>Ga0129324_10000727_pt1 | contig 22854 bp, 24 predicted proteins | sample CPBDNA_7_FD_96879 | JGI IMG/M metagenome (GOLD analysis project Ga0129324, IMG submission 96879) | Freshwater to marine salinity gradient microbial communities from Chesapeake Bay, USA - CPBay_Spr_15_0.2_DNA | ecosystem: Environmental > Aquatic > Marine > Coastal | place: USA: Chesapeake Bay... | reverse complement strand
TGGATACTAATATGAAGAAAAAAAGAGATATATATAATATGGGTGGGTTATCTGCTCATAAATCTGTAGGTGATTTAGATTTATCTATGTCGGTATCAGGAACTGATGATTATCAAAGGGCTGGAGTAGGTGCTACGTACAAACGCAAAGGTTTTAAAGTTCGTGGTGAAACTTCAACAGATAAGTTTGGTAACAGATCTCATTCATTAAAAGCTACAAAAAGCATAAATGACACGTTACAAATTGGCGTAGAAAAAAGTGGTAATTACGCAGGGGTATTTTTTGAGAAAGCACTCTAACATTTGGCGACCCTTTAATACTTGGGGTATTTATACATTAGGTATAGTAATTAGTTTTAGTATTATATATTCTTTAGTTAGTCTAACACCTTTATAGGAGAAACATTATGTCAGCACTACCCGGAGTTATTGATGTACGCGACAATGTAGGCGTCCCCAGTGTTGGGGATGTTCGTGCTATCGCAACACGAGTGGGCGCACAAGCCACAGCCACTACAGGCACAATTGCAGTAACAGCAAACGCTACTTATGACGTTAGCTTTACGCAACCAGCCGGTACGTCCATTAAAAATATTATTATGATTGCCGCAGGAAACCTTGTAACAGGTGGTTCTTCTGGCGATGATATTGATTTTGATCTTGGCACTGCCGCTGGCGGTGGTCAAATTATTGACGAAAAAGCAATTGCTGACGATGGTGGTAGTGCTGTAACAATCGCCGCGAATACGCCTTTATTTATTGTTGAAAATGGCCTTCCAGCAGTAGCTAATAAGTTTGCAAACATGAGTGGTGGCCCTGCAACTTCAGAGGCTATGACACTTGCCGCTTCTTTGGCAAGTTCTTCAGAGCGAACATTACACATTCGTTTAAAGCCTTTAGCAAGCGACCTAGCAACTGCCGCAACTACAGTTACATTCGTAATTGACTTTATAACGCTACCGTAAAACTATGGCAGAAGAAAACACTATAGTTGATAGTGCAAACAATCTTTACTTTGAATCAGTAGAAGGTGAAGATGGTCTGTCTATCAATGCAGATGCTCAAGTCAAATCAAACCTTGCTGGCCTTATTGAAGCAAGGTTTGCAGACTCTAAGATGGCTAGAGACTCTGACGAAAACCGTTGGATTACGGCGTATCACAACTTCCGTGGAATCTATCCAAAAAATGTAAGATTCAGAGAATCTGAAAAGTCTCGTGTATTTATTAAAGTTACGAAGACTAAAGTTCTTGCGGCTTTTGGACAGCTTATTGATGTAGTATTTGGTACAGGTAAATTCCCAATTGGTGTGTCACATACTCCTTTGCCTGAAGGCGTTAGTGAGTATATGCACCTTGATACACAGGCGGCTCCCGGTATTGAAACAACTGCACAGCGCGAGGCTCCTAAAGAAATGAGCGAAAGCGGTGCTGGCTTTACTGGGGATGGTCGTGTACTAAAACCCGGAGCTAGAATGAACTCTGGGCAAGGGTTATTTGAAGATCTAGAAAACAACGATCAAGTTACTTTTGTTGAAGGTCCAACACCTATTCCGAATATTCCAGAAATTTCTCCAGCTAAAGAAGCCGCGAGAAACATGGAAAAACTGATTCACGATCAGATTGACGAGTCAGGCGGTTCTACAGAACTACGCAATGCCATCTTTGAGTCTACGTTATTTGGTACTGGTATTGTAAAAGGCCCATTTAATTTTAATAAAACATTACATAGGTGGGAAGATGGAGAAGATGGAAGAACCTACACACCTACAGCGGTGCGTGTGCCAAGGATTGAATTTGTTAGCGTTTGGGATTTCTTTCCTGATCCTAATGCTACAGGTATTGAAGAGTGTGAGTATGTAGTACATCGTCACAAGCTTAATCGTTCTCAACTTAGAGCATTACGAAAAATGCCATACTTTAACGAAGATGCTATTCGTGATTGTATGATGCTTGGCCCTAACTACACAGAAGAAGATTACGAGTACGAACTAAAAGACGATCAGCGTATGTCAGAGATGGGCGCTAGTCGTTTTGAAGTTCTTGAGTATTGGGGTTTGATGGATGCAGAATACGCTAAAGATGTTGGTATTGAACTTCCAGAAGAGGTAGACGTTCTTGATGAAGTACAGATTAATGCTTGGGTTTGTAATGGCCTTGTACTCAGGGCTGTTATTAATCCCTTTACGCCACACCGTATTCCCTACAATGCGTTCCCCTACGAAAGAAACCCTTACAGTTTTTTTGGTGTAGGTGTAGCTGAAAACATGAATGACAGCCAGCAGATTATGAATGGTCATGCAAGGCTGGCAATTGACAACCTAGCCCTTAGTGGCTCGTTGGTGTTTGATGTAGATGAAACGATGCTTGTCGGTGGACAAAGTATGGAAATTTATCCCGGCAAGGTCTTTAGGCGTCAGTCGGGTATGCAAGGCCAAGCTATTCATGGCTTGAAGTTTCCGAACACATCTCAAGAAAATCTGATGATGTTCGATAAGTTCCGACAGCTTGCAGATGAACAAACAGGTATTCCTAGCTATTCACATGGTCAAACAGGCGTACAGAGTATGACTCGTACAGCTTCTGGTATGTCAATGTTGCTTGGAGCGGCCTCGCTTAACATTAAAACAGTCGTAAAGAATCTTGATGATTTCTTACTAAAGCCTTTAGGTAAATCCTATTTTCAATGGAATATGCAGTTCTTTGACGGAGATCTAAAGACTGCTGGTGATTTAGAGATTAAGGCTATGGGTACAAATAGTCTCATGCAAAAAGAAGTAAGAAGTCAGCGGTTGACGATGTTTCTTCAGACGGCTCAAAACCCAGCTATTGCACCGTTCGTTAAAATGTCAAAGCTTATTAGCGAACTGGCGTATAGTTTGGATCTTGATCCTGACGAAATCCTCAACGATCCCGAAGAAGCGGCAATAGCCGCACAGATTATAGGAATGCAAAATAATGTTGGACAAGCAACTGGCGAACAGTCTGGCCCCATTAGTGAACAACCAGACGTTATGGGAACCCTTGAAGGAACACCTTCAGAACCTACGGATGTTGGAGTTACAGGCACTGGCGATGGAAACATCGGAACCGGAGCTGTTCCGCAGGCAGGGGAGAGCGAGTTCTCTGGCTAACCTCCTTACATTAAAAGAACAAGTAAATCAAAGACGAAAGGATAATGACGATGCCCAATGATAATAGAAATAAAACTGAAATAGAAAATTTCATAAAAGATTTTATGGCTAATCAAAAAGCATTGGACAACGCCGCTACTCCTGAAGAACGACAAGAAATACAAAATCGTTTTCAAATATATATTGACGGACAATATGATGAGCCTGTATTGCGACAAGGCTATCAAGCAATAGACGCTATGCGTGAACAAAAAGCTGATGGAGGTTTTCCAGACCTTAATAAAGACGGTAAAGTTTCTTATGCAGATGTGTTAAAAGGGCGTGGAGCTTTTGCTGAAGGGTCTTTACTATCTTCTTTGGAAATGAGCCTTGAAGAAATAGACGATGAAGCAATTGTAAAATTAACAGGAAAAGACCCTAGCCCAGAAAGTAGAAAAGAAGCTTCAGAAATTTTAAAGTTTATGTCAGAAGCTGGAAAAGCTATTCTTGAATTAGACTCATCAAAAAAACCTACTACCCGAAAAGGAATTGCAGAATATAATAAAAAACAAAAAGAACTAACTAAAAAAGTTAATAGATTAAAAGAAGAATTAGGGGGCAGTCAGTTTGCTTCCTTTAAAAATGACGTTTTAAAAGATGCTAAAAGAATGGAAAAAAATGAAGGAGGCTCTTTAATGGTTCCACCAGAAATGATGATGCCTGCTGAAGAACTTCCAGTAGACACCTACGATAACATCAGCCCAGAAGAAGAAATGCAACAGGCTGAAGATATGCTTCCAGACGATGAGATGGAAGAAGAGTACGTAGATTACGTAGCTGAAGAAGTATTAGAACCCGAAGAGCAAGAATATTTATTTAAGGTTCTAGACGAAGATCCAAGACTAGAAGGGATCTTAGATAAGATTATTCTTAATGCAACAGAATTTGCTGGTTCTGGGGAAGTTGAAGGCCCCGGTACTGGCATATCAGATTCGATACCCGCGAGGCTATCGGACGGTGAGTTTGTTATCACCGAAAAAGCGACTGACCAAATAGGCGCAGACAATCTCCAAACAATGATGGATGATGCTGAACGTGCTTTTGATGGCGGTCTTTTGGCTAAAGCGGAAGGTGGAATGCCCGTAGAAGGCATGGAAAGATATGACATGGAAAAAGATGATGAAGATACTCTTCAACGTCAAATGGCATATTCAAACCGGATGCCTAGCTTAATGAACCAATAAGGCTACCTAGAACTCTAGCCCCTTATTATTTTATAACCTTGAGGCCACCTTGTAGTATCAAGACCCTGTGTTAGAAGCGCAATAACACAGCCACCTTGAAGAGACAACAAGCCCCAGAAAGGAGAAGTGACATGAGTGAAGAAGAGCAAGCGAATCCGTACAACGCAAAAAAGTCTTGGCATGAAGATGATGCTGAAACTACTAGCAGTGCAGATTCATTATTTTTTGAGGAACAAGAGGCTACTTCCGAAAATACCGGAACCCCTCAAGATGAAAAGCGTCCTCGTACCAATTATAAAAAAAGGTATGACGATCTAAAAAAACATTACGATACTAAGATCTCTGAGTTTAAGCAACGCGAACAAGAACTAGAGGCTATGGCACGATCTGCTCAACCGCAGTATCAACCGCCAAAAAGTGCTGAAGATCTTGAACGCTTTAAATCAGAGTATCCAGATCTATATGATACTGTCGAAACAGTTGCTCATATGAGAAGCGAAGAGCAGATGAACGCTCTTCAACAAAAGCTATCAGTAATTGAAATGCGTGAGGCAGAAATGTCAAAGCGTGATGCTGAAACGGCTCTCAGAGAGAGACACCCTGACTTTGAAGATATCAGGGGTGATGACAGTTTTCACGAATGGGCTAAGACTCAGCCTGAAGAAATTCAGCGTTGGATCTACAAAAACCCAGATAATGTTGGATTAGCTAGTCGTGCAATAGATCTTTATAAGATGGAAAATAATATTGCTATTAAAAAATCTTCTCGTCCGTCACAACTTTCAAAGTCCAATGCGGCTGATATGGTATCAACAAAGACTACCGGCGTTGAACCACGCGAAGCCAAGATTTGGACACAACGGGAAATTGCTTCCCTGTCTATGGATGAGTATGATCGTTACGAATCAGAAATTGATCGTGCCATCGAAGAAGGACGGGTAGCAAGATAACACTTGTCTTTTTAGGAGATTTTTAACATGGCTTATAACCAATCAGATCAGTACTTTGAGCCGTCTACAGATACAGATGCGAACTTTGGCAACTCTGTAGCGGGTCAGACTAACTCGTACTTCCTTCCTGCTGTCTATTCCAAGAAGGTACTCAACTTCTTTCGGAAGTCTTCAGTAGCGGAAGCAATCACTAACACCGACTATGCTGGTGAAATTACTGCTTACGGCGATACAGTACGTATCATCAAAGAGCCGGTAATCACCGTTTACCAATATGAGCGTGGTCAGGACGTAACTCAAACTAAGTTGACCGATCAGGAAGTCAACCTCGTTGTCGATACGGCGAACGCATTTAAGTTCATCGTTGACGATATCGAAACTTCTATGTCTCATGTCAACTTTAAGGAAGTTGCATCTTCTTCAGCCGCTTACGCATTGCGTGATGCTTTTGATGAGGGTGTAATTGCCACTATGTTTGCTGGCGTTCCTGCGTCTTCTCCGAACCATATCCTTGGTTCTGATAACGCTACTGACTTGGCGGCTGGTACTTTCGACGGTACTGGTAACCTCGACATTGGCTACGCTTCTGGTGAGCATGATCCTATCGACGTACTTTCACACATGGCGCGTCTGCTTGATGAGCAGAACGTACCTGAAGAGGGTCGTTGGTTCCTTGCTAATCCTGAGTTCTATGAGCAACTTGTACAAAGTAGCTCTAAGCTCTTGAGCGTTGATTTCAATGCAGGCCAAGGCTCCATTCGTAATGGTTTGGTAAGCTCTGGTAAGTTGCGTGGTTTTGATATGTACAAGACCAACAACATTGCATCGACCTCTAACGCGGCTGGTAAGTGTCTTGCTGGACACATCTCATCCACCTGTACTGCACAGACTATTGTGAATACAGAAGTGATTCGTGATCCGTCTAGCTTTGGTGATATCGTTCGCGGCCTGCACGTTTATGGTGCTAAGGTTCTGCGTGGCGAGTCAATTGTCTCTGCCTTCTACGGCATCGACTAAAACTAATAGGGGGATGAAATACTCCCCCTTTTATTTTCTGGAGATAAGTAATGCCACAGATTGGAAGTGAACAACAGCCAATTAGAATGAGTCCTAAAAGACGAACTAAGGTAAGCGGTCAGTACCTTAAGTATGAAAACCGTAAAAAATACGAAGATAACTATGATCGTATTTTTAGAAAGAAGGAGAAGACTACATGAAAGACAAGAAAATGTATGGTCATGGTGGTCAAGCTAAAGCTGGACACAGCGGCAATATGTATGGGCGTAAGAAAAAAATGGGCGGCGGTCAAATGTATGCAAAAGGCGGTAGCGTTCAGCCTGTATACGGAAGCACTGTAGCAGATGCTATGCCTAAAGCTGGAGCAAACTAATGACTACTCAAGTTGAAAAACGCGAATACAAGTCTATCCAAGAAAAAGAGCGTATGTGTGCTGAGATGACAGAGAATCAGTTTCCTTATTTAAAGCAAGGAGATCAAAAGTACCCAAAGCTCAGAAACGAACAGGAGAACCCTGATGAAAGTCGCCGCGCCTAAAGGGTATCACTGGATGAAACAGTCTAAGGGTGGCTATAAACTTATGAAGCATACAGGTAAGTTTAAGCCCCACAAAGGCGCAACGCTAAACGCTAATTTTGAAATACAAAAGGTTCATAAAAAATAATGGCGACTACATACCTACAGCTTACAAATGAATTACTAAGAGAAATGAACGAGGTTGTATTAACCTCTAGTAATTTTTCTTCTGCTATTGGTCTTCAAGCACACGCTCAAGATTGTGTCAACAGAGCATACCTTGACATTGTTCTTGAAGAACCTCAGTGGCCTTTTCTTTCTGTAGGTGAAAGCGGCTCAACAGACCCGCTGTACGGTAATGTAACTGTAGAAACTGTTGCTAATCAACGCTGGTACGAAATCAAAGCCGCTAGTTCGTCTTTGGTGGATGATTACGGTTATGTAGATTGGGATGACTTTTATATGACTACAGTAGGCGTATCAGGCGAAACAGCCCCCTACGTCAGTCAAAACCTAAAGTTTATAACCTTAGAAGAATGGAAAGACTATCATCGTGCTAAAGAAAATCAAGACGATGCTGGCGATGCTGATGGTGGTGAACCTCGCAGAGTTTTTCGTAGTAGCGATGGGCGTAATTTTGGATTAAGTCCTATACCTGACAAAGTATATAAAGTTCATTTTTTTGCTTTTAATCAGCCTACACAACTATCAGCGCATGGCGATACAATTGTATTCCCTGATATTTACAAAACTGTTTTACTTGCACGAGCTAGATATTACGTGCATCAGTTTAAAGAAAATATTCAGCCAGCCGCACTAGCCTTAGAAGAATATCGTAGAGGCTTACGACTTATGAAGAATGCTCTAATGTTTCCAGCACCCAAGTACATCAAAGATGATCGCATGAGGCTTGTCTAATGTCTCAGGCTTTTGGGTTTTCATGTAAAGGTGGACTTAACACAAACTTAAACTCTATTGAGGTATTAGGTCAACCGGGTTTTGCCAAAGTACTAGAAAACTTTGAGGTTGATCCTGATGGTGGCTATCGCCGTGTAAATGGCTTTACAGCCTACGGTGGCGGTTCTTCTGCACAACCTAATAGCTCTAATCCTATTTTAGGTCTGGCGGCATATGGTGATGGCGTTATTGTTTGCTCTGGCACTGATATATTTTTTAGTAACAACGGCACAAGCTGGTTACAAATAAACAGGGATAGTGTTTCAGGTAGTGGCGACAACCACACAACATTTACAGGCCGCTCAGTTCTTACACGCTCTACTCAAGGTCAATGCACATTTGCTTTGTTTGAAGGTGCTAACTTTGATTATGGCGAGATAGTAATCGCTGACGGAAGCAACAAACCATTTTTATTTAGAATGGAAGGCACAGGCGGTGCAGTTAGTTCAAGAACTTTCTTTGCGTCTGAAATTACTGTTACAGGAACTAAAGGCGTAAAGTATGTAACGGTTCACGATCATCACTTAATTGCCGCTGGAGTAGAAGATAATTTAAACACTGTGTTTTATAGTGTCTATAATGACATTGATGACTTTAGTGGTAGTGGTTCTGGTTCTGTAGCTATAACAGATCAAGTACAGGGTGTCAAGAGCTTCCGTGAAAATCTAATTGTTTTTTCTAAAAATAGTATTCAAAAACTTATCAACATTAATGATAGCTCAAATATTCGCATAGATCCAATTACAGAAAATGTAGGTTGTTTATCGCATTACTCTATTCAAGAGGTAGGAGGTGATCTAGTCTTTTTAGCACCAGACGGTATCCGCACTATTGCTGGTACAGCCCGTATTGGTGACGTTGAGTTAAGTTCTGTATCTCGACAGATACAAGATATTATAAGTTCTTTAGCATCACGCGCAGGACAGTTTGTTATTACAAGTGCTGTGCTTCGATCTAAATCCCAATATCGTTTATTTTATTCTACGACCTCTCAAGAACCCGGAGTAGCAAAAGGCGTTATAGGAACATTTACAGGTCAGGGGTTTGAGTGGTCAGAAACTTTAGGGATACAAGCATTAGGCATCACATCAGACTTTAATAAAGATGTAGTAGAAGTTGCTTTTCATGGTGACAAAGATGGATACGTTTATAACCACGATACAGGCGATTCATTTCTACATGACGGTAGTGAAGCTAATATCTTAGCGACTTATGAAACACCTGACATTGATTGTGGAGATATAGGAACACGTAAAACTTTAAAATATATTCGCACATCGTTTTCACCTGAAGGAACATTACAGCCAGTTTTAAGGTTGCGGTATGATTACAAAGATTTAGACATACCACAGCCTTCAGATATAACACTATCAACTATACCTCTTCCGGGGACATTTGGTGATGCTGTTTTTGGCGTGGCTTCATTTGGGGCGGGATCTGATCCTATGTTCCGACAAACAGTTACAGGCAGTGGCAACACATTCAGTATACGCCTACGATCAAACGATACAAGTAGCCCGTATGGTGTAAATGGTTTTTATATAGATTATATGCCATCAGGTAGGAGATAATAATGGCCCAAAGTTATACACGACAAAGTACATTTTCAGATGGCGATACAATTACTGCCGCGTTGTTTAATAACGAATATAATCAGCTTCTCAATGCTTTTGCATACTCTAGTTCATCTGCATCTTCTACAGGCCATAGACATGATGGCACTGCTGGAGAAGGCGGCAATGTTCCCACCATTGGTGATTTAGATTTTTTAAATAAGATTACAGTCGATGGTTCAAATAACCGCATAGGTTTTTTTGTAGAAGTCTCTAGCAGTGCAGTAGAACAGATTCGTGTTCAAGATGGTGCAGTAGTTCCTGTAACAGATGATGATATTGATTTAGGAACAGCCTCTCTTGAGTTTAAAGATTTGTACATAGATGGTACGGCTTATGTAGACGCAATTAATTTTAACGGAACTGCTATTACATCGACTGCCGCAGAACTTAATATTCTTGATGGTGTAACATCTACAGCAACTGAATTAAACATAATAGACGGCGACACAGCCGCTACAGCTACAACGCTTGCTGATGCTGATCGTGTTATTGTAAATGACAACGGCACAATGAAACAGGTAGCTCTTACAGACTTTGAAACATATTTTGAGTCTGCAATTGATACAATCAGCGGTAACCTAACTATTACAGGCGATCTTACTATTAGCGGTGATGATCTTGTAATGGCTACAAATACTTCTGGTCATCTTCTTATTGCTGATGGAACAAACTTTAATCCTACAGCCGTAGGAGATCTTTCAGAAATATCTACAATTGCAAATGATGATGTTCTTTTGGCTGTAGATACTTCTGGTGGTGGGCTAAAGAAAGTTACTAGGGCCACATTAACAGCAGGCATTTTGTCTGGTTCAGAAATTTCAAATGTTGTTGAAGATACTACACCACAGCTAGGCGGTAGTCTTGATGTAAATGGTCAAGATATTGTTAGTGTATCAAACGGTAATATAACCATTACCCCTAACGGTACAGGTCTTGTAAGGCTTGATGGTAATGTAGATATTCAGTCTGGTGAAATTGTTCTTAAAAATGCTGGCTCTGTATCAAACATTAAGTTTTATTGTGAGTCTAGTAACGCCCATTACACTCAGCTTCAATCAGCCGCACACGCTGATTACAGTGGAAATGTAACTTTAACACTTCCAGCGGCTACTGATACTTTAGTAGGTCGTGCAACAACAGACACACTAACTAATAAAAGACTTACATCTCCTAAACTCAACGAAGATGTAGCTATTAGTGCAACAGCTACTGAGCTAAATGTTCTTGATGGTATTACTAGCACTACAGCCGAACTTAATATTTTAGACGGCGTTACCAGTACTGCGGCAGAGTTAAATATCCTTGATGGGGTTACATCAACTGCCGCAGAGTTAAATATTCTTGATGGCGTTACCAGCACTGCCGCAGAACTAAATATTTTGGATGGTGTTACAGCCACTACAGCAGAGATTAACTACTTAGATATTGCTACGCTTGGATTAACAGCGGCATCTAAGGCGGTAACAGCAGATGCCAACGGCGTAGTGACGTTTGACAACGGGACGATTGACGAGTCTACGACAATTACGTCTAGCTCAAATGCGGCGACACTTAATCTGCGTGATGGTAATTCGTTTCTGCACGACCTGACTGAGAATGTCACTTATACATTTAGCAATCCTGCGGCAAGCGGCAAAGCCTCTATATTTGTTTTAAAGGTAATTCAAGACAGTTCCGCAAGGACAATTACTTGGCCGGGAAGCGTTGATTGGGCGGCGGCTACAGCACCAACACTAACCGCTACTAATAATGGAGTAGACGTTTTTGTCTTCTTCACAATAGACGGCGGCACTACTTACTACGGCTTTACTGCCGGTCAGGCAATGGGTTAATGAGTAACGGAGCCTTAAGACTACTCGCAGGCGCTGGTGCTAAAGACGATCCTGTTTACGTTGACGATGTGTTTTCTACGTTTTTGTATAAAGGTACTGGAAGTAGCCTAAACATCGTAACTGACATTGATTTGTCTGGAGAAGGTGGTTTGGTTTGGACTAAATCCAGAACGTCAAGCGTATCAAATCAATTAACTGATACTGTCAGCGGATACAGGCTGGAGTCAGATGACACAGCCGCTGGCGAAGCAAGCCAAGGAAATGTGACCTTCAATTCCAACGGACACACACAGGCCAGTGGTAGTAGCTTTTTTAACGACTCTAGCAATAGCTTTGTCAACTGGTCATTCCGCATGGCACCGGGGTTTTTTGATATACAAACTTATACGGGGTCTGGTGAAAACGGTCAAACAATAAACCACGACTTAGATGCTGTTCCGGGTATGGTAATTATAAAACAAGCAACTGGGGCGTCGAACTGGTATGTTTATCATCGAAGTTTAGATTCTGGAAAGCACTTAAAGCTTAATAAAACGGATGCAGAGTCATCTGATGATAATTATGAAATTGGAAAAACAACGTGTACAAGCACTCAGTTTAGTATTGACACAGGATCGGAAATTGATGCTTCTGGACAAACTTATGTTGCATATTTTTTTGCCCATGACGATCAGCGTTTTGGCACAGATGAAGACGAAGCCATTATTAAGTGTGGGAGCTACACGGGTAATGGAAGTGCAACTGGACCGGTAATTGATCTTGGGTTTGAGCCCCAGTTTATTTTAATGAGATATCCGGCGGGCGCAAATTGGTACATATATGACTCTATGAGAGGTATTGTTTCTGGACAAAATGAGATAGGGCTTAATCCTAACGCCACTGGAACAGGGTTTGATCATGACGCATTGTCTCTTACTGCATCAGGTTTTCAAATTACAACCACTAACGGAAACTATAATGGGAACGGAAATACATATATTTATGTAGCCATCCGCAGACCCCACAAGCCAGCAGAAGAGTTTGTGGCTACTAATTTGTTTAATGTGGATGCGGGTGACGCTAATGACCCCGGCTTTGATACAGGATTTCCCGTCGATATGGGTTTCTTTAGAACAGCTAGTTCAACGGCAGACTTTGACGTTGTTGGAAGGCTAAACCAAGGCAGAAGATTAGATATTACTAGGGGTACTGAAGCCAATAAGGCGAATGCTAGGTTTGACTACAACGATGGCTGGATGGATTCGTCCGTTAGCATGGCAAATCATACTGGCTGGGCATGGAGACGCGCACCGGGGTTCTTTGATGTTGTTTGTTATGCGGGTACAGGAGGTTCTGTTTGGCATAATCATAACTTAGGCGTGGTTCCTGAGATGATTATTTGTAAAGGTAGGGATATCGCTGAATACTGGAATGTCTTTACCACAGCAGGAGGAACTTCATCTCGCTTACATCTTGATGAAGGTAACGAGTACATAACAAATAATGCGAGTCAGTTTTTTCCAACCCTTCCAACAGCTACTCAGTTTAGGATTGGTCAAAATAATGAAATCGGCGGTTCGGGCTACAACTATATAGCTTATTTATTTGCATCAGTAGCTGGCATTTCAAAGCTAGGAACTTATACAGGAACAGGGTCGGCTCAAGATATTGACTGTGGGTTTAGTGCTGGCGCTAGGTTTGTACTCATTAAGCGTGTAGATGTCGCTGGTTACTGGCTCTTATGGGATTCTGTGCGTGGAATTGTGGCGGGTAACGACCCTTATTTAGTACTGAACTCAAGTGCGGCTGAAGTTACCAACACAGACTACATAGACCCTCTTTCTAGCGGTTTTACTATTACATCATCAGCGCCAACAGACAACAGCGATACCTCAATGAACAAATCTGGTGGTACGTACTTTTTCTACGCAATAGCATAGGGGAATCAACTATGTCGGAATATCGCATTAGATCAACGGGTGAGGTCAAATCTCAAGGCCAAATCCGAAGCGACAACTCAAATGTGTCATTACCAAAAGTTTGGAATGACAACGTAAACGAAACACTTGGAATTGATCCTGTACTAGCATCACCTAAGCCAGAACCTTCTGCCGACTTTAAAATGGTTGTACGCAACGGCGTAGAGCAGGACGCTAACGGCAACTGGGTGCAGGCTTGGACAGAGCATGAGATGTTTGCTGAGTATACGGACGATGACGGCAACACTGTCACTGTGCAGGCTCAGAAGGACGCCAAGACTGCGGCTGACAAGGCTTCTTTAGCGGCCTCAGAACGCTCTACACGGGACGAACTGTTAAAGGCTACAGACCACTACGGGTTGTCTGATGTAACCATGTCGGCAGATATGGCGACTTACAGGCAGGCTTTGCGTGATGTGCCACAGCAGACAGATTTTCCCGGTACTATCACATGGCCTACAAAGCCATGAAAAAAAATAATGTAGTGCTGTTGCCAGAGTTATCACTTATAGATAAACAATTTTTAAAACTACAAAAACAAAAAGAAGAAATTTTAAAGCAACAAGAAAAAATTAAAAAACTTTTAGGTCAGAAATGAATGGACCCTATATCTTTGGTAGCAATGGCGTCTACTACGTTCAAAGGTGTACAGATACTTGTATCTAAAGGCGCTGAAATTGAACACGTAGCACAAAAGCTAGGTCACTGGTACGGCTTAGTTTCTGATATAAAAGAAGCTGAAAAAGAAGCAGAAAACCCACCGCTATTTAAAAAGATGTTTGATGGTGGATCAGTAGAGGAACAAGCACTTAATGCTGTTATTGCTAAAAAGAAAATAGAAGAACAAGAAAAGCAAGTAAGAGAATTAATTACTTGGGCTTACGGTAAAGAAACTTACAAAGAAATGATGCAAATGCGTCGAGACATACGAGCTAAAAGAGAACGTATGATTTATAAACAAAGACGTAGACAAAGAAGAATGTTAGATGTATCAGCCATTATTATAGGGTTGATGGTAGCTGGTGGTATCCTTATGGGAACCGTTAGTTTTATTCAAACTTTTGGGAGATAAGTGGTGGTGGCTGTAATGATTCCAGATTCGCGCCTTGAGCGCATAGAAGAAAAGTTAGATAAATTATCTGATACAGTCTCTGATTTAGCACGTATTGAAGAGCGTATGTTGTCTGTATTTAAAAGACTTGATAGACACGAAAAAAGGTTGGACGATCAAGAAGATGATTTAAAAGATTTAAGTAACAGTGTCCTTTTAAATTCTAAAACAAGTAGTAGCATTGAACGCTTGTTTTGGGTTATTATTACAGCAACAGCCTCTGTGGTTGTTTATATGTTTAAATAGGAGAAAATTTTATGAAATACTTTCTTATGTTTTTAGCTTTCTTTGTAGGCTCTGCGTATGCAGAAACTGTTATCAACTATGATGATGGTTCTACATATACTCTAGAAGATGGTCAAGAGATTTACATCGCTAGTGAAGCTAGTACTTTGTTTACGCGTAAATTAATGAATAACAAAAATACTTTATTTTATGCTCAAAAGCCTTGGTCAACGCGTGATTATGTTCCAGATGAAGACGGAACTGACGATATGACGGTAGGGTCACACGCATGGTGCGAAGCCTATGTGCCGTGGCACGAAGGTTACACGTTTAATATGCAGGCGTGGCAAAGGTTCTGTGACACCAATAGTGATGGTGTTTACGACGAAAACGATGCTCGCTGGGAAGGCTGAGTAAAATGTTAGAAATGCTAGTAGGCCCGATTTCGGGCCTTTTAGACAAGTTCATTCCTGATGCGGATGAAAAAGCGAGGTTGGCTCATGAAATTTCTACAATGGCTACAAGACACGCCCATGAATTGGCTAAAGAACAAATATCAATTAATCGTGAAGAAGCTAAACACTCTAGTATCTTTGTGTCTGGATGGCGTCCAGCGACAGGTTGGATTTGTGTTGCCGGTATGGGGTTTAATTTTATTATCGTGCCTATCGGTAACTTTGGTTGTGCTTTGGCTGGTATAGATGTTGTCATGCCTAATTTAGATATCTCTGAAATGATGCCAGTACTTTTAGGTATGTTGGGCTTAGGAGCTATGAGAACTGTAGAGAAAACTAAAAAAGTCGCTAGAGACTAGAATGAGTTACTTTACAAAAGAAGAGTTGAGTTGTCAACACTGCGGTACTTATAAGTTTGATGACGAATTTTTAAAGGTTTTAAATAGCATTAGAGAAGAATGTAATTTTCCTTTTGTTATTAGCTCTGGTTACAGGTGTGTTGAACACCCTATAGAGGCTTCTAAAAGTCGCGTAGGCGCACATACAACAGGGTGTGCAGTTGATATAGCTGTAAGCGGAGATAAAGCTTTAAAGGTTCTTGAGGTCGCCATAAAGCATGGTGTAAAAAGAATAGGTGTTAATCAAAAAGGAAAAGGACGATTTATACACTTAGATATGGCAGAAGAAGTTTTTCCATCTCCTGCAATCTGGTCGTACTGAGGAATATATAAATGGCGCGAACAAAAAGAAAGAATCGTAGAAAGGTTTATAAAACCCGAAAGCCAAGGCGCGAAGGTTACCCCGTTGGTGGAATGCCGGGGGGAGACGGTATAATGAGAGCCGCTTACCAAGGCTGGCTTGAAGTAGGAAACAAAGGTACTTACCAGCAGTGGTTGGATACTATTGGTCAAAATGTCGGTGGTAGTGGTAGTGGTATTACACCAATCACTGGGAATAAGGGTGACTACACGCCTAATCTTTCAGGCTTTGATCCTACTGACTATGCTACTTTAACACAAGAAGAACGTATTCAGCAATTAATAGATAGACAAGGTATGACTAAAGATGAAGCTATAGCGAATCAACAAGCGTCTTTAGATAAAGGTTTTGATATAAATCAAGATGGCGTTGTTTCCGGTGAAGAGTTTGCAGATTTAAGAGATGCTGGAATGACTATACGAGCAGGACAAGCTGGATTTGACCCCGCCAAATTTACTTCTGATAAAAGAGGCTCTATTGGCTATGATCCTGCAAAGGGTTTTGCAACCAAGCCTTCTGATATACCAGTGCCAGTTATTGAAAAAACTGAACCAATTAAATATGAAACAATTCCAAGTCAGCCTATTCCAGAAGAAGCGATCCTAGACGAATCTAAAGTTTTTATTGAAACAAAAGAAGATAAAGATAAAGACAAAGAAGGTCGTGAAGGTGCTAGAAAAGGCGGTATTCGTTATGCGGCTCAAACAGGCGGTAGGATGATGAGTCCTCAAGCAATCGCAGATATGAAAAAATTACAGGTCGAACAAAGTAAAAAAGATGCGTCTATGCCTCCCCCACCCGGAATGCAACAAGGCGCTCTATTACCTACAACAGCAGGGCCAAGGCCAAGGCCAAGGCCACCAGAAACAAGCACTGTGACGCCGCCGCCTCCCGGAATGCAACAGGGCGCTCGAATACCCACAACGGGGGGGCCAAGGCCAGCATCGCCAGAAACAAGCACTGTGATGCCGCCGCCTCCAACAGAAGTAACAATACCTGTTGAACCAACACCGCCTAGCGTAGACCCAACACTTACAGAGTCAGGTGTTGCTCAAGCTGGACTTACAGACGTAGATGCGCCTAATACTGTAGAAGTCGATACGTATGATGCAACACTTATTGATGAGGCAGATGTACCAACTATCGAAGCACAGCAAGGCACACTCAGCGAAGGCGCTATTGCTCAGTTTCAACCACAGACTTTAACTGAAAGGGCTGTAGCGGCAGGAAGAGATGCCACACAAGAGCAGGCGGCACTAGCAGTAGCCGCACAGTACAGAATTTCTGACGGTGCTTATGTTGATAAAGTCACGGGCAAGACTACAGAGGTTGCACCTACAAAAGAAGCAGAAGTTGCTCAACGTAGAGCAATTATTGGAAAAGCCGCTGAAGATGCAGAAGCCGCTCAGATTTTAGAAACTTTAAATTATGAGGCCGCACAGGTTCGTACAGTAAAAGGCACAGCGGCTAAAGGTGCGGCGGCAGACATGGTTGCAGAAGTTGGAGAACTTCCTCCAGAAATTAGCGCAACCATCGTTGAAGATCCTCAAACTGTTGAAGCTCAAATAGATGACGAACCTATAGAAATACAAGCGGCTGTAGCGGCTTTACCGACAGAGGCTCTTGTATCTTCACAGATGGAGACACTGCTTGGAGGCATTGAAGATGGTGAAGTTCCTGTATGGGCTAGACCAGCAGTAGAACAAGTAAATAGGATGTTAGAGCAAAGAGGCTTGACGGCTTCTACCGTAGGCCGTGATGCACTTTTAAATTCTATTATTCAAAGTGCTATGCCTATTGCTCAGTCTAATGCACAAGCACTACAGCAAAGGTCTGCTCAGAACCTCTCAAACGAGCAACAAGCCAATGTACAGCAAGCTAACTTAGACGCACAGCGGAGGCTACAAAACACCGCTAATCGTCAGACAGCGGCCTCTCAGACGGCTCAGATGGCACAGCAAATGTCAGTGCTTCAGAGTCAGTTTGCACAGGACGCAATGATTGCTACTGCGGCTCAAGCACAACAGACTAGAATGGCGAACCTTCAGAATCGTCAACAATCAGCAGTACAGAATGTTCAAAACCAGCAGGCCATCAATGCTCAAAACTTGGGTAACGAACAGCAGACTGAATTAGCTAATCTTCAGTTTGAGTTTCAAACTAATGCGGCGAATATGTCTGCTGAGAATCAGTCACGGCTTGTTGAGATGCAAACTGCCGCAGACTTTCTTGCTAAGAATGCAGGCTTCAAGCAACAGATGGAGTTGGCAAACCTTAGTAACGAACAGCAAATGGAACTTGCAAATCTGACTGCTTTGAATCAAGCAAGCTCAGAAAATCTGACGGCCGAACAACAAACAAGACTTGCAAATCTTGATTCTCGTATGAAGACTAATATGCTTCAGGCTCAGATTGCAAGTCAAATGAATCTTGCTCAATTAAGTGTAGATCAACAACGTGCTGTTCAAAATGCTTCAATGGTTGCAAAAGTGGATCTGGCGCAGTTTAGTGCAGAACAACAGGTTGCTATGGCTAACAGCAAGTTTATGCAGTCTATGACTATGCAAGATTTAAATAATCGTCAACAGGCGGCTATGCAAAATGCGGCGGCAATGGCGTCTTTAGATCTTACTAATGCTAATAACCAAACAAGAATTGCCTCTCAAAATGCTCAAGCCTTTTTGCAGATGGACATGACAAACTTAAACAACCGTCAACAGGCGGCAGTACTTGATGCTCAAATGATGCAACAAACTTTGTTGTCTAATCAGTCTATGGACAACGCATCAAAACAATTTAATGCTCAAAGTACAAATCAAATTAATCAATTTAATGAAAGTCTGGCGGCACAAATAAGACAGTTTAATGCTCAACAAGCAAATGCTATGTCGCAGTACAATGCTGATGCACTTAATAGACAAAAGCTTGCTGACTTAGATGCAGAAACACGCATAACAACTACTCAGATTGGTGCTGATGCTCAAGTACAAAGTGCTGGAATAGGCGCTAGTGCGGCTGTGGAAGCCGCTGGTATTAGAGCATCATCTGCGGCTTCAATTGCAAACGCCCAGATAGCCGCAAACCGCGAACAGTTTAATGCTCAAAATGCTTTTATTGTTTCTCAGTCTGCTGTTGAATATGAACGTAAAACAAACATGATGAACACTGCCGCTGAAAATGAAATGAATAAACTGAATGCTCAACAACAGTTTCAGTTGACTGCAATGAGTTATGAGTCAGGCCTTTTAGCGGCTAGAGATGAGTCGGCATATTTAAGGCAGTCTTTTGAAAACGATAAAGCATTAAACACACAACTTTACATTGCGGCAATTGGTAATGAAACAGCCGCTAGTAGTGAGTCAAATACTAATATTAATAACTTGTTGCAACTTGCTTCAGGCATATTTTCAGGCGGCGCTGGAGGGCCTTAATTATGGGATTCTTTAAAAAGATTTTTAAAGGCATTAAAAAGGTCTTTAAGAAAATCGGTAAGGCAGTCAAAAGTGTCTTCAAAAAGGTTGGTAAGTTCATGGGCAAGATTGGCATTGTAGGCCAATTAGGTTTGGCGCTTATTATGCCCTATGCGCTACCGGCATTAGGAGGACTAGCCACCGGCATGATGGGTACACAGGTCGGTGGGTTCTTAGGCTCTGCTATTAAAGGTGCTGGACACTTTCTTAATGCCGCAGTTAAGGTAGGTACTCGTGTTGGATCAGCGTTCAAGTCAGTAACGTCTGCTGTTACAGACACTATTGGGAATATGGTGGGAGCTACTGTCAATACAATACCGGGCGCTGGAGATTTTATTAAAGGTATTACAGGCGGTAAAATTGATATTACTAGTAAAACTTTTTCAAGTGCGTGGGACGCTACTCAAAATGCTTGGAGCAATGCAGGCGACAGTTTAGGTAATTTGTTTTCTAAGTCTACGTTTGATTCCTCTATGAATAAATTTGGACTAGATAAAATGTCTCCACCTAGTGCCGTAATGTCTGAAGGAGAAATGTTAATTGATGCTTCTCCTGTACAGCAAGAAGGTGCTTTTGCCGCACTAGCCCCTGAACAAACAGGTGCTTTAGCTAGTCCCGTTGGCACAACAGGCAGTACAATTGTAGAAGGCGGCGGTATAAAATTACAACCCGGAGATGCTATTACTCAGACCACCCCAGAAAGTCTTCTAGGCGCTCCTGTTACAGAAGTAGCTCCTATGTCTAAGGCCGCACAACTAGGCGTAAAAGCTAAAGATGTATTAGCCAGCCAAGGCGTTGAATTGTCTACAGCGGGGGCAGTTAATATAGCCCAGCAATATGTAGAAGCAAGGGATATACGGAAGAAACAAGAAGACATGATGAAAAATGTACAAAACCCTATGCTACAGTTTGTTGATTATAGTTCTATGCAACCGGGGCCTGTTCAAACTTCCCCCGGACTATCAACTGCTAATCTAACACCCGCATCAGGTTGGGACTACTTCAATCAAATCCAAGACGATATTTTAAATTCAAACTATAACAACATTTATGCTGAAGGATATTATGGCGCTCCTAGCTTACAGGCTGGGCTTTCAATGGCTTATCAGGAGTTGAATCAATGAACGAAGATATTCTAAACATTAACTTAGAGCGTAGGTTTCCTGTAGCGGGAATGAGTCTGACTACAGACCCAGACAATCCTATGCCCCATGATAGACCTCCAGAGTTTACAAATCTTCATAAGGCTTTGAACTATATCTTTGAAAATGCTATTGAAGAAGGAAATTATTCTAGGTTAATTAAGTTAATGGCTGATGGTTTTCCGCTTATGGAAGTTGTTCAAACTGTTTTGTTTGGCGGCTTTTACGAAGGTAAGTGGTCATTTCAATTAATGAATCTTTTGATTGAGCCAACAACATATATTTTCTTGGCGCTGTGCGAAAGGGCTGATATAGATCCGACATTCTTTAGAGATGATTTAGAAGATGACCTAGATGAAGAAGAGTCTCTTGGCTCATCCTTTGCAGAAGTAAAAGGCCGTCAAGTACAGACAGATCTGGAACAAACTAAAAAAGCTATGCCAAGCTTAGACCAACGGATGCAAGCACAGATTGAGGCAATACCTCAAGAAACAGTTGACAGTTTGTTGTCTAAGAACATGGGGCCACAAGAAGGTAATCTTTCAGATAATACAGGTGGATAATAATGATTGATTTTACTCAAAACCCTTTAGAGAACGCACAGTCGCTTTTACAAGAGACTCGTCAAAACCGCAGACGGCAAGGAAGAAACGATACTACGGGTATGCTTTTTAATCTTGCAGGCCAAGTAATTGGTAATGTTATGCAGGGCCGACAAGAAGAAAAGTATAATAGATTTATGAATCAAGAAAGTGTTCTTGGTGAAAGGTCTATTGTACGTTCTGCTGTTGACAAGGCCCAAAAAGTTGCTGAAAGAGGCAAACTAGCATCAAGCTATGAGGGCGGTAAAGAGGCTTACTTTCTTAATGAACTTACTCAGCTATACACGGCTAAATTAAATACTAATCTTAGTAAAGATAATAAGTACTATAATCAAGCTGATGTTGGCAAGCTCGCACAGAAAATGGCGGCTGAAAGTGTAGGAGACTACATCAATGCTTTTGATGAGCAGTTAGGCTACGCACAAAGTGTCCTTACAACTACAGGCGGTGATCGTTTAGCCTATGCAAAGTCTTTACGAGATGCTTCTGGTGTTGATCTGGGTGTAATGGGTCGAGGCATGAGAAAGATTACGTCTTATTTTTTAGATGAAGATGATCGTAATACAGACGGGGCATTATATCGTAGTGTTACATCATCAGAAATTTATAGAACTTCTAAAGAATTTCAAGAGAATTTTGATAAGTACTATACTAAAACAGGTAGCGCCTTGGTAGCCGATAATGTCGCACAGTGGGAAAGCGATCCAAAAAATAAAGAAAAGCTAAGGAAGCTTACATTAAAAAGCAAGTTTAGAGATTTTAAAATGCCTGACGGTACTACCGTAACCGCAATTGTAGAAGAAAGTCCTGACGGTAGCCCTGCAAGAATAAGGCCGATTACAGATCTTACAGATTTTATGTCTCCTGAAACTGCACAAGCTTTTGGTGGTACTGGTTTGAGGGGGCAGGGGGCAACCGACTATATCGCTAAAATGCAGGGTATTCTTGATGCTGATACGCGAAAGAAGCTATCCGATCTTCTAGAAAATAGGCAGGTTCCGGGCGATTCAGAACTTACCAAGGCTTTTAGGGGTGAGTTAGCAAGTACTATGAACCAGTTTGAAACGGGCCTGCGTAATTCTTATTCTGATACTTCCATCATAACTGATGAGCGGATAAAGTCTATTGCGGCAAGGGCTATTTTAATTGATGTAGAAAATAATGATAATAGATTTAGATTATCTAAAAGCAACGCAATACAGCGGTTTACAACTGATAATCCTATATTGACTCTTATGGCGGCTACTGAAGAGTATGGTTCTGTTGAAGATATTCCAGAAGAGTTTAGAGTTCAAATAGATGAACGTATGCAGGCCTTTCTGGAACAACAACTGCCTGCGGCTACAAGCCCCGCACGTATAGAAGAGACTATTAATTTTGTAGAAAGGGCAGACAGAAGCCGTTTTTTTGGGACGGATATTGCCGATGCTACGGTTGGAAAAACTCCAATTCTAGAAGCTCTAGAAATAGCGAGAGCGCAGGCTGAGTCTAGACTAGCATTTAAAAATAAACAGGCTCTAAGAGAAATTCCTGAGAATATGTCTTTTAATGAATACATTCAAAACAACGCAGAAGCTAGAGCAGAAATGCTTGCTAATATCAGAAAAACTAAAGGGGAGCAAGAAAGGCAGTTCTTTCTTGATGCCAGCCCCACAAATAAAACGCTGATGCGCGGCCCCTACTAAGAGTATTTTAAATGTATAAACCCACCACACTAGACGATTATATTGCTGAGTCTGTAGAAAAGCCAAAAGAAAAACAAGAAGACTACTCTCAATACTTCTTAGACTTTGGTAAGTTTAGGATGTCTAATGAAAGACCATCTTATACTGTTACAGATTTTAGAGAAGATCCAGCAACCCTACAAAACTTTGAGGTTGTTATGGATTA
>Ga0129324_10000725_pt1 | contig 22885 bp, 21 predicted proteins | sample CPBDNA_7_FD_96879 | JGI IMG/M metagenome (GOLD analysis project Ga0129324, IMG submission 96879) | Freshwater to marine salinity gradient microbial communities from Chesapeake Bay, USA - CPBay_Spr_15_0.2_DNA | ecosystem: Environmental > Aquatic > Marine > Coastal | place: USA: Chesapeake Bay... | reverse complement strand
GCGGCTGCGGCCATTGCAGGTCATATTATTGACGTTAGAGAATTGATGCAGGGGGAATGAAGCAATGAAACCGTTGCACAAGGTCACGGGCATCGCGATGCCTATCGAACGCGTCGGAATCAATACCGATCAAATTTTCCCTGCCCGCTTTCTAAAGCAGCCAAGGTCGGTTGGGTATGAGCAGTTCACGTTTCACGATCTGCGACGGAAATCAAACGGCGCACTGCGCGATGATTTTCCGCTCAATCAGGCAAAATATAAAGACGCGCGGTTCATTATCGGCAATTCAAGCTTCGGCATTGGTTCGTCGCGGGAAGGTGCTGTCTACACGTTGCTCGATGCCGGGTTTCAAGTTCTGATCGCACCTAGCTTTGGTGATATTTTTAAGGCGAACTGCTTTAAAAATGGCGTTTTAACAATCGAGTTGCCGGACGACGTTGTGGCTGAGCTGAGGCGCGAAGCGGCGGCGGCAGACGCCCAAGAATTTGAAATGGATATCAGCGAGCAGACGCTGCGACGGCCATCAGGCGAATTCTTGTCTTTCCAGGTCGAGCCGTTTCAAAAACATTGCTTGATGAACGGCCTGAATGAAATTGACCTTACACTTGAATTCGCCGCAGACATCGACGCGTTTGAAAGCAAGCAGCGCGTGCGCCGTGGATGGATTGTCCGGGCATGACGGCGACGCACATAAAGATCGCTAACCTGATGCTGTATCGGATCGACTTGCCGCTCATAACGCCGTACCGCCTTTCTTACCGGACGTTTGAGAGTTTCGAGCCTATCTTGATTCAGGTGCGCGACGCGGACGGCAATATTGGCTGGGGCGAGCAGCATATTTCACCGGGTTCCAGCAATGAAACCCGAGAAGGCGGTTGGCAATTTGTATGCGACATGGCCGAAAAGATTTTAGGCCTTGAAACAAACGCTGCTAAGCAGTTGATCAATGCGCACGCACAAGAAAGCATTGTTGCGTCAACGGCACTCGTCACGGCAATTGAAATGCTTGAGCGTCCAGCCATTTTGGAATCAGGCACTGCGCGACGTATCCGGCTGCTCACCGCCTTTAACGCGACGAAACTTGAAGAAGTTTCGGACGAAGTTGAGCGCCGTCTCGCAGAGGGGTTTACGACATTTAAAATCAAGGTAGGCAAAGATGTCGCCAGCGATCTTAAGATGGTTGCACATGTCCAGACCCGCGTTAACGGGCGAGCCACGCTGCGGATTGATGCCAATCGGGCGTATAGCCGAGAAGACGGGTGCGCATTTGCATCCGCTTTGGACCCGAAAGGTATCGAGTTGTTCGAACAACCGTGCGATTCCGTAGATTGGGATGCGAACGCAGCCGTTGCCGCGGTTTCGCGCGTGCCTCTGATGTTGGATGAGCCGATCTGTGCGTTGCCTGACATAGAGCGCGCTGCGGGCATCAATGGCGTTAACTTATGCAAGTTGAAGCTCAAAAGATTTGGCGGGCTTGCGGCGCTTGAGGCGGCGATCATTGCGGCCAAAAAAGCGGGGCTTGGCGTTGTACTTGGGGATGGCTTAGGGGCCGAAATTAATTCATGGATGGAAGGCTGCGTCGCCGATTCTCTGATCGACAATGCGGGCGAGTATAACGGCTATGTTAAGATTAAGCCCGAACACCGTCTGCTAAAGACGCCGCTTTCATTTGAAGATGGGCATTTAGTCGTGCCAAAGGGATGGTGGCCGGAGATGGATCAGGACAAGTTAGCATTTTATGCTGTCGAAAAAGCGCATGTCGGACGTTAGATTGTTTAAGTAGTGATCCGCAAAAGGGCGCCTTGGTCAGTCAGAAATTATGTAGTTGAGGGAAATCCCGTATAAGGAGATTGTTATGGAAATAAATGCGAGTGGTCGGGCGCTGGGCGCAGAAGTAACGGGGCTCGACTTATCGAAGCCACTTGCTGACGGCGACGAAAAATCGTTACGGGCAGCCTGGGATGAACATTTGGTCTTGTTCTTCCGGGGGCAAGATTTGACAGATATGGAACTCATGGCGTTCAGCAAAACGTTTGGTGAACTGGAAGCGCCAGGGAAAAACCCTTACGGTGATGGCAGCCCATTTATTCCAGAATTTCCACTGATCAATGTGATCTCGAACGTTAAAAGTGACGAGGGAAAACCGATTGGTAATCTGGGGGATGGCGAAGCCGTTTGGCATGCGGATATGACCTACGTCGCAAATCCGCCAAAGGGGGCGATCTTGCACGGATGGGAAGTGCCTGTTGGTCAAGGGGATACCCAGTTTTCAAACTTGATTTTGGCGCTGGAGGAATTGCCAGCGGATTTGCGGAAGGCGATTGAAGGGCGCGAATGCATTCATGACGAGTCGCATAACAGCGCCGGCATGCTGCGTGCGGGTTATGAAGAAATAGAGGATCCTGAAAAGACGCCAGGGCCACACAGACCGTTTATTTTTAGCGATCCAATGACGGGCCGCAAAGCGCTTATGCTGGGACGCCGGCCACACGCTTATGTGCCAGGTCTGCCGCTGAACGAAAGTGAGCAGTTGCTGGATGCCTTGTGGGCACACGCGACGCAAGAAAAGTATGTCTTCACCCATAAATGGCAAAAGGGTGATGTGCTCATGTGGCAAAACCTTTGGGTATTGCATCGTCGCGACTCATTCGACCCGGCAGCGCGGCGAGTTTTACATAGAACGCAAATCAAAGGGGAGGCTGTTTCAGCATGAATGGATAGAAAAAATGTTCCGCATGTGCCCTCTTGCCGAACGATTAAGGTGCCGGTTTGAGTGGCTGAAAGCAAAATAATTCTGTTCGAATGTCTAAGCGATCTTTGAAAAGTTGTGCGTTACGAAAACAACAACGTTGCGTCTCTAATCTAGATGCGCAAAGATTTAGCGTCGTGCGGATCAATCCGACAAGACGTCAAAAGCTAAAAGAAGGGTGTGAAAGCCACTTAAAAAAAACTTGTTCAACTTTTGCCATGTTTGGGAGGCACCTATGATAACGATACCTATGTCTATTTCACGTCTCGTCAGTTCGATTGCACTCGGCGCTGCGGTTTTTGCCGCTCCTGTTTCAGATGCAGTCGCGCAAGAGCCAAAGCTTGATTGTACCGCGCAAGTTGTCATTCACTCCAAGTTTGGCGGTGGCACGGATACCACGGCACGCTTGATGATGGTGCGCACGCGTCGCAATTTGGATACCGATATGCAGGTCGTTGCACAGCGCGGCGGTTCCGGTGCAAAAGCGCAAGAATACGTTCTTAGCAGACCCGCTGATGGTTGCACCATCATGGCGCTGACGCAGACCCACCTGTATACGATTGCGCGTGGCAAGTCGGAGATGAAGATCGATGATATGATCGGTATTGCGCGGGCGATGGATGATCCGACGTTTATTGCAGTCAACGCCAAAGGTAAATACAAAACCATTGAAGATTTAGTCGCAGCTTCGAAGGAAGCGCCATTGAACTGGGGTGTCGCACAGATCGGTGGTACCGAACATATTGGTCTTGCACTGTTTGCAAAAGAAGCTGGCATCAAGTTTAAAGTAGTTCCTTTTGGTTCCGGTGCGCAGATGGTTCAAGCCCTGCTTTCTGGTGCGATCGACGCAACCCTGCCGAACGTCTCCGAAGCTGGCTCTCAGGTTACAGATGGTGCCTTGTTGCCGTTGGCCGTTCTGGCAGAGAAGCGTTTAGCAGATTATCCTGATGTCCCGACCGCGATGGAAAAGGGCATTAATGCGAAAACCTCGACGACCCGTGGTTATGCGGTTCGTGCTGGTACGCCGCAGCCAATCATCGACATGCTGTCAAAGGCGTTGGTTAAGGGTATGCAGCATGAAGTGTTCGCAAACTATTTGAAAAGCGCCGGCTTGCGCGTTGAGGATAGCGTCGCGGGGACGGAAATTTGGGATAAGGCTCTTAAAGAAGAGTACGCCAAAGCTTCGGTTGCATTGGATGAACTTGGCCTGAAATAGGCTTTAATCCACGTTTCTTATTCTCAACTGTGAGATATAAAAATGTCTGAATCGCCACCTTCGGCGAATCAATCGGAGGGCGCGCGCTCAGAAGACGAGGGCGCGCGTCTTTTCCATCCGATTGATACGCTTATTGCAGTTGGTATCTTTATCTTTGTTGGTTGGCTATGGTACGTGAGCAGCCAGTTCGATGCGGTATCCAGCCTTTTTCAGGATAACATTACGCCTGATAAATTTCCCCGTGTGTTGCTCACGACGATCGTCATATTCGCGTTATTTTTGCCGTTTGAGCACATTTTGTTGAAGCGTGATGGTCGCGATATCGACAAGAATCGCAGTCGACCCGTTAAGGGGATTGCTTGGGTAACGATGGCGGCGCTGATCGCTATTGTTGGCGCTGGGTTCTATATCGGAACGTTACTGATGATGTTCGCGATCTGTCTGGTTTTGCCGATTTTGTGGGGCGAACGCCGATTAAAATATATTGTGCCGTTTGCAATCGGCTTCCCGCTTTTCGTTGCTTTTATCTTTCAAATACTCTTGGGCGTCCATTTCGACCCCGGTGTGTTTAACGTATCCTTTAACTAGGAGGCATCCCCCATGGAAGCTATTACGCAGGGCCTTTACCTTCTCGTGGACCCTTTGAATCTTGCACTCATTCTGGGTGGTGTTTTTATTGGCGTCTTAGTGGGTGCTTTGCCGGGCCTTAGCTCGCCTGTTGCAATCGCTTTGCTGATCCCATTTACGATCACCCTTGATCCGGTGCCCGCGATCTCAATGATGGCTGCGCTGTATTGCGCAGGCACGTTTGGTGGGTCGATCACCGCAATTTTGATCAATGCGCCTGGGGCTCCACCCGCTGCGGCGACTGCGCTTGATGGCTATCCAATGGCAAAACGTGGCGAGCCAGGCCGCGCCCTTGGTTTAGCGACCGTAGCCAGTGTTACGGGCGGCGTGTTCAGCTTGATCATCTTTATCTTTGCGGCACCGCTGTTGGCGCAGGTTGCACTTGAATTCCGTCCGCAAGAATATTTTGCGCTCGCTGTTTTTGCACTTTCGATGCTGGCGTCAATTAGTGGACTGTCATCATTGCGGAACTTGATTTCGGGTGCTGTCGGCGTCTTATTGGGGACGATTGGTGTCCACCTGACCACCGGTGTCGAGCGGTTCACCTTCGGTATTCCAGAATTAAGCGAAGGTATTTCCTTCGTGCCCGTGCTGATCGGCTTATTTGCACTTGGTGAAATGTTAGCTCAATCCCAGACCCTCGATAAAACGTTTGAGCGCATTAAGGCGACGGCTACCAAACTACCGTCACTGAAAGAGCTAAATGAACTGAAATACACCATCCTTCGTTCTTCGGGGCTTGGTACGTTCATTGGTATTTTGCCTGCAGAAGGCTCAACGGTTGCTGCGATCATGGGTTATAACGAAGCTAAACGTTGGTCGAAAAAGAAAGACGAGTTCGGTAAAGGTTCGCCAGAAGGCATCGTCGGTCCTGAGGCCGCAAACAATGCTGCTGCCGGTGGCGCAATGGTGCCGACGTTGGCGTTGGGTATCCCAGGGTCAGGTTCTACGGCGCTTATTCTTGCCGCCCTGATTATGCATGGTTTTCGCCCGGGTCCATACTTGATCAACGAAACGCCTGAATTCGTATACGCGATTTTTGGTGCAATGCTGATTGCAAACATTGCGTTTCTACTTATTGGGTTGGTCGGTGCGCGGTTCTTCTCGTTGGTTACGTTTGTGCCGAACCGCTTACTGTGGCCGGCTGTATTTACATTCTCGATGATTGGCTCTTATTCAATCGCGGGTTCGTTGTTTGACGTCAGCGTTATGTTGATTGCTGGTATCGTCGGCTTCTTCATGAACCGCCACGGGTTCGCAGCGGCACCCCTGGTGATGGGACTTATCCTCGGCAAGTTGGTCGAAGAGACTTTTTCGCAATCCATGATTATCTACGACAACAACTTCTTCGGCATCATGGAGAGCCCTGTGGTCTTGGTCTTCTTCGCCTTGACGATAATCAGCTTGTCATCGCCGCTTTGGGGCTTGCTGAGAAAACGCCGCGCAACGAAAAAAGAGAAAGAGGAAAAACAAGCATGACAACGCAACTTGTTGCCATCGCGACCGACGCGGCCAAAAACATTACCCGCTCTACGTCGTCGGCGCTTGCCGACCTTGGTTTCGATCTCGTGGTGCACAGTGGCAGCAATAAAGTAGATACCGAAGAAACGGCAAAGTTGATCCGGGATAATGGATGCATAGCCGAGGTGGTTCTTAGTGATTTTTCGGTGCCGGGTGATATCTATACGGCGTGTGGTGCCTCTGCCGGCGTCAGGTCGGACCATCCGGCGCCCCCGGTTGGACGTATGGAAACACCAGAGGAAGTTGCAGCTGTCATTGCATTGTTGTGTAGGCCAAGGTGCGCTTATCTGACGGGACAGATATATCACGTTAATGGCGGTGAATATTTTCCATGACCAATACACCTGCGATAGCCGAGATTATCAGCGCTTGGGCACATGATTTGCAGGCCAGTGATGTGCCGGATGCTGTACGCAACACGTTACGTCGCGATGTCATCGACTCACTAGGCCTCACCGTTGCGGTTCGAAAGCAAGACTTCGTTATTGGCACGGTGAATGCAGCTGATGGGGACGGTAACTGCACGATTCCTGGTCACGCAGGCGGCTTTGATCCGATGACGGCAATGTTGGTCGCCGGAACATCAATTCACGGTGAAGATTTCGACGACACTTTTGAAGGTCAACCGGTGCATATCGGCGCTGTACTAGTGCCGGCGTTACTGGCGGCTGCTGAACAGCGCAATTTGTCAGGCGAAGATATTTTACGCGGTATGGCGGTTGGGGGCGAGTTTGTTTGCAGGCTGGCCCTTGTGGCACCAACAGCCATGCACAAACAAGGCTTTCACCCGACGGCCATTTGTGGCGCCTTCGGTGCAGCGGTTGGTGTGGCGACAGCCTTGCGCCTAAGTGCTGTCGAGACGGCATCGGCACTTGGTATCGTCGGGAGTATGGCATCAGGCATCATTGAATACCTCGCCGAAGGTACCTGGACCAAGCGGATGCATCCGGGCTGGGCGGCAAGTGCCGGCTGGCGCGCCGTACGTATGGCCGAAAACGGATTTGCCGGCCCGCGCACTGTCTTTGAAGGTTCGCACGGGGTATTTCATGCCTTTGCGAAAGCTGGTATCGATCGTAATTTCTCGCATCTGACGGACGGCTGGGGCTCGCATTGGAATGTGGCTTCGTTGGCATTCAAGCCGTGTGCATGCGGCACCATGGCAATTCCTTTTGTGGATTGTGCTCGCGAGCTTCGAGAGAAAATACCGGATTTGACTTCAATCGTATCGATTAAAGCGAAGGTTGGTGAGGGGACGGTTCATCGCTTGTGGGAACCTCTCGCCGAGAAGCGCAAGCCGACGACGCCATATGGCGCGAAGTTTTCAGTCCCTTATTGCGTTGCAGTGAGCTTCGTGGACGGTGTCGTCGGGCTCGACCAGTTTACCTATGAGCGGATAAAAGACCCTGCAGTTTTGAGTCTGGCGGAAAAAGTGAGCTACGATATCGACCCTGAAAACGAATATCCCGTGAACTATACTGGTGAATTATGTGTGACATTGGCAGACGGTACGACCCTGACCGCGTACCAATCGAATATGCGTGGTGGTAAGCGCACGCCGTTGACTGATGCAGACATCACCGAAAAATTCATGTTGAACACGAAATTCGGCGGTTGGGACACTTCGACCAGTGAGGCTCTTTTTAAATTTGCTGACACCTTGTTTGACGGCGCGGATATGTCCGCTTTAAAGGCGTTCCGCATTTAGATAACGTGAGGGGGGCTGTTAGAGGAATGCGAACTCGTCTCAGTCTGCCAGAAGATAGGCGCCTTATGCAGCGCAAAGTTTCTACTATTCAATGAGTGCAGCTTCGCGTTTTGTTTTGTAATCGTCTCTCGAGATGAGGTGGCGTTGGTGATTAAAGTGGTTCTCGACGGATGAATGGATTGAGGTGAATTTCTGCAAACTTCGAGTTGTTCGAAATCTTTGCATGGCGTGTTCTCTTCGTCGAAATGGCAGGTGAGAATTCTCCGCACGGTTATTCAACCATCGTCCTGTTTCCGGGCGCTGCATATTCCTTCGTCATTACCGGTGACTAGGCGGGTCCGATCACCATGTTCGTTTTTGCTGCGATCGGTTGGGTTATGAAGCGCTATGACTATCCCGTGGCGACCACGGTCATCGGCCTGTTGCTCGGCAACATGGTTGAAAGTGAACTGATCCGGAAGTAGCAATTAAGTGGTGGCCTTGAGCCGTCTTTCTTCTTAACCAAGCCTGTGGCGCTGGTATTCGGTTTGCTCTTAGTGCTGTCACTGCTGCAGCCATCCGTCAAAAAACAAATCGTAAATTACAAGAAAAAACGCGCACTCACCTAACGAAACATTGAGGTTGAAAACACATGTCTGTTCCGACGGATCTCCACTATCTCAGCGCGACTGATCAAGCGAAACTAATTAAATCACGTGATATTTCGCCCGTTGATCTGGTCAAGGAATCGCTCGCGCGTATTGCGGCTTACGACGATACGCTCAAAGCGTGGATCACCGTGGATGAGGATTTGGCCCTGTCACAGGCGCGCAAGGCCGAACAAGAAATCATGGATGGGAACTACCGCGGCCCATTGCACGGCTTGCCTTACGGTGTAAAAGATCAAATCCATGCCCTTGGCTATCCGACCACCCTTGGTAGTCGTGTGTTGCGCGAAGAAGAAATGGTGCCGCCCGCTGACGCGACGGTTATCTCCAATCTTGGCGATGCCGGGGCTATATTGTTGGGTAAGCAAAACCTGCATGAATTCGGCAAAGGTGGCACGTTCGACTTTCCGTATGGCCAGCCTCGTAATCCTTGGAATCCTGCGTACACGCCATCCAGTTCATCCTCTGGTTCCGGGATCGCGCCGGCGGCTGGGCAATGCAGTTTTGCCATCGGCGAAGATACCGGTGGCTCAGTACGCGGGCCGGCCTCCTGTAATGGGATTGTTGGTTTGCGCCCGACCTATGGCCGTGTGAGCCGAACCGGCGGTGTGATGCATGCCTATACCAGCGACACCATCGGCCCGCTGGCCCGTACTGTGCGTGATCTGGCGACGGTTCTGGAGGCGATGTCCGGCTTTGATCCAATCGATCCCTTGTCTGCGGACCGCGCCGTGCCGCCCTTTGCAGAGATGATTAACGGCGGGGTTGCTGGTATGCGGTTGGCCATCGTTAAGGAAATGGTTGCACCTGGCGTTGTCGATCCTGAGGTCAAGGCGGCGTTTGATGCCGCGGTTGCGGTATTGGAAGCGGCAGGGGCGGAAATTCACGAAGTCTCGTTGCCGCTCGCGAAGTGGGCAGTTCCGCTGCAACTTCTGACCGCCGATGCGGACGCTGCATCATGGGTTCTGGAAAATTATTTGCGCGACCGATACGATTTGTTTGATGTCGGCACGCGGACCCGCATGGTTGCGTCCAGTCTGGTTTTTGCCAGCACATACAATCGTGCGATGCGGGCTAGGGTGATTGTCCGCAAGCAAATCTTAGACGCAGTAAACAGCTTTGATGCGCTGATATCGCCAACCAACGTTTCGCCGCCTAAGCCAATCGAGGATATGGCCGAGCGGGTTGATAATAAAGCTGAAGTTGTTTCGCGGTTGATTGAGCGGAGGATCTGTCACTATCCGTTCAGCCTTGCCAACGTGCCGGCATTAACGGTGCCGATGGGCTTCTCAAATGCAGGTCTTCCGGTCGCGCTGCAAATCGCCGGACGTCCGTTCGATGAGGCAACGGTGCTTCGTGTCGGACATGCCTATGAAAGCCTTACATCGTGGCACACCTACAATCCCGAACTTGAGACCACACTGAAAAAAGCCAGCTGACTGGAGCGACATCATGGAAGTATCAAAAGAACAGGTGCGTGTTCTCAGCGAGATGCAGGGACTATGCGTACCGGACGACGAATTAGAACAGGTAGCAACGCGTATGTCGATTTGGTTAACCGCGTTTGAGCAGATCGAGGAAGAGTTGGGCGAGCAGATGAATAAAGTTGACCCGATTCCGCCGGTTTTGCCACACGGTGAAATCGCGTAGCTTTCTTTGGCGATAGGCTATGCGTATGTGTGACCATATGAACGACCTAACCGATTGGTATATATAGCGTGAGCGAACAAATTGTCTTGATTGCAGTTGCTGCTTTCTTCGCGGCGCTGATTAGCGGTTTGGGTGGTTTTGGTGGTGGCTTCATCGTTGTTATTGCGCTGACACCGGTTGTTGGTGCGAAGGCTGTCATCCCGTTGATCGCGGTTTATGCGATTTTCAATAACCTCAGTCGCATGTATATCTATCGAAAGTCCATCGCTTGGAAGCTCGCCATTCAATTTCCACTGGCTTCGTTGCCGGGCGTTTATGTCGGTGCGAAGATTCTCGCGTGGATTCCTGAACGCACATTATTGGGTGTTCTGGCTTAATTTTATTATCGGCAATCCCCCTCAGACGTTATCTGAAGAGCACCAAATTCCAACCTGGTTTAAAAAGCATCGTCGGGCTGGGCCTTGTGTTTGGTGTCGTTAGCGGTGCCGCAGTGGGTTCGGGCATGTTCGTGATCGCTGGTCTCAGCAGCTTTGGGATGTATGGTGCAATGCTGCTTGGAACGGATGCGGCAATCGGCATGGTCAATGGGATATCACGTGCGGTTTCCTATTATTCTTTGGGACTTTTGACGTGGGAACTCTTTGTCGCCGGGCTCATGATGGGTGTTATGACGTTACCGGGCGCGTGGCTGGCCAGCAAAGCGGTCAATGCGATGGGCGAACATTTGCACTCTTGGTTGATAGAACTACTGATTTTCTGTAGCGGCGGTTGGCTACTTTATAAGGCGCTATTCTATTCCGCAGGAGCGAGCTAACAGGCCTTTTGCGTCGTTATAATAATTGGTGGGTTTAGATGCATTGGTTAGATTGTTAATTTAATTGATCAAAATTTCAGCTCATCTTTTCAATTGGGCACTAAGATTGATCGCTTGTCATTGTGGCGCGTTATACCTGACTTCTTAATGTAGGGTCTTGAACAAATCCAGTCCCCGCAACCATCGTTACTTGCACCCCTGAGGTATAACCTCGGGGGTGTTTGTTTTTAGGGTCCATGCCAAGTGAGAGTAGGGCCGTGAGTTCGCCATAAAGTTCAATACTCAGTTTGCCATCCTTGGGTGTCAGACGAACCGCTTCGATCAGAGAACGGATCAGCTCGGCAGCTTCAGAGACTGTGTCGGGAGCGTTCAGGGCTTCAATCAGGTTCTCGACTTTGTGCCGATAGACGTCGGCCAGATTAGGGTGAAGCCGCGGCTTCGGTGCAGGAACATCATCTAGTTTTGCCTTCAACTCGATTTTGCGGTCGTTGAGGGTCATGATCTCGTCTTTGACCGCTTCGCCCGGCACGCCTGACTTAATGGCATCGATTAGCCGGCTGAGATCACGATCCACCTTCTCAATGTCACGGGCCAAGCGATCCCGGTCATAATCCTCGCTTGCGGCCAAGCGGTTCATCTCCTCATGAAACTCGGTGACAAATTCTTTGTATGCATCAGGCTGCATCAATTGGTCTTTGAGACCGGCAAGTACCGTTTCTTCAATAACGTCACGGCGAATTGAAAGCAGGTTGTCACAGGTGCCTTTGTTGCGGGCGGTTGAGCAGCCGTAGTGTTGCTGGCTGATCTTTGAATATCCCCCGCCGCAGACACCGCATTGCAGAAGCCCGGAAAGAAGGTACTTGGGGCGTCGGGCGCGTTCGGACCGAATGCCTTGGTTCTCAGCGACAACGCGTCGGCGGGTACCTTGTTGGCGTTCTTTGACGCGATGCCAAATATCATCTTCGATAATACGGAGATCAGGAACGTCTTCGATGACCCACTCGCTCTCTGGGTTCATGCGGGCCTGGCGTTTGCCGGTATGTGGGTCTTTGATGAAGCGCTGCCGGTTCCAGGTTAAGCGGCCAATGTATAGGTCATTGTTCAATATGCCGGTGCCGCGGCGCCAGTTGCCATGGATGGTCGAAGGGCCCCAAGTGCCGGTCCGCGGCCCGGTAATGCCTTCATCATTTAAGTCATGCGCAATCGCACGTGGTGAGCGACCGCTCGCGAATTCATGAAAGATACGGCGAACGACTGCCGCTTCCTCTTGATTGATGGTGCGGTCACCACGAACAAGGTCACCGTTGCCGTCCAACTTTTTAACAACATTATAGCCATACGCGTTGCCACCACCTGATTTACCCTTACGGACGCGCCCTTCGAGACCACGGCGGGTTTTTGCCGCGAGGTCTTTTAGAAATAAGGCGTTCATAGTGCCTTTGAGGCCAACATGTAGTTCGCTGATGTCGCCCTCAGAGAGCGTAATCAGACGAACGCCAGCAAAGGTCAGTTGTTTGAAAAGGCCTGCGATGTCTTCTTGATCCCGGCTCAAGCGATCCATGGCCTCGGCGATCAGGACATCATACTTACCTGCGCGTGCATCCATGAGCATACGCTGATAGCTGGGCCGAAGCGTGCTGGCACCACTAATGCCGTGATCAGCGTACGTCTCGGTTAACTGCCAGCCCTCGGCGTCTATCCGTTTGCGGCAGATGTGCACCTGGTCGTCGATTGAGGCGTCGCGCTGATTGTCCGTTGAATAACGAGCGTAAATGACGGCGCGGGTCATGACCGAGAGCTCCTGTTTTTAGGATCAAGTTGGCGGCGCATTTTGGCAACAGAAGATCTGATGCGCCGACCGGCGACAATCTGGTTGGCTTGGATGTAGTGATGCTCTGTTGCTCGTGGGTCTGTGTGACCGAGAAGGGGGGCGGCAATACGCACATGCTCAGGGTCTTCCAGGGCAACAAAGGTCGCAGCACAGTCGCGAAACAGATGCGGATTAATGGGCTTGCCGAAAGCGCGCTCGGTCGTGCGGCTAATCGCTGAGTGTAAGGCGCTGTCTCGCATCGGTTTGCCGTATCGGGTGAGCCAAAGTCGATCTGTTGGACCAGCGACCATCAATTTAGGGCGAAGCTCCAAAATGTAATGGTCTAAATAATGCATGAGCACCTCCGCCATCGGGGCTGCATAGGGATGTCCTGTTTTAGTCTCAGCAGCTGAAAATCTGAGTATATAGCCAGAGGACGTTCGGCGAATATGCTGACCGATCTCGATCAGTGCCAAATTGCCCAGCCGGATAGGACAACAACTCAAAAACCCAACGATGAGGGCATCGCGGAAGGCGACCTTTGGATCGCGTAATGGTGGCGCGCTCATGTTTTGGTCCATGTGCTCTATTGCCCAATTTAGGATGCGATCAGCAGGTTGGAGGCGCTCGAGCTTGTTCCGCTTATCGACGGTATTATTCTCGTAGTAACGGACGATCCGGCGCAACCAACCAAAGTCGGTGTCTGGCGAGATCACTTTGATTGCGGAGAGGAGTTCGGCCAGACGACCCCAAATGGTCCATGTTCCCACATCCTGTTCTGTGAGCTGCTCAATATATAAAGTAACGCGGTCGGAGGTTAGGCGGTCATCGGGCGCGATGTCGGTCTCCAATAACCCGCTCGTTATTAAAAATGTAAGCCAGCGGCCATAACCCTTCCGGTGCTTCTCTCGTGTTTGCGGTCGCCAATGAAATCCAGGCCCAACGGTGCCGTCGAGAATATCGCCAGGAGCAAGAGCTCGCTCCCACGCGATACGGTCCCGTTCAGGCCATTCGGCAACACGCAGGCAGCGCCGCTTCGGGTCCTCATGCGGCAGTAAGTCAGCCATCGCTTTTACCCCGCAGTCGTCGTCGTGCTTCGGTGACAGATGCTTGATAATGGCGGACAGCATTTTGCTGCTCGAACTGAGCGTACGACTTCATGGCGGTGCGAAGAGAATCGCCGATCGCATGCCCCAATGTCAGAAAGTCTCCAGGATGGATCATGCAGTGCACCTTGCCAGCAATGCTGCGAAACAAATGCGCATGAATGGTAAGGCCGGTGAACTCATGGATCGTAGATTTAATGAGATCGGAGATAGTATGAGGCGCTTTATGTTCGCCGTTTTGTGCTGGGAACACATAGCTTGATGGGGTGCGCAATAAGGTCGGTCGGTGCTCCGCCATGTAAAAGTCGAACAAACTCACGGCGTCACCATTGAGCTCAAACACGAGAGGCTTGTTGTTTTTGACTTCATGACCGGGGATTGAGAGCAAAATACAGTCAGCTCCCTTTATCCGCATGCGTTTGATATGGCGATCGAGGTGGAGCCGGCACAAGTTGCCAACGCGCATCGGGGCATGGAGCAAAATCTCAATGGCCAGCGCGGCCTGTACCAAAAGGGCTCGGCGATGATCACGGAGGCCAGCTTTTTTTGCTTCGATGAGCAGCTGACCCGGTAGATGTAGCAATCGGGCAAGGTTCTCATCATCGTCCAACTGAGCGAGTCGTTCTTGGTTTTTTGGGCGAAGGCCATCGACCTCAAGATTGAGGCGCTTACAGATGCCTTTTAGCTCGGTGACATGAGCGTCATCGGCCTTCACGTGATACTTGGCAATAGACGTCACTCCCATGGCGAGGCCATGGATAGCCTCTGTCGGCTTGTCGTCAAACCGCCCCATCATGTAGCCAAGAAATGTACCCACCGCGGGCGATAACCCGAAGCCCGCCATGATAAAAACAGACAACAGTGTAAAGTATCGAACCCGTTCATCCGACGTGATGATTTGGGTGAGGACAACCGGTGTCAGCAAATAAAACATCCCCCACCCAACCTCGAGCAAGGCTCCGGCAAGACAGAGCTGCCCCCCATTGCGTCGGCGCTGGCGAACAATAGCAGGGACATCGAAATTAAACTACCAGATAAACCAACGTTCCGCATCCGACCGAAGTAAGATGTGATATGACCCAGATATAAAACGGCGATCAGCGTCGCTGTCATCGTCACCGCCAAGATCTGCCCGACATCCTTTTTGTTAGCGCCGATTCCGGCAAACAGGGGCGGAGATAAAAATGTCAGCCCGTACGCCTACGACTGAAGAAATATGGCGCCGAAATAAAAAACGAAAAATGTCCTGCGTTGCGTCCTGGCCTCTTTAAAAACTGAAACGCCAATATGTGGACGCAAGTTTCCGTCCGAACGAACCGCTTACCCAAGACTGGGGCAGGCCATTCACGATGTCTGCGGTCTGCGGCGTCTCGAACCGATTGAAGGTGGGGCCTGCTTTTCGATGCGGTGGCTGACAGCACAAATTCGCCTTCTACAGCGTGTCATTGAGTGACAAACTATCCCCAACGAAAGCGCGGCTTAACCGGCTTGCAATATCAAACTAGGGTTTCTGCCTTGATCAACGAACAAACAACGGGTGTCTATGTCATCGCCAGTACGCCGTTTCTTGACAACGGTGCGGTCGATTTCAACTCCATTGATCGCCTTGTGGAATTTTATGTCGAAGAGGGCGCGCACGGCCTGACGGTGCTTGGGATCATGGGCGAAGCTCCAAAGCTCACCGAAGACGAAAAAACCGCTGTGCTAGAACGCTACATCAAACGCGTTGCAGGCCGCCTTCCGATCATTGTCGGCGCCAGCAATCCGGGCATCGATAACGTCGTAAACGGTGCCAAATCATTTATGGATGCCGGCGCCGCCGGGGTCATGATTTCCGGTATTGGCGGTTTAAACACCGACGAAAAGGTGCAGCGGTATTTCGATCAAATCTTGGACAAACTGGATGGCGGTGCGCCGGTCTGTTTGCAAGACTATCCGCAAACCACCGGGGCGACGTTCTCTGTCGGCGTCATCAATCAGCTGATCAAAGACCATGCCGGCATCGTCATGGTGAAACATGAAGATGCGCCGGGGCATCAAAAGCTGACGCGCCTTCGCATGGCGCCCGAAACGGACAACGTCCGTCGGGTCAGTCTTTTGGTCGGCAATGGTGGTTTGTATATTCCGCAAGAGCTGGCGCGGGGCGCAGACGGCATCATGACCGGCCTCGCCTTTCCCAACATGCTGGTTGAGGTCTACGAAAAATTTGCTGCCGGTGACTCTGCGGCGGGCGAAGACCTTTACGATCTCTATCTGCCCTTCATCCGTCATGAGCAGCAACTTGGAATCGGCTTGGTTATCCGAAAGGAAGTCTTACGCCGTCGCGGCGTGATCAGCTGCGCCGCGGTGCGTGCGCCCGGGCCAAAATTAAATGATGTCGATATGGCCGAACTGACAGCTTTGATCGACAGGTTGAAAGCAAAGCTCGCGGCTGCCGGCCTGCCCACACCGACAGGGCTTTAGGTGTGGCCTAATTCGACAAACGCGACCTGACGCCCCGATTGTGTTCGTTCGGGCGGGGGCCATGCGATGTAAAGAGCGAACTCACCTTGTCACTCTCAACCCACCCGTCATTTCCGCATAGGCGGGAATCCATGTTGGGTTATAAAAATCGGCCGACCACTGGGCCCCGCCTTCGCGGGGGCGTTCAGATATATAAGACAGCAAAAAAGGCAAACGAGAACGATCAGTCGATATGCGTTCGGCTATCCAGTTTTTTTAGCGCCTTGCTGATCGCTTTGATGTGCGTATCAGATTCCATTTCCTTTTCGATGAAGGATAAAATCATCCGGGTATGGCGCGTCACATTTTCATCCGACCAAATGTAGGGAATGGCTTTTTCAAAGATCGCTGTGACAAATTCGTCAAACTGTAAGGGCGCCGCATACAGCCGCCCGACAGATTCTTTTTTGTCGCCTTCATCTGTTTCGGCGAACGCCAGCATGCCGACTTGCAGCCAGTTTAAACAGGCAATCGCGGAAAAAGGATCGTTTACCCCAGGTGACAATGCCCGGGCGATGATTTCAATGAGTTGATCAGCGATAAATTCAACGTTCTGATTGATTGTCCTGACGTCGCCCGTTGCAACACACGCACTCAACTCTTTTTTTAATGTGTTGTTGCATTCACTGTCTGCGTACACGCACATGATGGTGGAGTGCGTCGTCACAAAAGCACCGGGTCGTTTAACGATCTTGATTAACAACCCGTTGTCGTCGGCAAGTCGCCGTAACGTATGCATGTCGATCGCTTGCACGTAACCTTCGGCGACATATTTAATATCTACCATCTTTTCTGTATCGACGGTCTCAACCCAATTTGGGTCAATGCCTGACGGTGTTTCGCGCTCAGTGTCGAGGTTGGGAAAACGCGCTGAGACCTCGTTCTTCAGAGCATCACCCAATCGCGCGATGATACGCTCGATATTTATCGTTTCCGGCACATGGTGAATAAAATAGATAAAAGAGAACATGCAGATGATCACGAGCCCGACCGATACCGAAATCGATAAATGCGGTACAAATTCGGAAATCGCCTGATTGGATGTCGTGACCTCGCCGCCGCTTTGAACAGCACCTAAAATCAATAGGGCGTAAAGGAAGGGTCCAATAAAAACCCCCAGGCACGTTTGATTGCCGCGGTCGCGCATGAAATTCCCGATTGACCGTGGTCCGAATGCGCCGCTCGCAAACGAGACGGCGACGATTGTGATCGAAAATGAGACACCGGCGATGCCAATGATCGATCCGGCGATGGTCGACAGCAACGCTTGCGCACTGTCCGGTTGGGTTTTGATCAACAAAATAAAATCGAATTCAACACTATCCGCCAAAAGGCGATCGAGCGCCAAGGTCGTGGGTACCATTAGCAGGGAAATCAACAGAATAAGGGCTGGGATAAACCAGTAACTGACCCAAATGTGACGAGCAATTTTCTCGATAAACGCGCGGGTATTGAACAATCACTTGTCCCTTTATGCAATCGATGTCCTGACGAAAGGGACATCTTTAATGGGCTGTATTTAATCCAGCAAGTTAAGGAGCAATTGAGCCACCTAACTGAACCCATGAAAACATTTATCAGCCATTGAACGCGAGACAGCCGAACCTCTGCGATATCCAACGCCGTCAAGCCCGCCGATGGACTCCCGCCCACGCGGGGATGACGGTGGTGATTGCGCAAGATTTGGAACGCTCAGGTCGCAGTCGGGATGCTTGAATTCAGCTTTTCTTGGGCTTTTTCCGCTTCAACGGGGCGGAGCCGGAAAGGCTTAGCTTGCCAGGTTTGCCGCCGGGTTTGCTGCCCGGTTTGCCGTCTGCCTTGCCACGGTTGGGGCTGAACTTTTTGCCCGTCGGTTTTTTATCCGATTTCCCCCAAGGCGATTTACCGTCTTGTGGTTTTCCATCCGGTTTTCTGCCCTCTGGCTTTTTACCGGCAGGTTTTTTCCATTCGGGCTTTTTATCTTCGGACTTTTTCCAGTCGAGCTTTTCGCCATCAGGCGCGATGTCGGGCTCTTGGAAATTCCGTTCCGGCTTGGAATCGCGTCTGCCGCGGGGTTTGTCCGAGGAAAACGATTTTCGCTTCTTGAAATTTCCTTTTTCGGGACCGTCTGAGCGGTCTTCGATCATCGACGGTGGGCCATCAAGGCGCTTCACGTTGATGTTTTCTTCGATCTTTCCGCCAGCGCCGAGGGCTGTAAGGAATTGATCGACGCTGCCTGGGGTCAGTTCAAAATAGCTGATCCGACCTTGGATGCGGATTGCGCCGATGTCGTTTTTGGTGATGTGACCGGCGCGGCACAGCATCGGTAACAGCCAACGGGGTTCGGCGTTTTGGTCGCGTCCGACGGATAGGGAGAACCATACGCTTTCTTTGAAGTCTTCGCGCTGCCGGGCGTGCGGTGCCGCGTCAGAGTCGCCCCTCGAATCAGATTGCGCGACGTCCAACAATTCTTCGGGCGCAGCTTGGCCGGCAAAGTGTTGACGGATGAAGGCGGCGGCGATGTTCTCGACACTGTGGCGCGCCAAGAGTTCTTCGGCGAACGTCTTTTCCAGATCGCTCAACGGCTCGCTCAGCATCGGATCGGACAGCAGGCGTTCGTGATCGCGGATCTGAATGTCTTCGGCTGACGGTGGCTTTGCCCAGGTGGCTTCGATCTTGGCGCTGCTGAGCAGACGCTCGGTCCTGCGCCGCCAGTTGTGCGGCACGATCAGCGTGCACACGCCTTTGCGGCCGGCGCGTCCGGTGCGGCCGCTTCGGTGCAACAGAGTTTCCGGGCTTTTCGGAATGTCAGCGTGGATCACCAATTCCAGGTTCGGCAGGTCGATACCGCGCGCCGCCACGTCGGTGGCGACACAGACGCGGGCTCGGCCATCGCGCATGGCTTGCAGCGCATGGGTACGCTCGTTCTGGCTTAATTCACCGGACAGTGCGACCACCGAGAAGCCGCGGTTGGCCAGCCGGCTGGTCATATGTTTGACGGTGAGCCGCGTGGCACAAAATACCAGGGCATTTTTTGCATCGTAATAGCGCAGCACATTGATGATCGCGTTGTCACGGTCGTTGGGGGCAACGGTCAGTCCGCGGTAGTCAATATCCAAATGCTGGCTTTGCGCGGTCGTCGTCGCGATGCGGACAGCGTTTCGCTGAAAGCGCTTCGCCAACGTTTCGATGGACCGGGGAACGGTCGCCGAGAACATCAGCGTGCGGCGATCCTTTGGCGACGAGTCCAAAATATATTCCAGGTCGTCACGGAACCCGAGGTCGAGCATTTCGTCGGCTTCATCCAGCACCACAGCCTTGAGGGCCTTGGTATTGAAAGAGCCGCGCTCAATATGATCGCGCAGTCGTCCAGGGGTGCCGACCACGATGTGGGCGCCACGCTGCAGCGCCTGGCGTTCGGTGCGCATGTCCATGCCGCCGACGCACGATGCCATCGACACGCCGGTCATTTGGTACAGCCATTCAAACTCGCGCTTCACTTGCAAGGCGAGCTCGCGGGTCGGCGCAACGATCAGGGCGGTGGGGGCTTCGGCATAGGTGAAACGCTCTGCATCCCCCAGCAGTGTTGGTGCGATGGCCATGCCGAATGCAACGGTCTTGCCCGAGCCTGTCTGCGCGGAAACCAGCGTGTCGGCGTCGGTGATTTCAGGGGCCAACATGGCCTGCTGCACCGGCGTCAACTCGGTATAGCCACGTTTGGTCAACGCTTGAGCCAGCGCCGGAAAGACGCCTTCGAATTCTGTCATTGTTCTTCTTTCGGATTGTCGGTTTCGTGCGTCGGGTTGCGGGGTCGTGATCTAGAGGCGCACATCGCCAAGCCCAAAAGCGTGACGGAACAAACCATATTGGACGCTTTGTACGTGCTGTCGGCCCCGGCGTAAAGCGCGAACGCGCGCAGCCGGTCAGTTCAGCTCTGGTACATGGGTTATCCGGGCCGTTCATGGGTGGCTGGAGTGTGCCGATGAGGTGAACGGCCTTGATGGTTATTATGCCACGCCCGATATGGGCATTCATTTGGCACGAGTTGAGTTCTTAAAACTCCAGCTCCTTTCAAGAGTCCTAGTGGCATCATGACGGCGACTGTTAATTTTATGGAATGGATCACCCGTGACAAGGGTTATGCCCGGCGCTTGACCGAATTCGGCCCCGTCAAATTTCCCGACGGCTTTTCGACCATCGGCGATTTCCCGAACCTGACACAAGGGACGGAGAAGGCGGGCTGCTCGGATAGCCGCATTCGCAAGATCATGGGCGAGAATTGGATGCGCATTCTCGAAGATGTTTGGGGCCGCTTGATTTTTCGCGTATCCCGGATGTCAGTCCTGCGGGGGTCTCACTCTAAACCGTATATCTGCGTCTCAGCGCCGTGATCTATCAAAAAATGTTGGAAGACTAGGGGTTCAGGTCGCGGATCAACGGGTGTCTGCAGCTCATATGCCGGCGCACGCTCCAGTACGAGCGCCCGATAATATGCAGAACCAAGAGGATGATGCTGATCCGAATTGGTTTGCGGTTGAGTTGATTTAGAGTGAACCGACGACACACAGAGCCGTTTCTATTCAGGGGGACGGGCTGACCCTTAGAATTGGTGACAAGCAGATCATAACGGTCGAGCGTGCAGATATTTGACGCCTGACCCACAAAATTTTTTTCATGATGAGCAATCGGCTACGCGTCCTACGTCGTACTAAGCAGTGAAAGGTGGCTCAAAATGAAATGACACTCGGATCCGCAACGCTGAAAGAGCTTCTCAAGCGAGAGCATAATGTCGTCGCCTTCTCGCAAAATGGTCTCATCTCCCGGATCGCAGTCGCTGACCACATAGTATCCGCAATTGATAATCCGGACTCCATCAGTGCCGAACCGGTGCTCACCCATTGAGCAGTCCCTTATCGAAGCATTTCAGGAAATGGTTTGGGGCTGACAACGCTTTCAGCAATTACTTTAAAAATAGGAGAAAGAATTGACAGCCCACGGATTCAAGCACGAGATAAATCAAGCAATATTAAAGGCCATTGGCCTGATACTCATATCGCTTTTTGTTTTATTTTCTCACGTCCCATTCGCAACCTTGCTTCATGATACCCCGAATGACCTGTGGGGAACTGCAATTGCCTGGTCGCTTCTCGTAACAAACATTTACGTGGTTGTCTCAGCCTACCTCGTCATGACATGGCTTTCACGAGGCGAGGAAGAGGCTAAGGCAGTGAAGAGGTGGTTTGGTAAGAACCGTTTTGCAAGCCTTTCGCTCTACGCGCTCGTTTGGCTTAGCTGTTTCTTTATTTCCCTGTTTATCGTCTAGAGAGGTTCTTTATGAGGCGAATAGCGCTGGAATAGACTCGCGCGATGCATAGCGGCCGAGGGCGCGTTGTAATTCAGAGCAGAACTAACTTTTGATTGATGACAAGCTGGCGTTATCGTCAATGTACAAACAGTTTATTGAAGATAACGACTTTTCCTATTGTATTGAAACACTTAGGAAAAATATGGCTGGGGCGCTAGGATTCGAACCTAGGAGTGCCGATACCAAAAACCGGTGCGTTAGACCACTTCGCCACGCCCCAACCGTTGTGATGTCGGGTGCATTTGTTTGCACACCCTCGAACACGACCGGGAAAATAGTCTAAGCGGACCGGGGCATCAAGCCCGACGTGACGATTTTTCCAGATCGTTGAAATTAAGTCGTTTGTAGCTGTGCAGCCACGACCCACCAGGTAGGATATGCATGGCGAACGGCGCTTGCGCAGACTTCCGCGTCGGCCAAACTGGCGCACAGCGCAAAGCAGGTGGCGCCACTGCCCGACATCCGCGCCAATCGGGCACCGGGCGCGTTACCGAGAACTTTCAATACGACATCGATTTCCGGCGCAAGCTCAATGGCCGGGGCTTGCAGATCGTTGTGTCGGGTCCGGACAGCGTCGACCAAGGCTGCTATGTCAGCGGTTTTATCGGGCCAGCCGGCGGTCGCTGAAAAGGGTGTGGTGCGGGCTTTGAACACGGCCTGTGTCGAGACTTCAACCCCTGGGTTGACCAGCACCATCGCCGCGTCCGGGAGGGCCGGGATCGGCGCTAAGGTTTCACCGACGCCGGTCATCATCGCAGGGCGTGTGGCCAGACATACCGGCACATCGGCCCCAAGTGACTGGGCAATTTGTCGGCACGTCGGCGCGTTGATGTCGATGTTCCAGAGTTGTGCCAGTGCCCTGAGCGTAGCGGCCGCGTCGGCGGAACCGCCACCGATTCCAGATGCAACCGGCAGGATTTTCGTTAACCGGATGTGCGCACCGATGCCCACGTCGAATGCCTGTTTGAGCGCGACGGCGGCGCATAAAACCAAATTGTCTGCGGGCGGCGGCAACAACTCTGCAAACGGTCCGTCATAGTCGAGGGTCAGCGTGCCATCGGTGGACGATGTCACGGTAATTTTATCGCCGACATCGGCGAATACGACGACGCTTTCCAGTAAATGGTAGCCATCATGCCGCCGGCCCGTGACGTGCAGGGTCAGGTTAACTTTCGCCCGCGCGGACTCGACAAT
>Ga0129324_10000724_pt1 | contig 22910 bp, 16 predicted proteins | sample CPBDNA_7_FD_96879 | JGI IMG/M metagenome (GOLD analysis project Ga0129324, IMG submission 96879) | Freshwater to marine salinity gradient microbial communities from Chesapeake Bay, USA - CPBay_Spr_15_0.2_DNA | ecosystem: Environmental > Aquatic > Marine > Coastal | place: USA: Chesapeake Bay... | reverse complement strand
AGGATTTAGATTTTCGTTCATAGTTACAAATATAATTCAATTTAGATAGTTTGGATGTGATATTTGTTACATTCTCAAAAGCAACAAAACCATCCCTAAAAATAAAAAAACCTTTCCGAAAAATTGGAAAGGTTTATATAAAGTGTTGTAATTTATTAAGAGGGGTCTTCTCCGTCTTTTAAAGGTGTTGTTTGTAAAACAAAGTCTTCACCATGAATGTAATCGCCATTGGCGTCTACTTTACTATAGTCATAAGGCCAACGATGAACCTCAGGAATTCTACCTGGCCAATTTCCGTGAATGTGCTCAATTGGAGTTGTCCACTCTAGTGTATTTGATCTCCATGGATTTTGAACTGTTTTTTGACCTCTAAAAATAGAAATAAAGAAGTTTGCTAAGAAAATCAATTGTGAAAGGCCTCCTATGATTGCAAATATAGTAATCACCACATTGATATCAGCAACATCATCAAACATTGGAAAATTTGTATTGGTATAATATCTTCTTGGAAGACCTGCTAAACCGATAAAGTGCATAGGGAAAAATACACCATAAGCAGCAATCATGGTCAACCAGAAATGCCAATAACCCATGGTCTTATTCATCATTTTCCCATACATTTTAGGGAACCAATGATAGACACCCGCAAACATTCCTAAGATTGCAGAAACCCCCATCACCAAGTGGAAATGCGCAACCACAAAATAGGTATCATGCACATTAATATCTAGGGCAGAATCTCCTAATACCAATCCTGTCAAACCTCCTGTTACAAAAGTTGACACCAAACCAATAGAAAATAACATGGCAGGGTTTAGCTGCAAGTTTCCTTTCCATAAAGTAGTGATATAGTTAAATGCTTTTACCGCTGATGGAATTGCAATTAATAAAGTTGTAAATGTAAATACCGATCCTAAAAATGGGTTCATTCCAGAAATAAACATATGGTGTCCCCAAACAATTGTAGACAAGAACGCAATTGCTATGATCGATCCAATCATCGCTCTATATCCAAAAATTGGTTTTCTTGAGTTTGTAGCAATAATTTCTGAAGTAATCCCTAAGGCAGGTAATAATACAATATATACTTCTGGATGTCCTAAGAACCAGAATAAGTGTTCAAATAAAACAGGTGATCCTCCTTGGTAATGCAATACTTCTCCACTGATAAAAATATCAGATAAAAAGAAAGAGGTACCAAAACTACGGTCCATAATCAACAGCAAAGCTGCAGATAATAAAACTGGGAAGGAAACCACACCAATTACTGCGGTAATAAAGAATGCCCACATGGTTAATGGCAATCTTGTCATTTTCATTCCTTTGGTACGCAAGTTAAAGATGGTCACGATATAATTTAAAGAACCTATTAAAGAAGAAGCAATAAAAATAGCCATAGAAACCAACCATAAAGTCATTCCTAAACCAGAACCAGGAATGGCTTGTGGCAAGGCGCTTAATGGAGGGTAAATGGTCCAACCTGCTGAGGCTGGTCCTGCTTCTACAAACAGAGAAATTACCATAATCACACTGGAAATAAAGAACAACCAATACGAAATCATGTTCAAGAAACCTGATGCCATATCTCTAGCTCCGATTTGCAAGGGAATTAATAAGTTTGAAAAAGTACCACTTAAACCAGCTGTTAAAACGAAGAATACCATAATGGTTCCGTGAATCGTTACCAAGGCCAAGTAAATGTCTGGATTCATTACTCCATCTGTTTGATGCGTTCCTAAAAATGCCTCAATAATAGTGAATGATTTTTCTGGCCATGCAAGTTGTAAACGAAATAACATTGACATAAACACTCCAATGATTCCCATAAATATCCCAGTTATTAAAAACTGTTTTGAAATCATTTTGTGATCTTGACTAAACATGTATTTAGTAACAAATGTTTCTTTATGATGATGCTCTGACATATCTAATTTTTTAATGTATCCTTTAAAATATCTTATTTAATAACTTCTGCTAATGTTGGTTGTTCAGAAATCCATTTTTCATAGGCTTCTTTTTCTTCCACAACAATTTTCATTTGCATACCGTAATGCGATGCTCCACAAATTTTATTACATAATAATATATAATCAAATTCATAAAGATCTTCACCTTTCTCTTGGCGTATCTTATTAATCCCTAACGTTTTTTCTACCACCTCTGACTGCTGTCTCATTTCTTCTGTAGTAAATTTAGGTGTAAATCCAAATTGAGTTACCATCCCTGGAACACAGTTCATTTGAGCTCTAAAGTGAGGCATATAGGCAGAGTGCAAGACATCTTGTGATCTAAATTTAAAAATCACTTTTCGTCCTTTTTGCAAGTGTATTTCAGTTACTTTTTTGTCATCATGTGCGTTTAAATCGCCCATATCAACACCCATAGTATTGATTCCTTTGATGAAATTTACATTTCCTCTACCAAGGGTATTATCTTCTCCAGCATAACGAGCTTCCCATTGAAACTGTTTTGCATACACTTCAATTACTATAGGATCCTCTGCATCTGATAAATCCATAATATTGTTCCATTGCCACAATCCGTAACCAATTAAAACCACTAAAACTACAGCTGGTGTAATGGTCCAGATTGCTTCTAATTTATGACTATCAGCAAAAAACAAGGCTTTGTTTTCTTTTTTACCTCTGTATTTATAAGGGAAGTAAAAAATTAGGAATTGCATAATAAACTGGACAACGCCAATTAATATAAAAGTAATGTTAAATAAATTATCATCGTGTTCTCCCTCAAAAGATGCCGATTCTGGCAACATGATTACATTCATGAAAATCAAACAATAAATCATCATTGCATACAATCCTGCCATAAATACAAGGAATAATTTTCCTTGAGTGTTGTTATCGTTGTCGTTAGCGATGACACTACGTAGATTTAAAATTCTCGTAATTTGCCAAACGCTTACACCTATTGCAACAGCTATAAAAATATAAAATAGAGCTAGCATATTATCTGTCTTAATTATTTAATGATTAATGATGATTTTCTTCTTCTCCTTGATGTTCAATATTGTAATAATGGAAATGCTCACTTTCATGTAAAAATGGATTTCCTTTGGCCAATGGCGCTGCTTTTGCAAAAGAACTAAACACGGTATAAATAAAGATTCCAAAAAATAATAGCAATGCGCTAATTTCCGGAATTCCAAAAAACCATTGATCTCCTACTGTTGCTGGCATAACCATTACAAAAACATCGATATAATGTCCTGCTAAAATGACCAATCCTCCAATAATAACAAACCATGGTCTGCTCTTAAAGTCACTGTTAATTAACAATAAAATTGGGAACACAAAGTTCATTACTACCATTCCTAAGAATAATATCTTGTAGTCATTAAATCTAGCAATAAAGTATACAGTCTCTTCTGTCATATCTGCATACCAGATTAACATAAACTGTGCAAACCATAAATAGGTCCAGAACACGCTAAATCCAAACATGAATTTTGCTAAATCGTGAATATGACTGTCGTTTACAAAAGGCAAATGTCCTTTTGCTCTTAGATAAATGGTAACAAAAGCAATAACAGTTAATGCACTTACTAATAAGGTAGCCAAAACATACCAACCAAATAAAGTACTAAACCAGTGTGGATCTAAGCCCATAATCCAATCCCAAGACATCATCGATTCTGTAATCATAAAGAATACTAAAAAGATTACTGATGCATGAAAGTTTTTCTTATAGGTTTTATTTCCGTCATTCGCCGTATCCTCTGCGATAGAATTTCTTCTTATTATATAACGATATACATTCCACCCCAATAAATAAACAGCACTTCGAATGGCCCATCCTGGGATGTTCAACCACCATTTTTTACCATCTACAATTGCGTCATAGTTTGGGCTAGTAGGATCAAAAGTTCCATCTGCCATCCAAACAAATAAGTGATTAAAGTGCGATGCAGACAACATGATTACTACAAACATAATGATACTTGTCGGCACTAAATTAGCAGTAATTGCTTCCATAACTCGAAACAGTACTACCGACCAACCTGCCTGAGCAACTCTTTGAGAGGCATAAAAAGCCAATACTAATAAAGAGATTCCTAAAAAGAAAAACAAAGCAACATACGTTGCGGCCCAAGGTCTGTTTTGGAACTGGTGCAAAGCGTGTTCTGCATGTGCATCAGCATCAGAATCTGCATGACTAGTTGTTTCTGCATGAGTTTCTTTCTTCCCTTCGTCGTGACTATTCGACTCGTGAGTGGACTCTGCTCCACCATGAGTATCATGTTGACTCGCCAAGATTTCTTTTGCGTCTTCTACTGTTTTAGGTGCGCTAAAAAAGCTATATCCTACACCCAATGCTCCAATTATCATTAGTGCAATTGAGAATGTTTTTAATTTACCTGAGAATTGATACATATCTTTTAATTCTATCTTTTAAAGACTTATTTTAATAAATCGTTTCTTAGTTTTTCTACATAACTAACTACTTGCCAACGCTCCGTATACGTTAATTGAGATGCGTGAGATCCCATTAAGTTTCTACCGTGCATAATTACATGGTAAATACTACCTTGTGTAATTGCTCTGTCTTTATAGTTAGGAATTCCATTAAACTTATCTCTTTGAGAAAGCACTCCGTTTCCGTCTCCTTTATCTCCATGACAAGTTGCACAGTAAATAACATACATCGCCTTACCGTTAGCAAGATCTTTTTCTGTATGCTGTAAAGGCGATTTCAAGTCATTTAAAGCAGCTGCATAACCTTCATTCGTGTCTGGGTATTCATAAGGAACCTGTCCTCTTGAAATAGTTCCATCTACTGGTTTTAAATTAGAAGCTTCTCCATTAAGGCCGGTTGCAGAGTTTGCATCATAGGGAACAGAAACATACATATCTGGCATGTATTGCACCGAGCGCGAACGATTGTCTCCACACGAAACAACACTTATGATGGTTACGAAAGCAATGATTATCTTGGTAATATTCTTCATGATCTCTTTATTAATGCTTATCTACTACGTTTATTTCTACAGCACCAGTCTCTTTCAATAAAGAAGTCAATTCTTCTTCATTATTATGAACAGGGATTTCCATTAAAAAATGGTCATCAGTTGTTCTTGGGTCTGGATTTTCAGCTTTTTTAAATGGCCAAATTCTGCTACGCATATAAAAGGTAATTACCATTAAGTGGGCAGCGAAAAATACAGTCAACTCAAACAAAATCGGCACAAAAGCTGGCATGTTTAACCACCAAGAAAAATTTGGTTTCCCACCAATATCTTGCGGCCAGTCTTGGATCATCATATAGTTTGTCATCCAAATTGCAACACCTAAACCAGTAACCCCATACATAAACGCTGTAATAGCGATTCTTGTAGGCGCTAAACCTAAAGCCTTATCTAATCCATGAACAGGAAAAGGGCAAAATACCTCTTCGATATGATGATTTGCTGATTTTACTTTCTTAACGGCATCCATTAAGATATCATCATCATTATAAAATGCGTGTATAACTTTATTACTCATGATTTCCGTCTCTTAATTTTTTATAATGTTCTCCTGAAGATTTTAAAATCGTTTTTACCTCTGCTTGCGCGATTACTGGGAATGTTCTTGCATATAATAAAAACAATACAAAGAAGAAACCAATAGTTCCAATAAAGATTCCAACATCTACAAATGTAGGTTCGAAACGCCACCAGGTAGATGGTAAATGTCCTTTACTCAATACAATCGCAATAATATCAAAACGCTCAAACCACATACCGATATTAATTGCAATAGAAATTAGGAATGACCAAATAAAACTTCTTCTTACCTTTTTAAACCACAATAATTGAGGAATCAAAATGTTAAAGATGATCAAAGACCAAAATGCCCAAGCATAAGGTCCTGTTGCAGCTCCAACAGACATATAGGTGTAATTCTCATAAGGAGATCCTGTATACCAAGCAATGAAAAACTCAGAAGCATAAGCTACAGCCACAATACCCCCTGTTAAGATGATTACGATGTTCATGTATTCTACATGCAAACGAGTAATATAAGATTCCATGTTGGTCACCTTACGCATAATTCCCAATAAGGTTTGTACCATTGCAAATCCAGAAAAGATTGCTCCAGCAACGAAATAAGGAGGGAAAATTGTAGAGTGCCATCCTGGGTTTATCGAAGTAGCAAAGTCCATAGATACAATGGTATGTACAGAAAGTACAAGTGGTGTAGCCAAACCGGCTAATACCAATGATACTTCTTCAAAACGTTGCCAGTCTTTAGCTCTTCCAGACCAACCGAAAGACAACAATGAATAAATTTTCTTTTGAAATGGTTTTACGGCTCTATCTCTAATCATTGCAAAATCTGGCAATAAACCTGTCCACCAGAATACCAATGAAACTGATAAATAGGTAGAGATTGCAAAAACGTCCCACAATAAAGGAGAGTTAAAGTTTACCCACAAAGATCCAAATTGGTTAGGAATAGGCAATACCCAATAACCATTCCATGGTCTACCCATGTGGATGATTGGGAATAATCCTGCCTGAAAAACGGCAAAAATTGTCATGGCTTCCGCAGAACGGTTAATCGCCATACGCCATTTTTGACGGAACAATAACAACACTGCAGAAATAAGAGTACCTGCGTGACCGATACCTACCCACCATACAAAGTTTGTAATATCCCAGGCCCATCCAATGTTCTTGTTCAATCCCCAAACTCCAATACCGGTTCCAACAGTATAGAAAATACATCCAAATCCCCATAGCATTGCTGCTAAAGCGATATAAAATGCTATATACCAATTTTTATTTGCCTTTCCTTCAATAGGTTTAGCAATATCAACCGTAATATCATGGTAACTCTTTTCTCCTAATATTAACGGTTCTCTAATGGGTGCTTCGTAATGAGACATATTTGTATATCTTAATTTTTAATTACGCTTCGTTTGTATTCTTAACTTTTACCTGATACACTACGTTTGGTTTGGTACCAATATAGTCTAACACGTGGAAAGATCTTTTATCATTTAATAAATCTGCAACAGCATCTTCTGGATTGTTTACATCTCCAAAGACCATAGCTCCAGTAGAACAAGCAGATGAACAAGCTGTTTCAAACTCTCCAGCCTCAATTTTTCTACCTTCTTTTTTAGCCTTTAAAATGGTCGCTTGTGTCATTTGAATACACATAGAGCATTTTTCCATAACTCCTCTAGAACGAACTACAACATCTGGGTTCAATACCATTTTTCCGTATTCATCATTCATGTTAAAGTCAAACTCGTTATTGTTGCTGTAGTTAAACCAGTTAAAACGACGAACTCTGTAAGGACAGTTGTTCGCACAGTAACGTGTTCCTACACAACGGTTATAAGCCATTTGGTTTTGACCTTGACGACCATGTGAAGTTGCAGCCACAGGACATACGGTTTCACAAGGAGCATGATTACAGTGCTGACACATCATTGGTTGGAAGGCAACAGTCGGATTTTCTGCAACAGTTTCAATAGCTGCATATAAATCTCCTCCACTTAAACCTTGAGCTTTTGCTTCATCTCTGGTTTCAATTTCAGAAGAATAGTAACGGTCAATGCGCAACCAGTGCATATCTCTACCAACTCTTACCTCGTTTTTTCCAACAACAGGTACATTGTTTTCTGCATGACAAGCCACCACACAAGCACCACAACCTGTACACGATGTTAAATCGATAGACAAATTAAAATGGTGTCCTATTTCTCTATTGTGCTCATCCCATAAATCAACAGAATTTGCTTCTATTTCTTTATGATTTAAAGAGGCCATTGCTGGTTTATTCCAAGTGTGTTTTGGATCTAAAGAATGATCCATTACTTGAGCAAGAGTTGCTTGTTTTAAGATATCATGTCTTCCGGCAATCGTTTTTTGTACTTGAGTACAAGCAAACTTATGCGTTCCAGCAACCTTCTCTATCTGAACTCCTGTTTGTATATTATTTGAATTTAAATACAAAGGGTAAGCGTTAACTCCCACCTGCATCGCATCTTTTAAATTTTGTTTTCTACCATAACCCAATGCCAAACCTATAGACCCTTTTGCTTGGCCTGGTTGGATCATTACAGGAACATTAGAAACAGTAACACCGTTTACTGTAATGTTTGCATAATCTCCATTAATGGCACCATTGTCCTGAACTGGATTTGAGAATCCCATTTCTCTTGCATCCGAAATAGACATGGTAATATAGTTATCCCAAGAAGCTCTTGTTAAAGGATCTGGCAACTCTTGTAACCATGGATTGTTCGCTTGTTTTCCATCACCTAAAGCGATTGAAGTAAATAAATTTAATTCTAATGCTGATGGTTTTGTTCCTTTAAATAAAGCACTTGCTGCTTGAGAAACAGCAATACTATTCGGTTTTGAAACTTCTTTTACCGCCTTATTAAAAACACCATCATGTAGGGCTTGATTCCAAGACTGACCATCCAATACATTTGAAGCCCAAAAGGCCCTTAGATAATCATAATAGCTAGTTGAATTTCCAGACCATGCCAATAACACATCTTGAAATTGACGTGAGTTAAACAATGGCTGAATAGTTGGTTGCATTAAACTATAAGTTCCTGACGTAATTGTTACATCTCCCCAAGACTCCAAGAAATGAGATACTGGCAAAGCAAAAGCTGTTTCACTGGCAGTTTCATCATCTTGTACCGTTAAGGCAACTGATAATTTTAAGCTTTTTAAACCTGCTTTTACATCATTCGCCGCGGCTAAAGAATAAATTGGGTTTACATTATGCGTAATTAATCCTTTTAATTTTCCGGATTTGATGTCTGCAACCACTTGCGCAACTTCAGTATCATTTCCTTGTCTAGTGTGATTGGTTGTAGCTACATCCATCACCTCAGATCGCAAGGCTTGGTTAATTGCCAAAGCAATTAACTGAGCATTTTTATCATTAAGTCCTGTTACAACAACACCTTTAGAACCAGCTTGCTTTAATTGGCTTGCTGCTTTTTTAATTTCAGTGTCTGCAACTGTAGACTTTGAAGTCTCATTGCTTCCAGTAATAGCATTGTATAAGTTAATTAAGGCATATACCTGCTCACTTGGTTTTACATTCACACGTTTGTCTGCATTGGCTCCAGTTAAGGACATGTTAGACTCAAACTGTATGTGTCTTGACATTTTCCCTGCTTCTGGCTTTCTTCCAGCTGCATAACTTTTATCACATCCGCCTTGCCATTCTCCTAAGAAATCTGCACCGATGGAAACAATAACAGAGGCCTTATCAAAATGATAGGTAGGCAATGCTCTTTTTCCGTAAACTGCTTCAAATGCATCTAAAGCACCTGATTGAGATACCGCATCATAAACAACATGTTTTACATTTGGATACGCAGCAATAAATTCTGATATGATCTTTTCTGTAGATGGACTCGCTAAGGTACCTGTAAGCAATACAACAGGCTCATTGGCTTGTTTCATTTGATTTAAGGTAGCGCCTATTTGCGCGTCAGCATCTGCCCAGCTAATTGGTTTTCCAGAAGCTTTAGGCTCCTTTAAACGCAATTGACTATCATATAAAGACAAAACAGAAGCTTGAACACGCGCATTGGTGGTTCCGTTAGCTTCTTTATTAGGCATGACCAAAATAGGACGACCTTCTCTTGTTTTTACTAAGACATTTGCAAAATCATAACCGTCAGACATGGTAGTTGCATACCAATCAGCAACACCTAAGGTAATGTCGTTTGGTTTAACAATATACGGAATTGATTTTCGTACAGGACCTTCACAAGCTGCTAACGATGCTGCTGCAGTTGTAAACCCCACATACTTTAAAAAATCTCTTCTCGATGTAGATGACGCTTCTAAAGTTTCTTTATCTCCTAAAAATTCATCTGTTGGAATCTCGTCCACAAACTCATTTTTACTTAGCGTTTCAACAATAGAACCTTCTTTAAGTTCTTCAACACTTTGCCAGTATTTTTTGTTTGAAGCCATGTATATCTGTGTTTTTACTTTCTTATTATTAATAGTGACATTTACCACATTCTTTACCACCCAATTGTGCTACGGTAACTTTTTCGACACCGTACTTCTTAGACAATTCTTCGTGGATTTTGGTATAGTATTCGTTCCCTTTTAAATCTACATTGGTTGTTTTATGACAATCAATACACCAACCCATTGTTAATGGTGAGTACTGATACACTTCATCCATAGTCTCTACCGCTCCATGACAAGTTTGACATTTTTGCCCACCCACTGTAACGTGTTGTGAGTGATTAAAATAAACAAAATCTGCTAGATTATGTACACGAACCCATTTAATTGGTTGGGTATTACCAGTATACTCAAGGGTTTCTGCATCCCAGCCTACAGCGGTATATAATTTTTGAATTTCTTTGTCCAACTCTGCTTTACCATAAGTTAAACCATCAAATTCCATAGAAGTATCATCTGCTACTTCCGCAATGTTTTTATGACAGTTCATACAAACATTTCCAGTCGGAATTCCAGAAGTTTTGCTGTGTTTTGCTGATGAGTGACAATATTGACAGTCAATTTTATTGTCTCCTGCGTGAATTTTATGAGAAAAAGCAATAGGCTGAATTGGCATATAACCTGTATCTACTCCTATTTGGAAAAGAGTCCCAAAAAGAATATAGGCCGTTGTCAATGCTAAAAAGATGGTTAACAACACATGTAAAAAGGTGTTTTTCTTAAACCCAACCCAAATATCTTCAATATTTGCGGCTAATCCTGGGGTTTTCGGCGCTCCTTTTAATTCACTAATTACTTTTAATAAATTGGCAATGATTAATAAACCAACGACAATAATAGCGACTAAGATATAGGTTAACCATGGCGATGCTACTGGTTCTTGACCTCCAGCAGTAACTACTGCCTCTGCACCTGCTTTAACAGGATCACCTACAGTAGTATAGTATATAATATCTTCAATGTTCTTATCCGTCAATTGCGGAAAAGCGGTCATTGGAGAACCTTTGTACTCGTCAAAAATTGCAATTGCATCTGCATCTCCTGAAGCTCTCAAAGCTGCGTTGTCTTTGATCCATGATTTTAACCAATCACTTGATCTACGGTCTGAAACATTTCCAAGGGCTGGTCCTACCAATTTTTTATCCAATTTGTGACATGAAGCACAAAGAGTTTTAAACAATTGTCTTCCCTCTTTTTGTTGAGCAGCATCTACAGCATCTTGTGCCTGCAAAGAAAAACTCAATGAAAAAATTAAAAGAAAGGTAAAACTTCTTAGGATTAATCTGATTAATTGACTGTGTTTATCCACACTTTTCATACTTTAAAATATAAATTTTGTATCTAGTTTGGTACATCGTAATAGTTCTAAAAGTGTCAAAAACAAATTTTGAACAATTGCAACAAAAGTACTACATATCTGTAAAATTTGAAATGCTAATATTATGTAAATATATAATTTATACCCATTCTAAATAATACAAAATACTAAACTTTTATAGAACAAGTTCTTACTTTTGTACAAAAGAAGAAGCAAGATGAAAATTAAACAAATAGTATTCATTTTTATAGCCCTTTCTATCGCTGGACTTGCACAGGCCAATGCCCAAAAGTCTGATACAGAATTGGTTCAAGAATTAATTCAGAAGAAAAGAAGTTACAACAGTGATAAAGGCTTTGGTTTTAGAATTCAATTATCAAATGGAAATGAAATTGATATCAAAAAAACAAAAGAATTATTTATTGTAGAATTTCCGACAATTGCTACTTATATTTTATTTGATTCACCAGATTGGAAAGTTCAAGTGGGTGACTACAGAACAAGTTTAGAGGCTGATAAAGCGCTGAATTTAATGAGCAAGAAATTTAGAGGAGCAATTGTAGTTCCAAGATAACTAAAAGTAAATTACGCCTATTTTGTCTTAATCGTAATTTTAGTTTTACTCAAAATAGAGCACAAAAAAAAGGAACTGTAAATCAGTTCCTTTTTTTATGCAATTCGTTGATTCTATTTCAACTTTTTCTTTACTTCTACTTCTTTATATGCTTCTATCACATCACCTTCTTGGATATCATTGTAGTTTTTAATTTGCAATCCACAATCATAGCCTTTAGCAACTTCTTTTACATCGTCTTTGAAACGTTTTAAAGAGCTCAACTCACCAGTGTGAACAACAATACCATCTCTAATAATACGAATCATTGAGTTTCTAAAGATTTTTCCACTGATTACCATACAACCTGCAATGTTCCCAATTTTCGTAATCTTATAAACCTCTCTAATTTCCACGTTACCTGTGATCTCTTCTTTCATATCTGGAGATAACATTCCTTCCATGGCGTCTTTAAGATCATTAATAGCATCGTAAATAATTGAGTAATTTCTGATATCTACTTCTTCTTTATCAGCTACCAATCTCGCGTTTCCTTGAGGTCTAACATTAAATCCAATAATGATCGCATCAGAAGCCGAAGCCAATAATACATCAGATTCTGTAATTGCACCCACACCTTTGTGAATGATATTTACTTGAATTTCATCAGTAGATAATTTTTGGAACGAGTCTGTTAAGGCTTCTACAGAACCATCCACATCTCCTTTTAAGATGATGTTTAATTCTTTGAAGTCTCCTAAAGCAATTCTACGTCCAATCTCATCTAAGGTTAATGTTTTCTGAGTTCTTACAGATTGCTCTCTTTGCAATTGTGAACGTTTCGATGCAATTTGTTTTGCCTCTCTTTCGTCTTCAAATACATTAAATTTATCTCCTGCTTGAGGCGCTCCATCCAAACCTAAAATAGATACTGGTGTCGAAGGCCCTGCTTCTTTTAAATTATTTCCTTTGTCGTCAAACATGGCTTTTACTTTACCGCTGTTCTTACCAGCAAGCATATAATCACCAATTTTTAAAGTCCCGGCCTGCACTAAGATGGTTGTTACATATCCTCTACCTTTATCCAACAACGCCTCTACAACCGCACCTGTCGCCAATTTGTTTGGATTTGCTTTCAATTCTAAAACCTCAGCTTCCAACAATACTTTTTCTAACAATTCTTCTACTCCTTGCCCTGTTTTCGCAGAAATTTCTTGAGACTGAATGCTTCCTCCCCAATCTTCTACTAACAAATTCATCTGAGACAATTGTGTTTTAATATTGTCTGGATTGGCATTCGGTTTGTCAATCTTGTTAATGGCAAATATAATTGGCACTCCCGCAGCCTGAGCATGCGAAATTGCTTCTTTAGTTTGTGGCATCACATCATCATCAGCCGCTACTACAATAATTACTAAATCTGTTACTTGAGCTCCACGAGCACGCATAGCAGTAAATGCCTCGTGACCTGGTGTATCTAAAAAGGCGATTTTTTGATCTCCTACTTTTACAGAATAGGCTCCAATATGCTGTGTAATTCCTCCTGATTCTCCGTCAATAACATTTGCATTACGAATATAATCTAACAAAGAAGTCTTACCGTGATCTACGTGACCCATTACCGTAATAATTGGGGCTCTACCAAGTAGGTCTTCTGGTTTATCTTCTTCTGAAGTAATTGCTTCTTCTACCTCTGCACCAACAAATTCTACTTTATAGTTAAATTCTTCAGCCACAATAGACAAGGTCTCTGCATCCAATCTTTGGTTCATGGTTACCATCATTCCTAATGACATACAAGCAGAAATAATTTCTATCACTGGCACATCCATCATGGTGGCAACCTCACTTACTGTTACAAACTCTGTAACTTTTAATATTTTACTTTCTGCTGCTGCAATTTCCTGATCTATCTCAGATTGCTGACGGTGCTGATCTCTTTTATCTCTGCGATATTTTGCCCCCTTCCCTTTTGATGATTTTCCCTGAAGTCTTTCTAAAGTTTCACGAACTTGTTTTTGAACGTCTGCCTCTGTAGGTTCTTCTTTTTTAACAATAGGACGCGCCGGACCTCTACCTTTAAATCCACCACCGCTTCTTGCATTTGCTGCTGGACTTTTACCTCCACTAGTATTTGCTCCTGGTCTGTGATTTGCCGGCTTAACGATACGCTTACGTTTCTTTTTAGAATCGTGAGCACTGTCTTTTTTATCTTCAGGTTTTGAAGCTTCAGGCTTTTTCTTTTTAGGTTTTTCAAATTGCTTTAAATCAATTGTCTTTCCTGTTAGCTTTGGCCCGTCTAATTTTTTGTATTGAGTTGTTAGTTTTTCAGCATTTTCTGCTAAAACTTCTGGATCAACCTCAACAGTTTTAGCAGCCTCTTGTTTTGAAACAACTTTTTTAACAGCCTCTTTCTCTATAACTGCCTTTTCTATGGTTGCTTTTGGCACTTCTTCCTTAACGGCTTTTGGAGTTTCCACAACTTTAGGTTCCTCCTTAACAACTACTGGCTCTTCTTTAACAACTACTGGCTTTTCTTCTTCAACAGGCGCTTCTTTTTTAGTAATCGGAGCGTCAATATCAATCTTTCCAACAGTTTTAATCTCAAATTTATCAGCTTTCGCCTTTAAAACTTCTTTTTTAGCCTCATCTTCAACTCTCTTCTTTTCTATCTTAGCTTCAATTTCTAAACGAATGGCCTCTTTTTCTTTTCTTTTTTCTTCTCCTACTTCTTTTGAAGCTGCTTTTTTAGTTTTATCAGTTTGAAACCCATCAAGCAATACTTGATAGACATCTTCAGATATTTTAGTAGTAGGACGCGCTTCAATTTCGTGGCCATTTTTTGATAAATGTTCTACTGCTCTATCTAAAGAAATGTTCAATTCTCTTAAAACTTTATTAAGCCTCATTGTTTTGCCTTCAGCCATATAATTTTGTTGTTTAGCCTTTTTAATTTTATTGATTCTGATTGTTGACTAGCAACTAATCTTCAAATTCTTCTCTTAATATTTTCTGAACCTCTAAGATCGTTTCTTCTTCTAGGTCAGTTCTTTTCAATAATTCAGATACATCTTTTTCAAGTACGCTTCTCGCAGTATCTAATCCTATTTTTTTCAACTCGTCAATTACCCAGTCCTCGATTTCATCTCCAAATTCTGTCAATTCTACATCCTCGTCTTCAATTCCTTCACGTTGAACATCGATTTCATAACCTGTCAATTGGCTAGCCAAACGAATATTAACACCACCTTTACCAATAGCTTTTGATACTTCTTCTGGATTTAAGAACACATCTACACGTCCTTTTTTACCGCTCTCAGGATCTTCACTTGGATGAATTACCATAGAAACTATCTTCGCAGGGCTCAAAGCTCTAGCGATATATAATTGTTCGTTTTTAGTATAGTTAATTACATCGATATTTTCGTTTCCTAACTCTCTTACAATTCCATGAATACGAGAACCTTTCATTCCCACACAAGCTCCAACCGGATCAATTCTATCATCATAAGAATCTACGGCAACTTTCGCTTTTTCACCAGGTATTCTAGCAACACCTTCAATGGTAATTAAACCGTCAAACACCTCTGGAATCTCTTGCTCAAACAATTTAACCAAAAATTCTGGAGACGTTCTCGATAAGATAATCGCAGGCTTAGTTCCTCTTAGTTCTACTGATTTTACAACTGCTCTAACAGAATCTCCTTTTCTAAAAAAGTCAGATCGAATTTGCTCGCTTTTTGGCAATACCAATTCGTTTCCTTCGTCATCTAATAAAATAACTGCATTGTGACGGATATGATGTACCTCTGCACTGTATAATTCTCCTTCTAAATCTTTAAACTGCTTAAAGATGTTTGTGCTATCGTGTTCTTGAATTTTAGAAATTAAGTTTTGACGCAAAGCCAAAATTGCTCTTCTTCCTAAATCAAATAATTTTACTTCTTCAGAAACGTCTTCACCGATTTCAAAATCAGGTTCTATTTTTCTCGCTTCTGTTAACTCGATTTCCTCATTGTCATCTTCAGACATTCCATCTGCAACCACCACTCGGTTTCTCCAAATTTCCAAATCTCCCTTATCTGGGTTGATAATGATATCAAAGTTATCATCTGATCCAAACTTTCTCTTAAGGGCAGCTCTAAAAACTTCTTCCAAAATAGACATTAGGGTAACCCTGTCTATACTTTTATTATCCTTAAATTCTGAAAATGAATCAATTAAATCTATATTTTCCATTCAACTCTTTTGTTAAAAAATTATCTTCACTTTTGCTTCTGTTATTTCTTTATGAGTAAGCGTAGTTGTTTTTTCTACGGTTACTTTTCCCTTACCAATTGGTTTGGGCTCTCTGGTTTCCCATGCTAAGACGATATGATCATCTGTTACTTCTTTTAAAAAACCCTCCAATATTTGGTCATTTGCCTTTACTTCTAAAGTTCTACCTATATTTTTTTGATACTGTCTTTGAACTTTTAAGGGTTCTGAAATATCAGGTGAGGAAACTTCTAAGGCAAAGTCTTCAACCTCTCTATCCATATTATGCTCAATGTTTCTACTAATTCGGATGCACTCTTTTAATGAAATCCCAGTATCACCATCAACCACTACCTTTATTTTATTTCCTGGCAAATAGTCCAAACTAATTAAAAATAAGGCTGGATTTTCCGCCAAGGCTTCTTCAAGTAAAAACTCAACTTTTTTTGTATCCATTTATGGTATAAAAAGAGGGGACGCTTAGTCCCCTTCATTCTTCTTTTACGTTATTTTCGGGGCAAATATACTAACTTATTCATTAATACCCAAATAGCTTTGCTTTTAAATGAAACGAAACTAGTTCCTTCGGGCTTTGAATTCTTAGATTTTCCATCTAAGTAAAATTTTGAATAGTAGTATAAAAAAACCTCACTTTAATAAGTGAGGTTTTGTTGGCCCACAAGGACTCGAACCTTGAATGTCGGTACCAAAAACCGGTGTGTTACCAATTACACCATGGGCCAATTGCGGGTGCAAATTTAAGTCAAACTTTCAATATTGCAAACATTTTTTTATTTTTTTTTCATTTAACAATTCTTTAGCATCAAAAGCCAACAGGATTCCTAATTTAGCCTCTTTTAGTTTGATATAAATTACTAAATTCGCCTCATACTTATTAAGAACTATTATGACAGCAGCCAACTATAAAAAATGGGATAGCATTACAGGATGGATTATTTTTGCCATTGCTTTAATCACCTATACCCTTACCCTAGAACCTACAGTAAGTGCTTGGGATTGTGGAGAGTACATTTCAACCTCTGTAAAACTAGAAGTAGGGCATCCTCCTGGAGCACCCTTGTTTCAGATGCTTGGCGCATTTTTCGCTATGTTCACCAGTGAGCTTACTGAGATCGCTAAAATGGTCAACCTAATGTCTGCAATCGCCAGTGCCTTTACCATTTTATTTATGTTTTGGACCATTACCAATTTGGCCAAAAAATTAATAAAATCAGAAGAAGAATACAGCATGGCCAATACCATTGCTGTTTTAGGAAGCGGAATTGTTGGGGCTTTGGCTTATACCTTTTCTGACAGTTTCTGGTTTAGTGCCGTAGAGGGAGAAGTATATGCTATGTCCTCGTTTTTAATGGCACTTTTATTTTGGTTAGGGCTTAAATGGGAAAATGAAATGAAAACACCTCGAGGAAACAGATGGTTTATTGTCATTTGTTTTGTGGTGGGCCTTTCTTTTGGAGTTCATATCTTATCTTTATTAGTTATTCCTGCGGTTGTAATGTTGTACTTTTTTAAAATGTACAACAACATCACGATAAAAACAACCGCAATAGCAACGATTATTGCGACCTTAATTTTGGCTTTTGTTTTTAAATTTTTATTTCCTTTTACACTTCAGTTTTTTAGTAGTGTTGAATTGTTTTTTGTCAATTCTTTAGGAATGCCATTTAATACTGGGAGCATCATAGCTGGTTTGCTTCTTGTGGGCTTGTTTTATTACGGTCTTAAAAGAACTCGTAAAAAACAACAACTACTTGCCAATACCTTAATTCTGGGTGTCTTATTTATCATGATTGGTTTCTCTTCATGGATTATGTTGCCAATACGTGCAAATGCAAATACCACCATTAACGAAAATAACCCTTCAAGTGCGAGAGAATTATTAGCCTATTACAACAGAGAGCAATATGGTGATGCCAATGTTTTTTATGATACGTATTATTCTATTACTTATGGCCGCCGAGAGTTAGATAAAAGTCAACCTTATAAAGACGACAAACCCAAATACGAAAAAGACGAAGCTCAAGGGAAATATGTAATCGTTAACGATTATAAAAACAAAATTCCTAACTATTCTTCCACTCATAAAGGCTTTATCCCTCGAATGGTAGATCCAGATCGCGAGCAAAACTACAAGTCAATTGCAGGGATACCAGCAAATTCAAAAAGAAGACCGACCTTCTCAGAGAACCTAAAGTTTATGTTTAGTTTTCAGTTTGGGTATATGTATGGTCGTTATTTTATGTGGAATTTCGTGGGGCGTCAAAATGACAACCAAGGACAATTGGATATTTTCAATGGAAACTGGTTAAGTGGGGTTAAATTTATAGATGAAGCCCGCTTGGGGTCTCAATCCAATTTGCCCGATGATGTCAAAAATAACAAAGGCCGAAATACCTATTATTTTTTACCATTAATTTTGGGACTCATCGGTTTGTTTTATCAAATTAAATTTGACAAAAAGAACACCTATTCCTTATTTCTGTTTTTTGCCTTTACTGGCTTTGCCGTCATATTTTATACCAATCCAAAATCATTTGAGGTTCGAGAGCGTGATTATGCGATTGTCGGTTCCTTCTATATTTTTGCAATATGGATAGGACTGGGGGTTTTTGCTTTGTTTGAATATCTAAAAAAATATGGCAATAGAAAAACAGCGGCGATTGGCGTTACAGTGCTTTCCTTTTTGGCGGTACCTGCACTTATGGCTTCAGAAAACTGGGACGATCACGATAGATCAAATCGATATACCACACATTTAAACGCTTTAACATATTTAGAGTCTTGTGACCCCAATGCCATTATGTTTACGATAGGAGACAACGATACCTTCCCGCTATGGTACATGCAAGAAGTAGAGGGTGTGCGCAGAGATATCAAACTAATCAACACCAGCTTGTTTGCAACTGATTGGTACATAGACCAGATGAAAAGAGCCACCTACGAGGCGCCTCCAATTCCGTCGCAATTAACACATGACAAATATAAAGTGGGCTCCTTAGATGTTGCCTATCATTTGCCACATCCGCAGTTTAAAGACAGTGTGATAAGCATTGACAATTTTATGAAATGGATTGAGAGCGACAATAAGGTTACCTATTATACTACAGAGGATGGTGAAAAATTAAAGACCTATCCTACCAATAAAATTAGAATTCCTGTAAACAAAGAAAATGTGCTTAAATCAGGGATTGTAAAAGCAGAAGATGCAGATAAAATTGTAGACTACATAGACATTACAATTAATGACACGGCCATTCCTAAAAACAGAATTTTGATGTTGGATATTTTGGCCAATAATGATTGGAAACAACCTATCTATTTTACAGGTGGAGCCAATGATGATGCCGAATATATTTGGTTAAAAGACTATTTGCAATTGGACGGAGTAGCTTATAAACTAGTTCCAATTTTTACATCAAATGAAAATAAAACCATGTTGGACATGGGTCGAATTGACTCTGAAAAATTGTATGATTTTATTCAAAATGTAGACTGGAGAAACAGCAACGATGGCAAAATTTATTTGGATGAACAAACCAAGAGAAGTTCTATTTCAATTCGAAACAATATGATGCGTTTGGCAGAAACTTTTATCAATGAGAAAGATTATAAAAAGGCCAAAGAAATACTTGACCTGTCTCTAGATAAAATGCCGCTAAATCAATACGAATATTACACCATGGTTATTGACTATCCAAGATTGTATTACAAGCTTGGAGAAAAGGAAAAAGCCAGAGAAATTACGGCTCAATTAATTGAGGTATATCAGCAAAAATTGCGCTGGTATAGTACTTTTGACACTTCGTTTTACAACACTATTGGAGACGAAATTGAGAGTAGTTTGCAAATCTATAAACGTTGGATTTTGGATCCTGTAACCAGAAATGATCCTGATACTACCTATACAAAAAAACTGGAAGCAGATTTTATGAACACTGTAAAACTCTTTGAGCATTTAATCGCAGAAGAAGAGTAGTTCATGAAACTGTATCTGACCAAAACGCCAAGAATAATACCCTATCTTTTTAAAAAGTATACTTGGCGTTTTGGAAATCAGAAAAAAGAAATTTACCTCACTTTTGATGACGGACCAACCCCAGAAGTAACGAATTTTGTTTTGGATGAACTTCAAAAATTTGAAGCCAAAGCCACTTTTTTTTGCATTGGAAAAAATGCAGTTAATCATCCTGAAATTTTTAAGCGCATTATAGCCGAAGACCACAGCATAGGCAACCACACCCAAAACCATTTAAAAGGCTTAAAAAATAGCTGCAAGAAATATATAGAGAATGTTTTGATGGCTGAAAAAAACATGCAAGAATTAGATTCGTCTGTCAATCAAAACAAGCTGTTTCGGCCACCCTATGGGAAAATCAAAAAATCTCAAGCAGACAAATTAATCAGCTTGGGTTATCAACATATCATGTGGGATGTTTTGAGTGCTGATTTTGATGCTAAAATTAACGAAGAGCAGTGTTTACAAAATGTACTTAAAAACACAGAAAATGGCAGTATTATTGTTTTTCACGACAGTGAAAAAGCAGCACAAAAAGTCTATTATGCACTGCCAAAAGTTTTAGAGCATTTTAGTCAATTAGGCTATACCTTTAAAAAGATCGGTTAATTTTTATTGAATCAAACGTATTGTTGTACCAAACCAATAAGGGTATTGGCATCTTGGTCTCCTGTTTGACGCCATTTCATTTCGCCATTCTTATAAATCATAAAGGTTGGATTTCCTTTTACTCGCAGGGTATCTGCAAGGATTTCGTTTTTCTTTATATCTATCTTAATAACTTTAGCCTTATCACCTAGCGCAGCAGCAACATCCTTTAAAGTATCAAGGTTGTTTTCTTCTTCTGCCCAATCAAAGTAAAAGTCAATTAAAACGGGCTTATCTACGTTTATTAATTCTCCAAATTTTGTCATATTCCGTTAGTTTTAGGAAAAAAACAACTGCAATAACTTGCAGTGGTATTACAAATATAGCATTTCTGTTTAAATTAACTGATTATCAAGCTTTTTTAAGTGTAATTACGGTAATTTCTGGCCAGATTCCTAGCCTACCTGGGAAAGCATGATAGCCAAATCCGCGATTTACATTAATAAATCTGCCTGATTCCTCATACAAGCCCGCCCATTGTTTATATACATATTTAGAGGGGCTCCATTTAATCCATCCAGGGATCTCAATACCCATTTGCAATCCATGAGTATGACCACTTAAGGTTAAATGATAATTAAAGTCATTTTGTTTTACTTGAGCATCCCAATGACTTGGGTCATGACTCATCAAAATCTTAAATTCATCTTTATGGATTTGAGCTGAGGCTAAATTCAGATCGCCTTTCTTTTGAAAACCTCCCTTGCCCCAGTTTTCCACTCCAATTAGTGCAATTTTTTGACCATTTCTTTCCAAATGCCGATGCTCATTGCACAACAGATCAAAACCAATTTTTTGATGAACTTCTTTCACTCTTTGAAAATTTTTCTCCTTTTCGATGGCGCTTTCCCAATCGTTGTAATCACCATAATCATGATTTCCCAAAATTGAATACTTCCCTTCCTTTGCCTCTAATTTATGAAACACCTCTATCCAATTATCCATCTCATCGGCCTTGTTGTTCACAATATCACCTGTAAACAACATCAAATCAGATTCTTGTTGATTGATTAAATCAACCGCATATTCAATCTTCTCTTTATTAGTGAAACTTCCCGAATGAATGTCAGAAATTTGTGTGATGGTATAGCCATTAAAAGCCTCAGGCAAATCTTTAAAAGTCAATTGATATTTTAATACTTTGTAGTTGTATTTACCTTGAATGATTCCATAAATAAAAGAAGCAAAGGGAATGCTCGCAAGCCCGAAGGCCAATTGAGAAACAAATTTACGCCTTCCAACTAGGGGTTTTGTCTGACCATCAAACACAACAGAAATTAACTTTTGAACTCCTCTAACAATATCTTCCCCAAAAAGCACAAAAAGAATCAATAATTTTGGCAACAAAACAGTAATCAGAAGCCCAACTGCCCATTGAAACTGTTTGGTCTGTCCATCGACCCTAGAATAGGTTAGTAACACATAAAAGAAGTTTACATACACTGCCAAACCCATAAATATCCATAGAAATCGGATAATTTTGTTCTTGGTAATGGTTTTAATTGCCTGAAATGCATAAAATTCTAAGAAAAAAATTAAAATTACAAGGAGGGCAATTCGGATGATCCAACGCGACATATCTCTTTTTTAAAAATCAGACAAATATACTTGTTAAAAGCAAAATCAATTTTAACATCCTGTTAAAGTTTCGTAGCTTTATCGAATCGAAGCAAATGAACCTATGGCAAAACAGAAACGACTATTTTTATTGGATGCGTACGCATTAATTTTTAGAGGTTATTACGCATTTATCAAAAATCCAAGAATCAATTCGCAAGGACTAGATGTCTCAGCAATTTTAGGTTTTACCAACTCATTATTGGATGTAATTAAAAGAGAAAACCCAGATCATTTGGCTGTGTGTTTTGATCGTGGCGGCAGTGTTGCTCGTACCGAGGCCTTCCCTACTTATAAAGCCAATAGACAAGAGACTCCAGAAGCCATAAGGCTTGCGGTTCCATATATAGAAAAAATATTGGAGGCTATGAAAATTCCGGCCATAATAAAAGAGGGTTTTGAAGCCGATGATATTATAGGAACACTTGCCAAAAAAGCAGAAAAAGAAGGCTATCAAACCTTTATGGTAACACCCGATAAAGACTTCGCCCAGTTGGTTTCAGAGAACATCTTT
>Ga0129324_10000723_pt1 | contig 22946 bp, 29 predicted proteins | sample CPBDNA_7_FD_96879 | JGI IMG/M metagenome (GOLD analysis project Ga0129324, IMG submission 96879) | Freshwater to marine salinity gradient microbial communities from Chesapeake Bay, USA - CPBay_Spr_15_0.2_DNA | ecosystem: Environmental > Aquatic > Marine > Coastal | place: USA: Chesapeake Bay... | reverse complement strand
GATCCAGGCCCTTCGCCAGATCCGGGCTCTTCACCAGATCCAAGCCCTTCGCCAGATCCATCCGGTATGGGATCGACACAATTTCTAAAATGTAACTTGTTTAAAAGTAATCTTTCTGATTCAGAAATACAATTATTACAAGTTCATCACAAAGATTTCTTGAACACTATAGCAAGTGAAAAAATTACAAGTTGCGATAAAATAACAGCAGAGAATGTAGCAACCGCTAAATCACTCGTGGAACCTGTGTATGATTATAAGAATCCTAGTGGAACTACTACCCGTAGACTTCGTTCACCGGGTGAACTTTACTGTGGTATGTTTGGTAAACAAAAAACGGTTGGTAAAAATTTAAACGTTACACAATTAGGATGTGAATGTGATCCAGTAGAAATTCCCAATGGTAGTTTTGACACTAGTACATGTGATTATACATGTGATTACGGTTATGAAAAGTGGTTTGGTGCTAATGGTGCTAAATATATACCAGATCAAGGATTAATACAAGATATAGAAACACAGGGACGATTTATGAAAAGTTTACCGGATGGTGAACAATATTGTATTCCTTTAACCGGGACTGTAAAATCGTGTGGAAAAGATTTTGACAAAACAAAATACAAACAAGCATATCAAGTATATCAAAACGAAGCTTGGTCTGATGACTGTTACGCACAGTCGGTGGATGACTGTCAAGATGGATTAAATTTCCAATCGGCCCCGGTAGCTGGTGATGTTGGTAGATGCGTGAGTCACGTGGCACTCTGTAATCCGGCTCGTGCTTATCCAAAGGGTGATCCATGTTATCAGGACCCAGACGGTAAAAAATATGATTCTTCGGGTTGTACACTAGAAAATTGTGATCTATCAAACTGTAAAGAATCTATAATTGGTCGTTTTTCTTCGATTGAAGAATGTCAGAATGATATGAGATCCAGTCTAGCCGAATTAAAGAAAATGCAGACAACTTCCACGAGTGATAAAAGAGTAAGTATTACTACTATTGATGGCAAACCGTGTAGAATTATTCCATATGGTGCCAAATGTGACGACGGTGTTACTTTGGGAAAGTTTTACATAACACCCGAAGATGAAAATGGAACCGTTGGTTTATATGGAATGGATAACAATGTTAAACAAGGGTGCACGGCGGAAGATGTTGGATTTACGTGTACCCAAGGAATTGATATATCACAGAAATTAAATAGATTTAAAATAGATGGTAACAAACTACTGTATGCAGGTAACCCCGAACGTCTACCAGTAGGACCTAAAAAATGCGGATATCAAGGTGTATTAGGTATTGGTTGTCCGGCTAGGTATTTTAATCCCATAGATCTGAAGATCAGCACTTAAAAAATACAGTCATTGTTATATTAACAATGAATCAACAGGTTCAAAAACTCATATCCAAAGAGTATGCTGCCCAGAGGTCCGAAGAATGGTTGGAACTTCGGGGCAAGATGCTCACGGCAAGTGACGTTGCAACCGCGATTGGTTTGAACCCTTACGAAAAACCAGATGGTTTAATTTTGAAAAAGTGTGGTTATAATAAATTTCATGGTAACGAAGCAACGGTTCATGGTAATAAATATGAAGATGAAGCCCGTGATATATACTGTGATAAATATGGAGAAGTAGCACATGAAATTGGCCTTTACCCCCATCCAGAATACAAGTGGCTCGGTGGGAGCCCTGACGGTGTCACTGAATCTGGTAAATTAATCGAGATTAAGTGCCCTCTTAAGAGAAAGATAACCCCCGAGGTCCCAGTGTATTATATGCCACAAATTCAATTGCTTTTGGATATTTTAGATCTAGAAGAAGCTGTATTTATTCAATATAAACCATATGATCTTACTTGGCCTGGACCGTCTGAATTTTGTGTTACAGAGGTCAAGAGAGATCGTGAATGGTTTGCTCAACAATTGCCGATTATGGATGCTTTTTGGAAAAGAGTGATTTGGCACCGAGAGAATGGAGTGGAAGAGCTATTAAAACCAAAGCGTACCCGAAAGACTAAGAAAGTTGAAACCCCTACACCGAAACCATGTATGATCAAGGATTATCAAGATGATGAGAGCCATGTCAGTGACACTAATTAACTACAGTCAACGGGTACATTAATCACCGCATCTGACTGTGGCACTTCTATTCTGCCACCTCCGAGTGGCAGTGAAAATTTCATTAAAGAACCCTTTGGTATATTAACATCTATACCATCTTTACATACTTTATCAAACGTGTTTGATGCTGTATCCGATTGTTCCAATAGTTTCGTTATTTTATCTTTGTACTTTGAATACAGTATACCAACTGTAACCAATATACATAATATAACTAATGTGTTAAATACAGAAATAACAGATGACCTCATTTATATAGTATACTACATTATTTTTTTCAATGTTATTCCCAAAAACTTGTACAAAAATAAGTTAAAATCTGAGGACCCTTAAGGTAAGAAGGATGTCTACCGCTGCTATAACCTCCGCGTACAACCTTGCAACCAAGAATCTCAAGGGTCGTCTGATAGCCCCATACCAACGGGAGGGGGTTTCGTGGTTACTTTGGCGTGAACTTATCGATTCGGGTCCCAAAGGTGGCTTTCTATGTGACGAGATGGGTCTCGGCAAGACTGTTCAGATCATTTCAACCATTCTCGGCAACCCCGGCAATCGTACACTTATCGTGGTTCCTAAATCAATTGTAACCCAGTGGTCCGAGGAGATTGAAAACTTTGCCCCGAGTCTCAAGGTCTTGGTCCACGACGGACCGGTTCGTACCAGAGACCCAACCGACTTTCTCAAGTGGGACGTCGTTATCGCACCTTACAGTGTTCTAGTTGAGAAAGGCAAACCAAAAGGCGAACCGACTGTTCTCCATAAAATCCAATGGGGTCGGGTCATCTTAGACGAGGGTCATGAGATCCGAAACGCAAAGTCCAAGCTTTCTACCAGTGTCCGTAATCTTAGCTCGCAGATTCGGTGGATTTTGAGTGGCACCCCGGTATACAACTCGATTCGTGACTTTGTCACTCTCTGTTCGTTTTTGGGCATTTCCAAGTCACTTGTTCAGGGCATGTGTCAAAAGGTAAAAGATAATTATGTGCTTAGGCGCACGAAAGAGGATGTGGCCAAGTTTAATATTCGTTTAGAACTCCCCCCGTGTGAATTTGAAAATGTGGAACTTGAGATGTACCCAGAGGAACGTAACCTGTATAATGATGTATGGACCAGGTGCGCTACAGTTGTCAATGATATATTCAAACACTCTACGAATGTTTCCATGCACACTATGCATATTTTGGAATGTATGCTTCGTTGTCGTCAGACTCTAATCCACCCTCAGATCTATCTGACGGGTCGGGCTAAAAAAGACGACTCTGAGGTTGAGATGTGGGAGGGTAGATCTCGAAAAATGGAAAAGCTTTTGGAATTGGTTCAGACACACCCCGGTGAAAAAGCTCTTATTTTTTGTCAGTTTGTTGCCGAAATGGATATTATTCACGAAATGATGGCACAGAGTGGTCTAACTGTATTCCGTATTGACGGCTCCGTGGCAAAGGACGACCGCACCGAACAAATCCGCCAATTCCGCAAGTGTGTCACTCAGTGCGTCTTTATTATTCAAATCAAAGCCGGTGGTCAGGGTTTGAATCTCCAGGAGGCTACTCGGGTTTATATCACCAGCCCGTCTTGGAACCCGGCGACAGAACTGCAGGCCATCGGCAGGGCTCACCGGACGGGGCAGACTCAGAGGGTGTACGTGCGCAAGTTAATATATCGCGGGGAGGAAAAGTTGCCCAGCATTGAGCAGTCCATAATGGCACTGCAGGGTCACAAGGCTACAGTTTGTGCAGAAGTGTTGAACGACCCCCGACTTGCCAAACAAATCCCAACGAATGCTAAAACCACTGTAACTATTCACGACCTGAAGAAGATTTTCTCAGTATAAGATAAAACATGTTGTGTGTAGGGTCAATGGCGCAAGTTGGTCACGGCACGGCCACGCGCACCGAAGGTGGTCTAACCAAACAAGATATATTCTTGGATCTTAACGACCGTCGGTGGAAGTCTAAGAAACAGTCCAAAGCTGGTGAGAAAAACCCAGCTCTCAAGATGTGGCGTGACGCCGTGTCGGAGGCGGGCGGACTTCAGGAAGGTAAGAAGTTCAAACCCATCAAGAAGGGTACAGCTATATACAAAAAAGCAAAAAAAATTTTCGACAAGAAAAAAGCTGCTTAGAAATAATTCAAGTTGGATATATAAATGACCCAACCGGGAGATTTTAGCTTTCTGAAAGATACCGATTCCATCGATATGCTATCATTTACATACCAAGCTGTAAATAATACCAACTCGTGGGAATTTATGAAAACTTTCGACCCCGAGTCTGATGGTGGATTCGCGTCCAGTACCGACCCACAGCTGGCAAAAATCGGGTGGGAGTGTGAAAAACTGGAATGGGGTGGACACACGGGGTCTAGTTGGGTGTCTTCTATGCTCCAGATACAGTATATAGCAAAATTTGGGTGGGATAAGTTTATGCGCAGTATGCAATGGGAACGCCAACGCTTATAATACTACTGGCAATTGCGTTTATAGCGGTTAAAAACAGACAGTGTCACTTACCAAACTCATCGATAAACAAGTGTACAGATTCAAGTGGAGTTTCGAAAAAAGACGCAGACGGCAATACACTTTATCCGTTCTGTAACGGATTCTTTGGTACATATTCATGTGAGCCGACATCGAAGGTATGTAACCTAACTTGTGGCGACACACAAGAACCCAGGTGTGATTTTGTCACCCGGGTTGGATACTGTTGCGGGCTGGATGGCACAGGTTGTAGAGCGGATAAAGATTGCTGTGCTGGCGGATGTGAAAACAACAGATGCACCGGATCTGGGCCACAGTATGCGTGCGCAAAAGATGGAGATAAATGCGATTCGTCGCCTCTTGGGTGTTGCCACGGGTGTCTACCAGGTACCAACGTATGTGGCACCGCGTCGGATAAACCAGTGTGGAAAAGAGTAGACAATACTATTTGTGATAGTGGTTTTAGCATGCTAACACCCACGCCAATCCCACCTTTCAAGGTTTCTGACACTACATTTGTTCCAGAAAATGTGAAAACAATCGAAGAATTTGGCGACTATATTAAGAAATATTGTAAAAAGGAAAACGGGTGTAGTGCATTTTCCGTCTCAGAATCCGCAGTTGGAAAGGGAAGTCCCCTACCAGACTGGAAACACGGCGTATCGTGGGAGTGCACCACAGACAAAGGGACCCCCGCTCTTAGTCCCACGCCAGCAACAGGAGGTAAAAATTATGTATACATAAGACAAGAATGATCAACGCCGTGACCGCGTGGAATGACTGTGTTAAGAAGGCCAAGAAAAAATACGGCGTCTCTGGAAACTTCACCCTCATAAAAGGTCCAGTACTTAAAGAAGCTCAGCGGGCGTATTGTGCTCTTGGATTTTAAATTTTTTTCTCAGTCTATATTAAAATAACATGGACCAGTCTACCAACTTTGCCAACTCCAAGAAGCGCATGATCCGTATGTCTGCAAAGGGTGTCCCCTTTGTGATGACGGCCGACGGTAAGAAACAGTACCGCCCAAAGGCCGCGTTCAAGAAGGACGCGAACACCGGCGCCCTCCGCGTTCTCAGCAAGGCCAACTCGGTGCCGGCGGCGATCGCACCCGCGGCGATCGCGGGTCGCAAGGTGCGCTCCAACAAGGGCACTGTCGGTGTGCGCAAGGCCCGCTCCAACAAGGGCGCTGCCCGTGGCCCACAGCCCGCCCGTGCTCTGAACCGTATCATTGCCGGCCGCTTCGAACTCCCAGCCCGTGGTGGCCCCCGCAAGGTGCGCGCGAATAAAGGCGCCAAGCGTACGATGATCGTGTCCCCGGGTGGCACGGCCTACAAGGGTAAGGCCGCGCTGGCCCGTCGCACGATGATACCAAAGCGCATGCGTAAAAACCCGTTCGCTTCTCTCATGATGCTGTAGATTATACTATAAACTAAAAAACATAAATAACACTTTTAACAATCAAGAAAAATTGTTAAAAATGTGGTATTATTCGGATAGTATGAAGTTTAAAAAGCTGGTTCATCCTCCTGTAATTGGAAATGAAACCCCTTCAGACGCTGTGGTTCGTATATTTTTAGTTGGTTCACTTTCCACGTGATTCCAAACATCCTGTTCATAAAATACACACTTACAATCTCAACCATTGGAACGCCCGAATGTTGCGAATACAACCTATCATTCAACTCATCGGTGAGTTCGTCGTTGTTCACGTCGAACACAGACGCGCCTGGTGCGATTTTTACCCTAAATCTAGGGTCGCGTCCAGGTGATTCTTTGATATTACTATTAAACATACCATTGATTTCAGTCTCTGACAACTGTGATCCGAAAATGTCAACACTCTGTTCGTTGACCTTTGTCTTGACCTTGTTTTCAATATCTCTAACAAAGTCATAAAACCTGTTTACATAGTTTCCATCCTCGTTCCACCCTTTCATGGAAAAGTCAATATTAAATTTAGGAACCCCGACGGGTGGTGTGAACTTGGATACGCCGAACGGCATGTACATGCGGGGGATTTGTGCTTTCACCACCCCGTTCGTGTCTTTTGAACATATCGATATCTTCTTGTTGCAATAATCTCCAACAACAACTCCAGAGACTTCTACGAATCTCATCTATCTACTAATAGTTTGCAAGCTTTAAGCCGAACAACTCGTGCACGGTTCCAGTGTGAACTGGATAGCCTTTGACTTTGCTTTTGTCCGCAGATAGTAAATCCCCGTTTTCAGCCCACTTCTCCACGAGTACATATGCATCGAGGATAGTTTTGAGACGGTGGGGTTCTCGATGAACAGATTCAAGCTCTGACTCTGATCTATGAACCGCCCGCGGTCGCTCGCCATGTCGATAATACTTTTCTGACTAATCTCCCACACGGTTCTGTACACATCCTTGATCTGCTGAGGTATCTCGAGGATGTTTTGGACAGACCCGCTGTGAGCAATCATCTTATCCTTGATTTCCTTTGACCACAGATTAAGTTCCTTCAATTTCGCAACGAGATGTTTGTTCACAACAACGAATTCACCGGCCAACGTTCGGCGCAGATATATGTTTGTGGTGTAAGGCTCGAAACATTCGTTGTTACCCAAAATCTGAGCGGTGCTGGCGGTTGGCATAGGAGCCACCAGTAGGCTGTTTCGCATCCCGTGCTTCACCACAAGCGCACGAAGCTTGTCCCAGTCATACTTATTGCTGAACTTTGTGGCACCGGTCCACATATCAAACTGTAGAATACCCTGTGAAGCCGGGGATCCGTCAAAGGTCTCATACGGAGATTCTTCTTTTGCCAACATAACACTCTCAGTGAGAGATGCGTGGTATATTGTTTCAAAAATTTTTACGTTCACGTCTCGCGCCTGTTCGCTATCAAATGGAATTTCCATCTTTGCGAACACATCCGCCAGCCCCTGGACACCCAACCCAATTGGCCGGTGGCGCATGTTTGACCGCTTTGCGTTCTCGGTTGGGTAGTAATTATTGTCAATAACCTTGTTGAGGTTGCGAGTCATTATACGAACAACTTTGTGGAGTTTATCATAATCGTACTCCTTTTGATTCATAAACTTTGGAAGCGCTACAGACGCCAGGTTACAAACGGCGGTTTCATCTTTGTTGGAATATTCAATGATCTCCGTGCAAAGGTTGGACGACTTGATAACCCCCACGTTCTTCTGGTTTGATTTCTCGTTGCACGCATCCTTGTATAGAATATACGGCGTACCGGTTTCAGACTGAGACTTTAGAATAGCCATCCAAATCTTGGAAGCGGGCATGGTCTTTCGAGCCCGCCCTTCCCGTTCGTATCGAGCGTATAGGTCTTCAAACTCCCGACCGTAACAATCAGACAATCCGGGTGCGTCGTCCGAGCTGAACAGGGACCAGGTGCCGTCTTCGGATACACGTTTCATGAATAAATCTGGCACCCACAGAGCCGTGAAAATATCCCGACACCGGGCCTCCTCGTCGCCTTGATTCAGACGAAGTTCCATGAACTCCATTATATCGGCGTGCCACGGTTCGATGTACACGGCAATAGACCCCTTGCGACGCCCGGCCTGGTTCACATACCGAGCAGTTGCATTGAACACTCGTAACATAGGGATTATTCCGTCAGACACCCCGTTCGTACCCTTGATGGTGGACTTGTTAGCCCGCACATTGTGAGCGTGGAGGCCAATTCCACCAGCCCACTTGCTAATCTGCGCACATTCCTTGAGTGTGTCGTAAATGCCATCAATACTATCCTCCTTCATCGCGACCAGGAAACAACTGGACATCTGAGGGCGCTGGGTGCCCGCGTTGAACAGGGTGGGTGTTGCGTGAATGAAATATCCCTGTGACATGTGATCGTACGTCTCCTGCACACGTTGCAGGTCGTCGCCGTGGATACCAAGACTCACGCGCATAAACAGGTACTGGGGGGTTTCGACGATGACGCCGTCGACGCGCTGGAGATACCCCTTTTCCATGGTTTTCAAACCAAAAAAACCAAAATCAGAATCGCGACTGCTTTTAATCATATGGTTTATCTGCTCTTGGTTCTTTTGTACTATATTCCATACTTCATCGCTTATAATTTCAGACTTGTATAGTATCTCTGTAGCTTGCGCGAATGTCGACGGGCAAATCTTTTGAATGTTACTGGATATAATACGAGTGGCCAGGATCTCATAATCTGGGTCGTCTGTGATCATACCGACGGCTACCTCAGCAGAGAGGGAGTCTATCTCCTGAGTTTTGATACCATCATGCATGGACGAAAATACTTTTTGTGCAACCTTGTCGGCGCTGATACTGTTTGAGAGTCCATCTGTTAAATTTGAAATTCTGGTAGTCACCTTGTCGAACTTCATAACTTCGTACGAAGCATTCCGTTTCAATACCTTCATTGTTTACTCTAACAACGTCCATTGTTTTTAAGGTCCTTCCACCGGATAGGAACCGGGCCACCTAGCTCTTGTACACGATCTGGTCTAAGAAAATACGAGTTCACGAGGAATGGTCCAACTTGCCCCGCGGGGGTTACCGGCGGGTAGCTACCAACAAAGCAGGCTGGCGCTACGCAGGGCGGTCCTTTGATGAACTGAGTCACGTTGGGAAAAGATTGTTTGTACACCGTGTCGAAGTCAGCCATATTTAATAATTGTAAAGTTTTTTTTTCGGGGTATAAGTTAATATGAATCTTAATTCGATTGGCCAGTGTGAAACCCCCCTGAACAAAACGTTCTTTTGCGAATTCAATCAGGGTGTTATCCAGCGTATGATCAGACAGAATATATATAACAAGTTTAAAGTCAAGATTGATAAACAGTCTCCGACTGACATTCTCACCATTATGAGAGTTGTGTTTATTAACAATTCCGCAGACCCATACGGCGATGTGCTTGTTCAGGTTAAATTTATGAATAGCAGAGTGTCTGCTGTTGCCTGTAAACAGATAGAGACCGGTCTGGCTCAGCACTATGGATACCTCGACGAGATAAGTAAACCCATTCAGCCTCTAGCTGTCCCAAAAAGCACGACCGTGTATGGTATGAAGATGGGGTACAGTGACCAGATTGGCTTTTAAAGATTACAGGTGTATAATATATAAGAAAAGTATGAATCTCAACATATACCGGGATACCACCAAGGAGCTTTGCCACACAAAGGGGTGGGACAAAGCACATGTAAGCACAGTGTGGTTGCTGTTGACAGAGGAAATTGGTGAGCTGGCATCTGCTATCCGGCAGTATCAGCGAACATTCAAGAAGGTTGGGCTGAAAAAGGAACGAGGCACGGATGTCCAGATGGAGATGGGCGACGTGTTTAGTTACTTGTTTCAGTTGGCATCCATGTTGAATGTCGACTTGGATGAAATGTGGGTGAAGCACCAACAGAAAGTACAATACAGAAATTATAATGTTTATTAATAGCAAATGAGTGAGTTCATGTTAGATGATTCAAATGCTATTAATGATTGGAATCCGTTTGTAGTTGGAGATTTTAACCTGCCAGGTACCTGGTCCGACCCGTATACGTATTCTAGAACGGTAGGGGCGCCTTCTGCCGATAAAGACCGCGCACCAGAACCGCCCCCGATATGTGATTTTGGGGTCACTTCCGCAATTGGTTCGTTCCTGCGAGGCGGGGGCTTCTGTGATACACCATATAAAAAACCACCGTCTGTGAGCTGTCCAATGTCGAGACCGCTCGTACCAGAACGAAACATCGACACGGGCAGGTCGGTCTCTTTATCGACAGAGTACAGTGCACTTGGGCCAAACGCCGGTAGAATTAGTTTTACTGTTATGTTAGTTTTCATGATCATCGCAATGCTCGTACTTCGTTCGCGTAAGTCATAAGCGCCCACTGATCGGTACACGAATCAATTACCGAAAACCCAATGACGCTATTAAGATACCTCACCATGTTCATCTGCCACTCTGATTTCTTATTGATGTATGGTACATCAAACGAAGGATCCAAAGTGTGCAAATACCGTAACGCTCTAATCGACCGCCGGTGTACCTGCTGAAGCTCAAGACGAGCAATTTTACGTAGTACGTTTAAGTTAGGTTCTACCATTGTTCGCAGAAAATCGGCATAATTTACCCCCCTCAGGCTCAAATAGTTCCAATCGCCTTTGGGTACAGTATACAACCAGTTCTTTTTTCCGTCTAGGAGAGTTACTTCAATAATATCGTTGCCCGTTTCAACCGCGGTGTAATAAATGGCTGAATCCATTGTATATATACTACATACCATTCTTGGCTTTAATTACAATCTAAATAATGTATCAAAAATTAGCTCCACAATCACCGTCTTTAGTTATTCCAGACAGATCGCGATACAGATCATATTAGTCTCATTCCTACAATATAAATATTAATATATTACACCCAACCAAGAAAATGCCGATCGATCAAACATTCTTAGACGTTACGGGTGGTTACTTTTAATATATAAAATAATAAATTATTTGTATATAATAAATGGTAGGAGTAAAGAAATCTCCACAGCCTAAAAAAACTAAACCCGGTGTTAAAAAACGATTATTACCAGGTACAAAGGAAGCGCGGGGCTTACGTTCGGGTGTTAAAAAATTCTTTGTAAAAATCGAATCGAACCGCATTCGTGCGCTGCGACGAAAAGAAGCGACAAGAAGTTTTAGAGAAGGTAATACACGTAAAATAAGTTTAATTCAACAAAATGATCTTATATTGATTTTCAATTTATATGAAAAATATATTACAAATAGATTTTTGATCTTGGGTAGTAAAGAAATCGTGTCCGGACGTTCAGATGATGTACTGAATTCTTTGTATGTAGACAAAATGGCTAAGATATTTCAAGGAGAACAGTTCGGCGAAGCTGATTTTTATTCTGGGTTAAAACAGTTATTGAACAAACTGTGTAACATAGGGCGCGTGTTAAACGTGCTTCTTAGAAGTTATTATCAAAATAAACAGAATACATTTAGAGGGTATGTACAAAGCATGTCAAACTATGGTATACCCGCTAATGTTGCAAGTTCTTATTATCAATTTATACCCGGTATGCGTCAAGCTGCAGCAAATAGTTCAATTGGTGCGTTTAATACAAATCTAAATTTTTCACATTTAAAACCGAATACATCATCGGTCTCGTTGCTTAATTATGCGGTAAGACTTGCGTCTTTTTTTGAGGCTTTTAAAGAAACAAATGATGTTGTGTCACTACTTACAAACCTGATAAAAACACAGAAAAATGTGAATTCTCAACAATATAAACAAAAGGTTGCGGATATTTTACATATAAATTTATCAAAAATCGGAAACCGTAACCAGACTGATTTTAACTTGGCTATTAGAATCATAGGTTCATTGAGATCCCCATCTCCTGACTTTTATCCTATACCAATGTTACCACCACCATTCAAGGGTAACAGACATCACATTGTCCCAATCGCTTCGTTGCCAAATATGGTAAAAGCGAGTCCGGGTGCCTTTATGAAAACAAGTGAGAGTAAAATTTCTTTAAATTTAGCTCTGGTTTTTCTTGATTGTTTAGCGATGGAAAGAACATTTCCAAGGGGTCAATTTTTGGGAAATGTTAAAAGTGTTGCTATTAGAGGTTTGTTAGATAAAGCGATTCCTAGACAAGAACCAGCTCTCTTGAAAAGTGTGAGATATTTATCAAGTTATATGCCGGAAATAAATGACGTATACACGAGCGCTAGACATGGTTCAATTCATACACAGAGTACAGCGTCAGGGTTTAATGCTTTCAGAGGTAGATTGGGTATGAATGTTTTAGTAGATCCGGTCACTGGTATAAGAACCCGTCTGACCACGGCGTACGCTAAGGACGTCGCAAACTTAGAGTTGGAAATGTACACTCTCTTAGATATCTCAAAATATCAACCAGTTACATTCGATAATGCGGGTAATTTAATATTGTTAACAGATGATTTGGTGATACAAGATAATAGTCTTGTTGATAGAAGATACTTTTTCCAACACTTTCTATATATATTTAATGTCAACACAATGCCACGCTCTGAGGTTGATATATTAAAATCTTTTTATTTATCAAGAAATTCGGGTGTTAACCGTGCAGCCGCTAGTAAAAAGTTTTGTATTCAAACAACACAAAAGAATATGGATTTTTTATTAAGCTATATATATGATGCTTCTATTACACGCGTTTTAAGTAGGCCAGTCTTTATAAGTATTGTTCAGTTGTATTATAATACAATTTCTACGAAAGAGAACAAAGGATTTTCAAAGTTGAATACTAGACAACAGAACGAACTTTTGGAACAAATGCAACTTCTTTTTGATGGCCAAATATCATATGATCAATTACAGTCATATATTACCGGTACGTGGAAATTTTTAGGGTTGTTACCATCCTAATTTCTAAATCTTGGCTAACTTGGGCGGAGCCTCAAAGGCTAGTTGCTTTTCCAGGGTTTTCTTGTGTAATTCTTGTTTATTTGCTACCCCCGGGCACTTGTGCTCTTCCAACTGCAGGTGATTAATACAAAACTCACCTGGACAGTATGGACACCTGATGGGAATACCCTTTCGTTTACAACAACCACAGACCATGTGATCTTTTTAATAAATAGACTTTAGATCCTTATTTATGTTTGAGGCGATCACCACCCATTCTTCTTTTACAACAGGCGCGGTAAGTAAGCGGTAATCTAAAATGTCACGTGTGTCGAATAACTTTGTGATCATTTACATCTGAATGTTTAAATTTTTTAACGCGTTATACGCAGAATTTTGTTCCGCTTGTTTTTTAGTCGAGGCCACGCCTACACCCACAACGGTGTCGCGAACCATCACAGATACATTAAATATCTTATTATCGTGTGTCTCGACGGTATACACGGGTAGTTGTATTTTACTTTGTTGACAATATCTCATCAATTGATCCTTGAAATTGTCATCAATCATTAGATGGTCCATGTTTATGATTTCCGGGTTGCTGTATATATCCAACACAAACCTCTTAGCGTACAAGAGCCCCAGATCCATGTAGATTGCACCTACCAAAGATTCAAATACATCCTCTAATATGTTATCGTTGCTCGTCCACCCGTTTCTAGCCCCTTTGTCGTCCATTAAAACCCAGCTCTCAAGACCCAAGTGCCTTGCTATATGAGCCAGCGTGGCCCCCCTCACCAACTTTGTCCTCGCCTTGGTCAGGAAGCCCTCTTGCAAATTTTCATATTTATCAAATAACATTTTAGTTATTATAAACCCCAATACCGAATCACCCATAAACTCGAGCGTTTCGAACGATTCTGTCAAGTTATATTTCTTTAAAGCCGATTTATGCGTGAAGGCTCTAAGGTAGAGGGATATGTCCTTTACTTTAGTTCCTACTAAGTTATCAATATCATTCGAATTTAATTCGGGTGGGTCTATTAATTGTATTTGTTCTTCACTCATTATATACTTACTATATATTAAATCTCTAAGCCACTGTGACCGACTTGTTAACAACCGGACGCTTTACCATCTTCTTGACTGTCTTTGGAGGTGCGGGAGTCTTCTCCGACTCTACAACCGGCGTGGCCACCTTCACATAATGAGGGCTCAGGTACTTCTGTAGATTGAGAAACGTAACCTGAACATCCTCCGGTGGGGCGAGAAGCGCCCGGAGCTTATCGTCCATAACAATTACCCGACCATTATCTGGGTGCTTGAGGTTGTTCTCCTTGACGTATGCGTTGATGCTCTTTGTTACCTGACTGCGTGAAATCAACTCCCCATCTGCGAGGTTGAGGAACTTGCGAAGATCTGCGTCAATCTCAACCTCGCGATTGAACCCGTTTGACTTGGAACGCGCGGCCGCCTTCTCGCCGGTTGGGTCCTCCTGGTGTGCACGAACCTTGCGAACGAGCTTGGTGAGCGACTTGATCTCAGAGTGGAGAGCAGAGAACTCGGACATGAGGGAATCCATGGTAGCCATTGCTATTATACTGTATATATGCATTCACCCTTTAAGCCCGTTTCCTGTGTAAGGTAAGATGATCGCCAAAAGTAGAAAACATACGGTTACAATCGCCCACAACTGTATAACGGGTTTCATTTTTCTCACCCCCTGGCGCCCCGGTCCCGTTTTGGTGTATACCGCCCGCGGTGGGCGTGGTGCCACCTCCTCGCACTGCCCAGGGCACCCCCCTTGACAGCATCCGGGGTCACACGGGTACATAAAGCCGTCTTCCGCTTCGAATGCGCATATTTGGTTTGCGTGTATAGCTTTATGTTTTTGTTCGGGTGTGTCGTCTGGTTCAAATTTCAACTCTGATGCATTTGGGTAACATTTACATTTACGGTCCGAATATATAGGACTACATGAAGATGTTTCACAGTATGTAGCATGAATCATAGTATACTAATGATAAATACTTTTTTTCTGGATAGGTATTATAGTATGGATATCAATTATTACTCGGAAAAAAATATAAATATATTTGTGAAAAAGAATGTGTGTCATGGTGATGATATGTTATTGAAATACTATAATACTGATAATATACAGGGGTTCAGAAGAAGATTAGAAATCCTAAAGGTAAACCCTAAAGAAATTCAAAAAGTTATATATGTATATGTAACCGACACCATCCGTGATATAATCTTAGATGTTGTTGGTAACCTTACAAAGTATATGAAACCGGCGGGTGATATAGTGATAAGCGGGGGTGAGGCTTTCAATACTTATTTTGATAGAGACTCTAGAGTTATTACAAGTGACATAGATACAAAATTTGTTCCGAGGTTTAGAAAAAATAATTTTTTTGAAAATCTACAGATTACAAAATTAGTATTGTGGGATAAACTTGGGGAGATTGCGTCACAGATAGAAAAGCATATAATCGAAAGATTTAAGAATGAAAAAAATAAAATAGGTAAAATGTATGGGATAAGTGTACCCAAAACAACGACGGTTGTTACCAGGCGATATTCTCTCATCCGAAAGAAAAAACAATCCTCTAATAAAAACTTTTCAATTACACCCGAGAATGTATTAATAGATGTTGAATTATTCACACTTGATATGAAAATAAGATACTTTTCTACAAAAGACAATAAGATATCTACAAGGAATATGGGTGGTATATTGGATATTGCCTTCATGAGACCCGGTGAACTCGGATACGATGTCTCGTTTGACACTGAAAGAGGGTACACATACAGAAATCAAAAAACAAATAAATTAAAACACAATCCCAACATTGTTATTGCCAGCAAACGGTTCTTATTGGAAGATTTGTATCTCATGCAGACACTTGGATTAAGACCTGACAAAAAGGAGAAGGATAGAAAGCGTATGTATACTTTCGCCACCAAGATCATTGGGCTGAAAAATGTAAAATTATCAGATGATGTATACAACATCTTCAAAAAGACTGAAAAGGTTTTGTCAATGAAACCATCTTCTAAACAATATATATCTACAATTCCAAAAAGTTTTGTTGAAAAAGCAAAGAAGGTCAACCCGTATAAATGGGTGAACAGAACTACTCAACCACTCACCAGTAAGGTGATTGGTCAGTTTTTAGTTGGGTTTAAGGGGCCGAGGGGGATAAGTGTACAGGGCATAAAAGAAACCTCTGGTAAATTTCGGTTTGATATGAAGACGAAGAAATGGGTGAATAATTCGAGAAATGCATACATTAAAAACGAGTTCAACTACAGACCAGATAATCAGTTTAAATCGGATATCAATATAAACACAATGAGCCCCAAAAACATACTCTATGGGTATAACCCCAGGCGAAACGAGAGAATGTCTGAAAATATAATTGACAGAGCAAGCCTAATACCGTTAATAGGTATAAAGAATTTAGGTATATAAGTTCTATAAGAATGTCTATTCATTACAGCGAACTACGAAAGCTCCGAGATGGGCGGTATTTCGCGAAGGCTTCCCAGGAGGACGGCAAGAAGGTGTGCAACCAGTTTAATTCCGTGACACTGAAATCAAAGCTGTCCGAGTCTCATAATGTTATTATTGATGTTTCGAGTCACTTGAGCATGTTTGAATATTTCAAGAATGACATTATTCGCGCGGCAATTGAAAATTCAGAGAGCTGGTTCAAAAAGGTTCTGAACGAAAAAACGATCGAGGCCGCATTCGACAGCCCGATTACTCAGGACGAGCATATTTTAGTGTCAAAGGTGTACAGTGAAACCCCGATTTTTTCCCACACCCGCGAGACTGTCGGTGAGGACGATCTACCAGAAGACACAGTGTGTGATGTGATTCTAGAATATAGTGGTATCACCTTCTCTAAGAAGTCGTTCAGTCCAATGTGGCGAATTGCTCAGGTGAAGCTTCGGTCTCCACCCAAGAAGAAGACATACACGGAGTATATGTTTGAGGACGAGCCAGAATCCGAGGATGATGGGGATGAGATTGAGTAAAAAAAATTATCCAATATATAGTAAAGATGTTAAAGTTTACCCCCAAATCCATTATGACAATAGCGCTTGTCGTGTTCCTCTTTATGTGTGTGTTTAACCTGGGTTCCGCCAAACCAGTTCGCAAGGGTACCAGCTTCATGAGCGGGGACAAAGCCCCCGCGGCTCAGCCCAAGCCTCAGCACATTTCCGGCGTGGACATGGACGAGCTCGATGACCAGTACGCGTCCGCCGACCACCTGGGTGGCGATATTGATCTTAACATCGGCTGTGCTATGAACGCGGGCGTTGGTCTCGCCTCCAGCCTGCTCCCCCACGAGATGGCGTCCCAGGAGGATTTTGGTCAGTTTGCTCCGGATGAGATCCTAAAGGGTCAGAACTTCCTCGACACCCGTAACCAGATTGGGTACCCAGAGACCATCGGTGGCAACCTCCGCAACGCGAACCAGCAGATCCGAGCGGACCCCCCTAACCCCAAACAGCCGTACACGTGGAACAACTCCACGATTGTACCGGACCTCATGCAACGCAAGATATGTACTTAAAGATATTATGAACATTACACTTAGATATGGCGGAGATTTCTACCGAGTTTAGAGCCAAGATGGCCGAGTGGGTCGAGCTTAAGAACCAATTGACGGAGGTCAGGAAGGATGTAGCCGTTTTAAACAAGAAGGAAAAGGAGCTGAAAACCTACATCAGCGAATATATGAAAGATCAGGGCATCGATAACATCAATCTTAAAAAAGGCAAGGTTACCAGGCGAACGACTGAAAAGAAACCCACCTTTTCCAAGAAGGTCGTGGAACAAGGGTTGGGTGTGTACTTTCAAGGAGACGAGGTCCGGGTAGAGGCCGCGATCACGTGTATAACCGACAACCTACCAACCGAACAGCGTGACGTCGTATCGCTAACTGGTATAAAGGAGAAGAGCAAGTAATAAGTAATTAGAATCCATTTGATTTGAAATGGTTTGGAGTCAATACGTTCAAGACGCTAACAACACGCACAACAACGAATATTCGTCAGATGATGAAGATAACAACGTCCGCGATTACCCGCTTGAATATCAAGAATGGGTTACGTGGTACTCTGATGATCTGATGAATGTATGGATGTCTATGAGGGCATACCGCGAAGACACCGGGAATGTGACCAACTTTCTGAATCACATGCAATGGACAGACTTTTGTGAATTCTGTTACCAGTTTTCTTCAGCGTATAGAAACTAAAATATTTCAATATATTAAACAAAATGGATATTACAAATAACAAGGTATGTACACCGGCTGCGCTGTTTCTTCTCCTGTCCCCGGGCCTTGTGCTTCAGCTACCAGATGTAGTACCAAAAGGTCTTAAAGATCTTTTTACCATGAAAACGTCGAGAAACGCAGTGCTGTTTCACAGTCTGGTCTTTATGCTGGTTTACCGCCTGGTTGCGCGGGCGATGAAACTGGTGCTACAGCCGGCGGATCTTCTGGTGCCAACACTGCTGTTCGTGCTTCTCAGCCCGGGTATGGCTCTGACTCTCCCACCTGGCAAGGGTAGCCTTTTCTCGTCGGGGCACACAAGCCTAGAGGCGATCCTGACACACACACTGGCGTTTGCGATTATTTTTGCGTTACTCCGGAAGACTTTTCCTCAGTTCTATTAAGTAACATGAAGACGAAATATCTTGTCATCGGACCTGGTGGTGTGGGATACTTTGCTCTTTTAGGAGTTTACAGTAAACTCGAAAACAAGTTAAAACAATTAGAAGGTATATCTGGTTCTTCTGCAGGCGCTTTATTGGCACTCTTTATTTCAATTGGAAAGTCTGCACAAGAAATTTACAATCTATCCATCAACGCAAATCTCAAAGATCTGGTGAAATATAATGTAAAATCTTTTTTAGATAATTACGGTCTTATAGATCATTCACCAATTCGTGAAAAATTAATAGAAATATGTGGAGGAGAACCATCCTTCAATGATATTCAGCAGAATCTTTATATTTCAGCATTCAATGTGAACACTGCAAAAACCGAATATTTTTCAAAACATACACATCCTGACATGTCTGTTATAGATGCGGTGTGTATGAGCATTTCCGTGCCGTTTTTATTTTCAAGTGTTAAAATGAACAACCAAGTGTACATAGATGGGGGAACCATGGAAACATACCCAGTGCCCCCGTTTATGAATAAAAACCCAAGTGAAATACTGGTACTACGTATAGTAACAAACAAACTTTCACACGAAATAACAGGTTTCAAAGGTTATATAGACTCGCTCATCCGATCTACATTACGTAGTAGTAGATCTTCGTATGATGGTATGTTTCCAACTATCACATTAGACCTTTCAGAATATAATACTGTTGATTTTAACATGTCAGAAGAAGACAAGCTGAAACTTTTTTTTATGTATAATTATAATAAGTAATATGGATCCGTGTATATCAAACACAAACATCAGCAACGCGAGGTCCACTGTGCGGTCTCGACTAGGTGTACCCAAACGGTATGCAAAAAATTTATCTCGTAAACAGATTTGTGTTGCGATGAAAAAGTGTAAGAACCCGAATTCGTTCCCCCCGGCTAAAATAGATATAGCAGGTGGGTATATTTATCTCCTTGATCCCGATTCCCCATTGAATGCGGAGGAGTATTCTATTCTTTTTGAGGGTGGTAAGAAGCCACAGATTATGTCATTGGCTAAGAAACTCGGGTTGGTAGATACAGACAAAGCCATCAACGAGCTGAAGGCCAATATAACGAACCTTTTGGAAGATCTAAAATTAAGAGAACCAATAAAGGCTATGAAAATTCCGCGTATTGTTCAAAATATGAATGCCAACACAAACAATTTGAACATGGGCAACAACCGTGGGAACAACCTGGCGAATGGCAACAACCGTGGGAACAATCTGGCGAATGGCAACAACCGTGGGAACAATCTGGCGAATGGCAACAACCGTGGGAACAATCTGGCGAATGGCAACAACCGTGGCAACAACCTGGCGAATGGTAACAACCGTGGGAAAAACAACATTTTCGGTATGAATGCGTATAAAAACAACGGCGGTCTGCCTGGACCTGTGATATCTAGACAAACCCCGGGTGGTACGTTGGGATTTAACCAGAGATCGGAGAGCGTCCCCGGGTTCACACCCGGACGCCCCAGGCCGTCTGGAACTCTCCCAGGTGGCACGGGTGTGAAGTATACGAACGCTTCAACTGTAAATAGTAAACCTTTGCTAAAGAGACTTAACAACATAAAAGACCAGCTGGGTGTATTTTCGAACTTAAACTACAACCCTGGGGTACCGCGTTCAATGTTTGTAGGTAGTAACACAAGCCAATTCGGGTATGCGGGGTCTCAACAACCGAAGCAACCGGTTGTTCAACATTTCCACGTAAGTGGGGGGGCACCGTCCTCCATAGGGTCGGCGTCGACGATGGGGGGTGCACTGTCGTCTATGGGGTCGACGATGGGAAGTGGGATGTGACGGGGTGCGCCGTCATCTTCGCAAGGGGGGGCGGCAAACCCTGTGCAAAATAGAATCCGGAAAGGTGTGGAAACCTCTCGCCTAAAAGAAGCCAACGCACTAGACCCGGAGTTTATTTCATTTATTAAAAACGAGACTGTAAACAGACAAGCGAAACGTAAACAGTTGAACGATACTCTTAATCTCGTTCAGGTTAAGACTGTATATAAATCATTTTATAGAGGGCGGTTACCAGACCCATCTATTCGTGACGATAAAAATATTATTATTCAAAGTATTCTGAACAAGGTTGAGAGTGCTCCCTCGAATACACCGAAATTGAGTATAAAAAGGAAAAGAAAACCGATGACCACAATTGCAGAAAATATAATTGAATTACCCAACCCTGTACCCAAACAACCCAAACTATCTTTTGAATTGATACGGGTGCCGGGTGATGGTGATTGTTTTTACCACGCGGTTAGACTGGCTGGCTTGGGTCCACTTGATATGAGACGATCGCTTATACGGTTAACAAGTGATAACACGGTTAAGAAGAGATTGAGAAGCGGCGGGTGGGCCGAGGATGAGGAAATACAATTGGTGGCCAATAAATATAAAACATGTTTTGCTATATGGGACGACTCTTTTGACACGTGGCAGATTATTTACAACATACCTAAACCGTCTGATAATTTGGTCGGTACACAAGGGTGTAAAAAAATTGTTTATTTGTACAACAGTGGTTCTGTGCCATTGTCTGAAACGGAGCGACAGTCGAGAGGAACCCATTATGATTTACTAAAAATAATTTAAATATGACATATATAATAATGAATACACATTCGTCCAGAGGAAAAGTTTTATACAGAGACGTTTTAAATCTAGAGTCCGTTATACTCAGATCCCCAACAATAACTAAAAGTGTTGAAAAACAGATAGAAAATTTAGAGTTAAGACTTGGTAGTATACAGAGTGATTTCGAAAGAGAGGCGAAACTTCTTATTGCCAAAGTCCCGTCAAATAAACGTTCGAATCAGAATATTGTAAACAAATCAAACAAGGTGAAAATTGTACGAGTTTCGGAGATGAACGGTGCTATTAATAAGATTAAAAAACTTGTGGGCGTATCGGCGCCACAACCAAATTCGGTTCAGCCCCCGACAGGAGCATCCGATTTGATGCGTACACTCGAACGTGTGAATGACAGATTATCCAAGATTGGTTCTAGATTTGAAGACTAATTTTTTATGTTGTATTAGTAATAAGAATGGCAACAAATTTGGCAAAATTAACATCGAACATACAGAAAAGTCAGATCGAGTATAAACGTCTGTCGGACACGGTGCGTCAGGGTATAGAAACCATGCGCACAAATCCGCGTTTAATTGACGACGATCGCGCGGTTACACAGATGATAGGTCTTATTGAAAATGTTATTAAAAAACTCGACAATTTGGATTCTAACCTCAACGAAATAGATAAACAATTCAAGAACCTTGTGCTGAAAAGCGTTTCTGATATTAAGAAACTCGGGAGAAATATCAACGACCCCCAAAACAAAATGTATTACAACAAGGTTGTAAAAGGTGGTTGGTTCGGTGGGTACAAATTAAATAATAGAAATATGGCACTGCCGCCTTTACTGCGTATGCCCGCTGTGATTGATAGATTATCACGTCAGGCCACAGAGGCCAAGGAAGCAGTTAAAAGAGCAAACAACGCGGCGATGGTTGCCAAGAGACAGCAGGAGAACCAGGCTAGACGTAACGCCGAAACTACAAAAGTTGCAATTAAAGCGCAACAAAATGCAGAAACACGGCAGCGCCTACAGAACGAATCGGCCACGCGCAACAGGCAGGCGTTGGAGGCCCAGGAACGCAAGCGCCAGAACATCGCGAACAAAGCAGTCGCCGATCGTTTACAGGCTCAGCGCCAGCTACAGCTTAACAAGGAATCGCAGCAACAGAAACTTGCTACACTGGCTAAGTTGGCTCTAGAAAAAGGAACCATGATGGGTAAAAGGTTTAACAACGCGAATAGAAATAGTGCACCTGTGTTTGGTACAGGGTGATACACAAAAAAGTGTATAAACCTGTGTTAAGACAACACACCCCATATAGTAAGGCATATAACAATGAGCGACTGTGGCATCTGTTGCGAAGCGTACAACCACAAGAATCACACAAAGGTTGAATGTCAGTTCTGTGATTTTAAAAGTTGCAGAGAATGTGTCCAGAGATATATGCTATCTACCGCCAATGATCCACATTGTATGAATTGTAAGAATGGCTGGAACCGCGAGTACGTCGACCAGAGCTGTACAAAGGTGTTCCGTAACAAACAGCTGAAAACACACCGCGAGACTATTTTGGTTGAGCGTGAAAGGTGCCTTCTTCCCCAAACCCAGGAATTGGCCAACCGTAAGAAGCAGGAATACAATACTATCCGGCTTATAAAAGATTG
>Ga0129324_10000722_pt1 | contig 22988 bp, 31 predicted proteins | sample CPBDNA_7_FD_96879 | JGI IMG/M metagenome (GOLD analysis project Ga0129324, IMG submission 96879) | Freshwater to marine salinity gradient microbial communities from Chesapeake Bay, USA - CPBay_Spr_15_0.2_DNA | ecosystem: Environmental > Aquatic > Marine > Coastal | place: USA: Chesapeake Bay... | reverse complement strand
TGAATTTCCTTTATCAAGAATTTTCTCTTCCTTTACAGAAATATATTGAGGGACATCTATGTCTTTTCTTGTTCCTTTGCCGAAACCAAAGAACTCTGCCTTTCCTTGTTCAGAGAGAGTATCGTATACAGCCCGATCTGCTGGGGGGATAAGGCTCTCATCAATTGCTGGATTTTTATTGTTTGCCATGTTTAATACCCCTCTTTGAAGTCCTTAGTCCGATCGGTATTCCGGAGCTTCTCCGGCAACCAATCGTAATCACCAAGCCTATAGGTTCCTGTCCGACCATACATGGCTCTAGCGGTATCTGGATCTCCGTATCTTTTAGCTATATAATTAACAAACCCATAAGCTTCGGATGCTGCATTTCCGATTCCGCCAATACCAAATGGATAATATTCCACTACGTTTTTTTTAGTCAACTGACCTAATCCTGTTGCAGTTGAACCCTTGGATCGGCGCGCGCCGGCAGGCAATCCAGCCATGCCGGTTTCGCCTTTCTTGGCCGACTCCCAAATTCTTTCCCATGTCTCTGGCTTTAAATCCACCCTGGAAATTTTTTGGGGCTCTCTCTCGGGCAAAAAATCATATCTATAATTTGGCCTTCCTACTTGGCCGCCGCTTTCTTTTTCCATAATATAATGCAGACTTTCAAGCATAGCCCATTCTTCTGGAAGTCTTGCTTGTCTAAGCGCGTTTGTTAGGAGATCAACAGCCTTTTGAGTTCTAGGTTCGTATACTCCACCCGGGTACCGCTTCTGTTCCTCCTCGCTTAATCTCGGAGGTTGGATTGTAATTTTTGCTCCGAATTCAACATCCACTAGACCTCCCAACACTGCGGGGATTCCTTGTTTGAACTTTTCATTAAGCTCTTCCGAAGCAACGTTTTCGATTTGGATAGGTCCACCAACTTTTCTTACAATTCTAGGATTGAAAAGATTCTCTACGTCTTCAAACTTAACAGAAACCAAAGTTCCCAATTCAAGTGGCGTAAATTCATACCCCTCAATGTCACAATATACGTCTGGGTATGTAACTAAAACTGGATCGTTGTTGCTTATGGGGGCTGGGCGAGGCTCTAGCTCTGGAATGTATACTTTATAAGCATAGGTGGCGTACTTTTGAGGCTTTTCATCTGCTTTGCTATCCTCGGGGCTTTTAATTAAATATTCTTCAAACAATGCTGTCTTGTTTGAATAAGAAGGGTAAGAGACAGGACGATAACTAACAACAACTCCGTTAAATTCTGTTATGTTATTTAGAGTATCCTTCGCAAACGCCGACTCAACAGCCATTCTAATTGCCGTTGTTGGTGAGGTTCTTCTTCTATCGCCAGATTCGCCTGAGTTTCCATCTTGAATGTTATTCAAAGATCCGAAACCCAAGTCGGACATTTTTATGTTAGCCATCTTCTTTGCTCTCGTTTAGCAAATCAAACAACTGTTCTTTGTCGTCGGCTGTGAGACCTGCTTGTCCTGTCTTTTGACGTTGAAGGATCGCAGCAAGCTTCACCATCTGCTCATTGGATCTTTGAAGATTTTCTACATACTTGGCTGCGATTGGTCCCATCTCTCTTCTATCGGCGGGAGAGGCTTTCATATCAGCCATTACATCCATCAGCAAGGATTTGGCCATGGCGCGGTCTTCCTTGATATTGGTCGTAGTCTCTTCTATGTAATGCTCTAAACTTAGATCTCGCTGTTTTCCCATTTTGTCTTAAACGTCCTATATCTCTTGCGAAGCTTATTAATATTATTGACAACCTGTTTTGTATTAAGTCCTGTAATTTCTCTCAAATATAAATAGATTGCCTTCTTATTAAAAATTTCTATTTGGTCTGCGGAGTCCATAAGAATACGAACGGCCATTAGAACCTTTTTCTCGTTCTCTTTAATCATGAAAGAATCCCAGGTGTCTATCTCATTGTTGAGAGACATCCAAAATTCTAATTCTGATCTTTTCTCATAGTAGTTTGGCTCGTCTGATACTAAATTTTCATCAGCCTCATTGAGAATATCCTCCATAAAGACCTCAGTCTGAAGTCTCTTTTTCGTTCTTTTGACTTTATGAATAAACCAGTTCTTTGTTACAACCGAAAAATACGAAAAGGCTTTGGAGCCTTTGTTCGGATCATATTTGCTTAAGATGGTTGTTAGCCAAACCTTACAATCTGCTCTGAGATAATCAATGTTTGGCAGTGTAGTGAAACGATAAGTGTAGATTATCTTGTCTACCATATCGTCAAACGCAGGCTGTATATACTCTTCGTATAACTTAGATCGCAATTCCCTGTCGTTTGTCAGGGCGTATTTAACTATTGCGTCTTCGTGTACCTGCGTAAAGTAATGATTTTTCTTGCTCTTCTTCCTCGGCATCTAGTGCTTCCTCTAGTTCTTGTTCCAATTCGGCGTCTATTGTATATTCAAATATCTCTCTAAAATTAGACATTTCTTCATTTACTTCTTTTATGCGAAGAACCAATTCTTGAATAATTGGCTCTCCGTGAAATGAATCCATGCTATACATATTCTTTACGAACACATGAAATGCTTTTGTGGTCAAAAACAAATCAGACATGTTGTCCGAGATAAACATAAACTTCTGCAGTATCCTTGTTACATACCAACCCAAAAGCACGTTTATTACAAGGGATATGATTAATACAATATTGATGAACATTATTTACTTTTATTTAGTTGCTCTTTTTGTTGTTGTAGCTCTTGACGCGAATCTTCTATAAATTGCTCTGTTACTTGACCAACCTTATTGAGTTTTGTTCCCTTTTTTCTCGTAGTAAATGTTGTCAAGAGCTTTACTAGAGTAGAATCCGAGTCGCACTTTGGGCAAACCGATTGCGACTCGGATGAAGGGTGATATATAGTTAATACTTCTTCACACGCTTTGCAGCGATACTGATATCGTGGCATTAACGTCGCGTCTCAAGAACCTTTAATCTTCTATCGATATCTGCTAAATGCTTCTCAAGATCTCTAGCTTGCTCTCTAAGCGCTGTACGAACAAGCTCATCAGCTAACTCTCTAGCCTGTCCCTCGGTAATGTATCGAGTTTCCTGTGTCTTCTTAAACATTTCTATTATCCTTCCTCGTTTAGTTCGACATTGTCAAAATTAATTGTTGGCGGATTGGTTACAACCAACTCCGAATGTGACGAATCTTCTGGATTTATCTGAAAATCCATCTCTTGCAGAACCGGAACAATATCCGACTGCTCCATTAATGATCTTTGGAGGGCCATCATTAGAGCCCCAACTGCTTGATTTGATAATCTCATGTTATACTCCCTTTGTATTCTTAAAGCAATTCAGTATTGCCTCTCTAGGGTCGATTATAGACGACCATCCTAACTTTTTTAACCCCGACGTATCTGCTATTGAGTTCTTTACGTCGCCCTTTCTAGCGGGGCCATATATAAAATCAACTTTATTATTCTCTTTTACTAATTCCACTACATCATTTAGCGACAAGGCACTTCCAGTCCCAACGTCAAAGCAAGCTGCATTAAACTTTTCTAAATGTTTCATAGCGAATATATTAGCATTTATAACATCGTCTACATGTATGAAATCTCTGCTTTGAGTTCCATCGCCATCTATTCGCAAGGGATGTCCTCGTTTCAGCATTTCCATCCAAGCACTAATCACAGTTGAATACGAGCCGCCGTATTCCTGATCTTGAGAAAATACATTATAGTAACGTAGACATACCGTATCTAACCCATATAGCCGAGAATATAATCTACATTCTTGCTCGGACATTAGCTTATGAAGCCCATATGGAGAGTCAGGCTCGCCACCATTTCCTAAAACTGCAGCAGACGAACTAAAAATCACTCTCTTAACCTTGTGACGATGTGCCCACTGAAGTAAGACCGAGGTCGCATACACATTTTGCTTTAATGTATAGCTAGGATTTTCTACTGAAAAAGCCACCCTAGGAATTGCAGCTAAATGAAATACATAATCATAATCCTCATCCGGCAAACAATCTATTACATCTTGTCCGTCTTTTAAATCGATCCCAGTAACATCATGACCCAAATCAACAACCCGCGAATACAATTTCGAGCCGATGTAGCCTTTGTGTCCTGTTATTAACACTCTCATTACTATAAAATATCAGCTTCCTTCAATTGCTGTAGACAATTATCCCAGTTATCAAATCTGATTCCTTTATCATCAATGTAACAGACGGCACGAGGCTTTTCAGCTGTTACTTTGCTAACATACTGGCTAAGGTTCTTCTCTTTTAGCCAATCCCAAATCAATTCCGTACCAGTTTTTCCATTAACTAAGCCACGGTCTTTTCGAGCCTTACAGGTGTATACAATCAGTGTGTATTTACTAGAAAGTTCACGAAGGGCGTTCTCCACTCCCTCAACTGGATCGTCATAAATGGTACCATCATAGAAACCCTTGGAACACTTATGAATAACCCGATCAAAATCAACACCAATATTAACCTTTTCATCTGGATAACTGTGCTCTCGGATTTCTCCTCCCTTCCAATTTAGCTTGTCCAAATCTTCAGGTGCGTTATGCCCAATCGGAGGACAAACCTTTCCAGATCCGTGCGTTAATTGATATGTTAACAGAAGAGTTAGAACCTCAGCGGTATGATAATAGTTTGCACCAAGGACTACTTCTGTAAGACTCGATATCTCGGCTGGTATCGCGCGTGAAGTAATCATTGCTATTTCCATACCGTTATCGTGACCCCACTGTAAAGCCTTAATGATATCCATTGACTTTCCTGATGACGACACACCCAAGATTAATGATTTCTTCATCTGAGCTTTTGTTTTTGTTGTTGTTCTGGCTGTTAGCCAACTAACCATCCATTGATCAAAATTGGTGTCATTGATAAGCGAGGTTGCTACCACAGCAGATCCAGGGCACATAGCATTTTTTGTACCATTTGATAATCTCGTCATATCTATGGCAGCATGATCAGCAATTGCTAGGTTTCCGCCATGGCCCAAAACGTATATGTCATTGCATCTATTAAATTTTTCTTGTAGCTCACCCCACTCAGGAGTGTTTACTACGGAAACAAATCTTTCTCCAATATTCTCAAAATTAAGCATTTCTTATAATCTCCCTATGATATTCCATTATTGCCATCGTATCCATTCCCAAGCATTTAATACCATAATTGGGGTATTTTGCTAGCTGCGAATCTACATCCGATGGGATATGAACGGCTCTCTTTTCTGCCGGTAGTATATCATTTATTTTGTTAACATACAACATAAAAAGATCATTGTCAAATTCTCCCGGGATCCCTAAGCTTAATGATAGATCGTATGGGCCTATAAGGTAATAATCAAAATTCAACGCTACAATACTAGCTAGGTTTTCAACTCCCTCTTTTGTTTCTATTTGTGGTATCAATATTGGATCATCACTTATAAGGTCTCTTTCGCCCCACATATTTTGTCTAACAAGACCGAGTCCTCGGTGCCCCCGAGGAGGGAAACAAGAAAAATCTATGATCTTTTTTGCTTGTTCAATCGTTTCAACTGTTGAAAATATAAGACCATCCGCGCCAGAGTCAAGATAGTATCTAATCTTTGTCTTATCAACCTCTGTTAGCCGAACAAGACATTTTTTGCCCGACAAAGTGGCAATCTGTATGCAAGAAATTACCGTCTCGTCATTAAATCCGCCATGCTCTGTGTCCAGTACAACTCCTTCGCAGCCAGAGTTGCATAATATCTCCGTTATCAAAGGAGATGGAATTTGTTGCCAAGTTAAAATCATTTACAATACTCTTCTATCAGGTCTGAACATACGCCGGCGGCTACCTGTAATTCCTCACGGCTGTAGTTTGCCCTTTCTGGCATAACACATATTGATTTTGTTGTTAAAAGCTTCCCCGGATATGTCCAAAGGTATCCTCTCGTAGTTAATGTAACGTCGTCCTCCTGATGCCAGAAACAATGTATACCCATAAATGACAAATTTTTTAGTGCTTCAATACTCTTAGCATGACACCATAGAACATTGTTATAGAAATAAGTCTTGTGTACTTCATATTGGGGCTCATCGTGACCAAGATACCATTTAGTATTCTCATACCAGACATCTATCTCGACATTATAGCCATTGCTTATAGCCTGCTGAATATAGTCTGGATGGTTTTCTCGATCGGGGTTTGGGCCACTAATATTGCCTCTGTGGGAAATTAATATCACTTCTTTACCACGTATGCTGAGGGACATATGTAGTTTAGTGATTTTATCTCAACATCCTTATCGTTGAAAAAACAGTCTACCGCATTGGCCTCAGACCATTTATGGAAAGCATATTCATCAAAAACTACAATACCCCCCTTAACGACTCGGGGCCATAAAGCCTCCAAAGCAGCATAGGTTGGATCTTGAACATCGAGGTCGATATACAAGAGTGATATTCTAGCCCCAGGACGCTCTGTAACGTATTCTCCGGCAGTTTTACATATGTCGCCGCTTACCAACTCGTATTCGTGTTCATCAAAGCCACAGGAGGCTATAAACGCGTCGAACTTGTCTCTGTGGTCATTTGTGTGTGCGTAGTCTCTCTTATCAAAGAGTGTCTTCATAGCTTCAGCATCCTGCCCCGAAAGGGACTCGACTAATTTATCAGAATCAAAAAAATCAAAACCTATCACTTTTTTACCACTATTCGGACACAGAAATCTTTTTAATTTTAAAAAGGTAAGAAGACCTGTGCCTCTAAAGACCCCACACTCAACTATGTCGCCTGGAAGATCCTTAATCTGATTCACCAACAGTGTTCTAGCCAGGAGCTTGCCGAACACCTTAGTATCTGAACTAAGCATAAAACCATTGAAGCAATCAAATAGCTTCTGTGTGGTGTCAACAATCTCTAATTCTTTTAGTTCCAATTTATTTAGTCTTTTCGTGGGGTTATTAAATAATAGTGAAGGTCGGGTCCGGGGTGCGTCTCAAGTAGCTTAATATTATAATTTGATTCGTAAGTTTCAATAATCTCTTTCACTTGATCTATCGTTATAGAGCCATTTTGTTCATGTCCATGCACTTCTAAAAATAGTCCAGGCTTAAACTTATCCATGAACTTGCCAGCGCCACGTAAAACCGCTAGCTCGCCGCCTTCCACATCTATTTTTATAATATCTACCTCGTCCACTTGGTCTATATAACTGTTCAGAGAGACTGCTTCGTATGGTATATCCAACGAAATCCTATTTTGCCGGTCGTATTGAATTGTGCTACTGCTCCCGGCTCCCCCCCCGGTTTTTGGGCAAACATAATGTCGCATAGTTACAACATTTTTTGTGCCGTCACTTACAACTACCTCATGTAGGGAAATATCTAGATCCTCGGGAGTTCTATTAAAGTCTGTCATATATTGCTCTATATTTTCTATATAGATTTCTGCTCGCGGACGCTCTGGTTCAAAGGCTATTATTTTGGCTTTTGCAAATTTTTCTACAACTGAGCAACTATAGCAACCCTCCGCGGCGCCGACGTCAAAAAACGTAATCTTTTCGCTGCGCGCAGCTTTTCTATCTAAATAATCTCGGAAAAGATAATACATTCTTTCGGGGAAATCGTAGGAAGATGTTTTCCACAGACGGCTTGCGGCGCGATTCTCTTCTCGTTTTAATTCTTCATGCTCTTCCTTAATTAGCTCTTCTGCTCTCTCTCTAAATTTTGTCTCATATACTTTTATCATGTGTGCCCCTTTTATTTACCGTGAAATTTGTTGAAGTAGTTTAGATCCTCTGGAGTTCCGATTCCCCACATGCCCTGTTCCATATGAAACGTTTTAATTTTCTTTCCATCCTCAATGGCTTGATTGAATACAGGGCACACATAAAACTCATTATTAACACGAATGTTCTTCTCAATCATATCCTCGGCATATTTTACATAATCTGAGCCCTTACGCCAATAATAAATGCCGGTAGTAGCAATGTCACTAATGGGCTTCTTCTCGGCAACCTCGGACACAAATCCTTCGTCATCAAGCTTTGCAAAACTCCACTTGGGGTGAGTAGCTGTAAACGTCAGCATGCCGCCGTCTATCTCATCAGCCTCCATTGAGTACATGAACTCATTACTATCCCAATCTAAAAATTGATCTGAGTTGGCATAGACCAGAGGTTCGTCGTTATTGATAAATTCCTTTGCCAATAATGTGGTACATGCAGCGCCCTCTGTCATTCCGTCGACCTGTACAACTTCACACCCTGGCGAGATGAGACCAAGGAGATGACGAAGATTGTATCTCTCATAGTGCTCCTTTTGAACAACAAAAATATGCTTTGCATCGATATTAAGGTTTTCAACTACCAGTTGAATCATGGGTTTTCCTCTAACCTCAATGAGAGGTTTTGGAAATGTATAGCCAGCCTTCTGGAATCGCGATCCGGCGCCGGCCATTGGTATAAGAACGTTCATTTTACCTCCTTGCCACTTGGGCCTAATCTTATCTTGCGATTGTGCTTTGTCGATCGTTGCTTTAATCTTATCATAGCAGACGTCTTCACTATTTTTAACAGCACACAAGTGCGCACCGCTGCAAAGTGCTGCTTTTCTTCCATGATGAGAGTCTTCCACCACAACAGTCTCGTTTGGATCTACATCAGCTTTAAGCATGCATCTCATATAAATTTCAGCACTTGGCTTAGGCTTATTTACGTCTTGATTGGTATAAAGAAAATCAATATGTTCAAATAGTCCTTTACGAATTAGTTGTAACTTAGCAGTGTCACGAATTGAGTTTGTGGCACATGCTACTTTGTATCCCTCGTTCTTTAGTCGTTGTAGAATTGCTTTCATCCTTCTATCGACGCCAAACTGATCAATTATTTCTATAGTCTTGTTCTGCTTAAGTTTCCATATCGCATTATGAAGCTCCTCTGGTAGTCCTTTTGACTCAGTCAGCATCCGAAGCTTTTTGGTTGTAGAGAGTCCGTCATAAGTTGACAAATGCTCAGATCTATCAATAATATACTTCTCATCAATATCAGCTAAAGCTTCATTTAGTGCTTTATAATGAAGCTCCCGGGCATCGACTAAAACTCCATCCAAATCAAATATAACTAATTTTATCATTTTCTAAATTTTTCTTTTTTCTTAAAAGGATGAACGTCGATATCTTCACGCTTTCCTAAATCTAGCCAATAATCACCTTTTCGCCAACCAACGTAATTCTTGTCAAATAACTCTATATCCTTTTCAAAATAATAATACTGTACGAAACTTGGAACCGTTGGTGGATTGGGAGGGTTGCTTACAAACTCTTTTGGCCACCGAGTGAGCCATCCTTCATATGCTGGCTGGGTCTTCCAAGTGTCTTTCCACTTCCAATAAAATATCTGTGAAGTGTGATACCAACCTTCCTTAGAGATGTCGTTTGTTTTCATGTCTCTCCAAGACTGTTCGCCTCCACGGTATTCCGAGGTATCAAGGGGCAACGCATCATGGGAGTTAAGGAGACGTCCATGAATAATATCATTAATCATTGACTTTTCCTTATTGTAAATAAGGGCTCTTATGTAATAATCAGCTTCTTTATTAGCAGGAGTTATAAATCTTTCATCCCACATGCCAATTTTTTTAACTGCCTCCGGGCGATAACTAACAATGTTGTCCCCGAGCTGTCCTGTTACAAAGGTATATTTTTGATGAAGCTTCAAAAGATTGGTTGCCCAACTAGAGTCTAAAACAATATCATTTTGCATTGTTGTAACTATCTTAGCAGCCGGGTTGTTTAAGTTTACAAAACCATGTAATAAAGCCTGATTCCAGTTCTGAGCAAGGTTTCCCGTATCCCAGTCCGGCCTCGCATTATTGTGAATCACGTTAACCTTGCCCACAAACTCCTCGTTTAAATCAAATTCAGAATGATTGTTGATTATATTTACCTCTGTATTCGGAATAGCCTGGAAATCCGTATGATTAAACAATCTGTCAAGTGTGCTATTAAGCACTTCTGGGCGACGGTAGGTTACAATGTAAACTTTAATATTTTTCATAAAGATACTCCGCGAGTAAGAAATCAAACTCTGTGTCCACATCGACTGCTTCGATTTCACCTAACATATAAGCGTAAAATTTGTTTCCTAAAATGTTTTTGTTCTCGATCATCAATTCTCGCGGTAAAACATTCGCCGCAAAATTTAATGCATATACATCGGGAAGATCTTGGGACCGAGGGTGCCTTTTGGGATCATAATTTAAAGCTTTATCCCCTAGCCATAAATACTCCTGAACTCGGTGTGCCGTTACGACAGAATCTACCGAGGTATTATTTTTATAAATTTCAATACAGTCTTGAATTGTTTCGTCTCGCACAAGAGGACTTGTCACAGGTGTCCACAAAATATCTTTACAATCCAAAGACGAGGCAAGGTGTACGTATACATCTCCCATCGGTACAGAATCTGTTGCATAGTGTGGATCGCGTAACATTACTGTTGCACCCAGCTTTTCAGCAATGCTAAGCATTTCATTATCATCAGATGTCACAACAACATTATTGACATCTTTTAGTCGGAGCGCTTGCTTAACTTTTAACTCCAACATACTGGAGCCACCGAACGGACGTATGTTTTTGCGCGGAACTCTTTTAGACCCGCCACGTACAGCTATAAGCACTGTGATATCTATATCACGAGACATTAATATTGCCCTCCATTAATGTCTAGGACGGCGCCGGTTATATAGCTGGCATCCTCGGAGCATAGAAATAATATTGGCATCGCCTGTTCACGCGTGCTAGCTATCCGTCCTATAGGAATGTCGGCCTCTAAAGCTTTTATCTGGTCTGTCGTCATAGATTCCTCCAGCATCTCTGTCTTTGTCTGACTGGGACAAACACAGTTTACTAATATATTGTCTTTTGCTACCTCTTGAGCTAGCTGTCTAGTTAATCCAATAATACCAGCCTTGCTTGCAGTATAGTGTACGCCGGACACTAGACTTTTATGGCGCCCAGCAATAGAAGAAACGTTCACAATCCTACCAAACTTCGATACTCTCATTATAGCAACCGCCAAACGCGAAGCCATAAAAAATGATTTTAAATTTGTATCCAACACTCGGTTCCATTCGGCTTCATCAATATTTTCTATGGGCTCACACAAATTCGTACCGGCCACATTAATTAAAAAATCAATACCTGCCTGGAACTGAGAGAATACTGACTTAAGTTGCCACTCGTTGCTTATATCGCATGGGATATGCTGAATTCCTGTATATTCTGGGCTTGTGCGGCTCACACAATACACGGTTGCGTTGGCCTTTAGAAACTCTTTGCATACTTGCAATCCTATCCCACGGGAACCTCCAATTACTAGTACTACTCTGTTTTCAAAATTATAGGTTGTCTCACTCTTGCTCATAAACGTGATCGACATCTGGTCGCGTGATGGCATAGCGTACACCTGGCTTATCCCCCACACAGGTTATCTGGTGTTTTACACCGCAAGGAACAACGATAATATCGTTTGTTTTTACACGGCGAGTACCAATGCCATCGATCCACCATTCCCACTCGCCATCAAGAATAACCCAATTCTCATCGGCGTCATGATGATAATGGCGTCTATTGCCCTCCCCGGGCTGCTGCTGGATCACCACACCTCCGAATAGATCATTGTAAGCAATTCTGACCGCCCATGATCCCATCCCTAAATCGTTTCGTAACTCTTCTAAATTTATTGTTGAGGAATTCTCATATTTGTCTAAGACGGTGTGCTTAACGCCATCGTTTTCTAGAACCCGCAAAAGGTCTCCATCTGTTTCTTCATTGCTCATCTAGTTTACCTCATCTTGTAGTGTGTTGAAATTTCGGAAGTTTTTTGTATTTGTCTATGCGGCGAACTAGATCTTCCTCTCCCAGCTTGCCTATTAGATATTCATCTAATCTAAGATTGTTCCTGTTTGGAATAACCACTTGTTTAAAATGGTTAATTTGACCCAACTGATCATGGAGGATCTTATCGGGGCCGTAAGGAGTTCCTTCCTTGCCATAGTTTTTTACATACTCTGGGTTGTATTTCTTCTCTTCTGTTTGAAATGTACCCATATTATAAAAGTCAATTCCAGTAATATACAGTTCCTTTATTGGATATCTTAAAAGAACATTGATCGCACCATAACCAGAATTAAAATTAGCGCTGTTTACAACGTATTGGCCCCGACCAAAAGATTCGATGTGTTTCCTAGCATAAACTTCCCAGTACAACTGCCAACGATCCCATGTGCCGTCTTGGTTTTGAAGATGGGATAGAGGTACACCGTATTCTTTTAGGTACCTTTCATACTCATTCGTGACATAAGCCCAAGATCCATCTGGCTTTTGATGACTAACTGTGTCATTGCACATAATGAACTTCGGTCGGTCCTCTGGGGCTAGTTGAGCCAAATAGGTTCCCAATGGGGGTCCATAATTTATATTCAAACAACTTTGTATTATGTCTGTCTTTTTACCATAATCGACAGCGCTAAAGATGGGCGCCTGAATACGCACTACTACATCATAATCATCGATTTCTGCACCTTTGTTTTGTCCCATCAAATAAGGCGCCGGCCCAACATAAGCCACTCTCTTATCAGTAAGCAGCTCGGCTAGGTCAGGATCAAAGTTCTTTGTGTTTATAAAAAGAGATTTGTTGTTTTGTCTACTATAGTAAGCATCGACGCATTCCTGAATGGTGACCTGTTTTGTTCCTACGGGCAATTCGCTGTTGATTCGACTTGCTATACGTGGCCACGGATCTGACTCTGTGAGCATATCTTTATAGCTGATTTCTCCCACGACCTTAGAGACAACCTGATTTACTTCGTCTTCAATGCTAGTATTCATCTGTATATGAATAGGTTGGTGTGTATTCCTAAAGGCTTCGTGAGAAAGGTCAAAAACTTTCTCTAGAGCAGCCGAATTCATATAGTCTACCCCCCTCTCCGACTTCCCGGGAGGTATTATCTTTCTTTTGAACACGTCCACAAACACTTCCTTCAAAAACAGAGAATCCAATTTTTGCTGCTCATTGGTAGCATATGCGTTGATGAGACCCATCTTCTTAAAAGAAGGCTGCACCCATTTCCACATCTCATCCATTAGATACTTGGAGTAGGCGCCATCGACATTGTGAGGCGTCTCAAGATCGGTCACCCCGTTATCATAAAGCATCTTGTGACTACAAACCACATTCTTGAGGAGCGGAATTTCCTGAACATTAAACATATGGCACGCATCGACACCGCCTCCAAACTTAGTAAGCATGGGGAAAAACCAATTCATCAAGCTTTTGTGAACAATCTTTAGACCACAATGTGTAAACGGGATTACTGAGTATTCAAAACTACCATAATATTCGGTATCGGTGGCGAAAGGAGTAATCAATCCATTGCCAGGGTAATAGGTCAAAACTGCCGGCTCATACTCTTCTAGGTCAGCTAATATCTGTTCTAGGGCGCCGAGATCGCGTTGGGGCCGAAGAACATAATCGTAATCGACAAAAGCATAATAGTCGTACTCTTTAGGTACCAGATCCGCCAAAATGTTTCGAGTTTCGACCCATGTGGTGTTAGGGCAATATTTTAAAGCGTCCTTGTTTTCAGCGTCGTGAGTTACAAAATAAAAATCTGCCGCCTCTTTATCGGAGAACAGGCTCACATGTTTTTCATTTGGGCTCTCGGGCGTTACCTGTAGTACCGCCAGTCTTTTCCCCATTACAGAACTCCCTTTTGTAGAATATTCATATCTACTGTCTCGTACCAGTCATTATACCAGCTAATAGTCAGATTTAAACCCTCAACTAAGCTGACGGCTGGTTTATAATTAATCGCTCTTCGCAACTTGTCTAAGCTGGGAGAGCGCCGTGGAACTGATCCGCCGGGGGCATCATGTATTGTAAAGTTAGGTGCCAAATTGTACCAATCAACAACTATCTTAGCGATAGTCGATATCGGAACCTCTTCTTGGTCATTACCGATATGGTAGATTCCGGTACTTTCAGGTGCCAATGCTAGGTCTAACGTTGCTCTAACAGCATCACTTACATAGCAAAATGCGCGGGTTTGGACAGCACCATAAATAGAAAAGGGAGATTCGCCTTCTTTTGCTCTTCTAATAAACTGTGGCATTACGTGTTTCGTCCCCATTCGGGGCCCATAAATGTTATGGTATCTGATCACTTGGTAATCCATGCCATACTGCTCACTAAAACTATTTATGAGAATCTCACAAGCTAGTTTGCTGCCGCCATATGAAAACCGTGTATTCGTAACATCGTCTATGGTACACTCTATATTCTCCGACGTCGGTATAAGACTTGGGTCCTTGCTAACTGTGCCGGCATAAACTTCTGAGGACGAAGAGAATACAAATCGTGTGGCCGTATCCTTAAAGTGTTCTAACAGTAGCATAGTGCTACGGATTGCAACATCCATCACGGTATATGGAATCTTGTAGAAGTTCTCAGTTCCGTTAATCGCCGCTAAATGAAAAACAATATCATAGTCTGTCGACAATGATGAGACCTCTTCCGACTTAGTTAGGTCTATTTTAAGAAATCTACAACTCTCGTTTTCATCCACAAGAGCGTCAACAAAGGCATCTTGCTGGCCTCTCGCATTATTGTCACACATGTCTACCGTGTGACCCTGCTCCAAGCAGTGCTTTGTTAGGTGAGCCCCAATAAAACCTGAAGCACCTGTTATCAGGATCTTCACTGTTTTCTCATCCCATCGTAAACTGTTACACGATATTTATCATTTTCATCCAGAAGCATTTGAAAGAAATCTATATCTAGCGAAGCTTCTCGGGCTAAAGTGGCTATAGCTAATGTGTCCTTGGGCAGACATACTCCACCAAATCCTCTAAAATTATCATTACATTGCAGATATGCGTCTGTGATATGATTTCTATTTACTAGGGCATTCTTTATTCTAGTGTAGTCAGCCCCAAGGTGCTTTGATACTTCATAAAAACTATTTGCCAATGTAATCAAAGTAGCGTTATATATGTTGTTGTAATACTTAACCAACTCTGCTTCTACCGAAGTCAATTGTACAACCTTTGCCGGATAGTGTCCGTGTGCCCTTTTTACCAAGCTAAAGACTTCCGGATTTTCAGTACCTATAACGCAAAGGTCGTGGTTTTCAATAAAGTCACTAACAGCGCATCTTTCTCTTAAAAATTCCGGAACAAAACATATTGTAAGATCTGGGAACTTTTCGCTTAGTCTTTGCGTTGTCCCAGGCTCAACTGTTGACTTGATTGCCACAACTCCATCATATTTCTTTTCCGATAGATTCTTCAAGCTAAGTTCAACAATTGTTGTGTCACATTTTCCATTGTCATCTGGGGGAGTTGGCACGCACACAAAACATACTTCTGTATCTATCACGTCCCCCAAATCACTATCAGTGTGCTTTGGATCATAAAAACTCATTGTGTGGCCCAGTTCCCTAAAGCCAGTTTCTACTGCTGATCCTACTACCCCTAATCCTAGAATTCCTATTTTCATTTGTTAAATACTCCCATTTTTCGAAGGTCAGGCCAATCGTCCAATGTCCATTGGCGTGGCTCAGATGCAATTGCTTCCGGTAACTTTTCTAAACCCTTAGCAGCCGTTTCTGGTGTCATGTAATAGTGATACCCCATTGTTGTGATATTCTGTGTCGCCCAAGGAACATCAGGCACTCGTCCGTCATAGGACATCTTTTTAAGTTCTTCTGCCGCAACGGGATCGTCGCACAGAATAACACCTCCTCGGCCTAGGCTTAAATGTTTTCGGAATTGGAAGCTCACGCACATAAAAGTGCCAGGGATGTACGAATCCCTTTTCCACAACACTGCAGCATCAATGATGTTGGTGCCGCCCAAATAATAATAGTCAAGCCAGTCTTCCTCACGCCATTCTAGTTCAATACCAATTTTCTTAGAGAGCAGTGGAACTGAGATATATGTTTGCACAGGTACACTAAACTTTGTTATCTTCTGGTGTCGCAGGCACAACTCTAGGCCGTGAGTACAACAATCTATAGCTATTGCATGAGGGGCGCCGAAGAATGACGCAATTTCATTCTCAAATTGCTTAACAGCCTTAAAACTCATTTTGAACACTCCATATTCAGGCTCATTAACACTCCATTATCTTTGTCCATATGAGGTAGATATGCCTGAGAGTGATCGTCAAACTCTGCATGCTCCGTGTTTCTCCAATCCCATGGGCGACATTCTTTAAATCCTGCTGTTTCAAAAACTGTTTCGAGTGAGACATAATCGTAAACCGTCTTATGGTAAATGATTGCTGTGCCCATGGGCATTTTGCCGTATAAAAGTCCAACAAAGTAATTCAGGTTATAAGTGCCATCGGCATACAACTTAGCTATCTCCGCAAAGTTAGGGACAGCAACTCGCAAGACACCTCCCGGCTTAAGAACACGGTACCACTCAGCTAGTAGCCCCGGTACTTCATCGCGATCAAAGTATTCCACAACATGTGAGGCGTAAATAAGGTCCACGCTGTTATCAGCGTAACCAGATAGATTGGTTATAGACTTCGAGTCAAGATGTTCATAATCGCCGGAATCAATATGGTGCCACCCTTCACCAAAATCTCTCCAACCGCAGCCCATATTTATTTTAATCATCACTCATAAACTCCTTATCAAGTTTTTGTCCATAGTAGGGCCCTGATTTAAATTCCAGCACCAAAGTGTCATCTTCCATAATCTCATACGTGTGACCTCCATAAAGAGTTATTGACAAGTCTCCCTCTTCTAAAAGCACATCAGTTAGATGTGTAAAGTCTTCATCATACAACCTGGCTTTAACAGCACCTCGGACAACATACCAAGACTCCTGTGCAATCGAAGTACTAGGAACTTCTTTACATATGTGCTTATGTGGCCGGAAGTTTCTACCAGAATTATGTTTCATAATTGCTAACTGTAGATATTCTTCATCGGGAACTATATCTTCCCTTACGCCACCAAAAAGTGATGTTTTGTAAATAATATGCAGAAGTTTGTCCGGATTTTTATTTGAATATACGTTCATTAATGGTGTTTCTAACCTAGACATCTTTCTTTCCTAGTGCCTCCTCTAGTGTCATCATCTTAAAGCACCTTAAAGTGCTTATAGGACTGCAGTTAATGACTTCTATTCCAGCATGAGCAGCACGATAGGCAAACATATTCCACGTAGGCTTATGAAAATCTTGCCCTCTGGGAACATTGTACTCATCACCCGCTTGTTGGTAATCGTTAAACCAGTAATTGGGATTTTCTTTTGGCGTCTCTTTCATCCGAAGGCCAGCGCCATGGCGTTCAGATCCATCTACAAACTCCACGTAATTGCAATCGACACCCAATAAGATTATTTTAGTATATCCCATACAAACAGCAGCCGAACAAGCATTGGCGCCGGAGTTGCCATTATCGTGAAACGAATTAAAATCACTCTGTGAGTTATTCCACTTATTGGTGGCTCCATATGTCTGGAGATTGACGAACTGAAACGATTCATTACTGCTTAAGTTTCGAATGTAAAAGCACTTTTTTATGGGAGAATTTTCAATAAGATCGATAAAACTACTTTTGTGATTATCAGTAACGCGATAATCGAAGCAACCGTGATACGTTGGATACCACCCAAGTCTTTCATACGCCCGGTATGCTGCATTTAATCCGAATGTATCGTAGCCGTCTAAATCAGCAAAATCTACATCTGCTAGTGAAGGCCCATTGCCCATCATGATTATTGTCTTATTATGCATATCTGCTCCAGAAATTAACCATTTGGTTTTTGATATGTGTCCTAATACTCTCCGAGGAGGTGAACCAGTCTTCATCTTTATGTTGAACATTATCATTCAATTTGAGATCACAACCTAGTATTTTTGCCTCCATGACTATTCTGGGGCATGTATCAGCACCCAATGGGCGGAATATGAGACCTTTTGAAGTCGAAAGTTTAATAAGCATTTCATGATACGGTAAACCACTTACAACTTCATATTCAAGATTATTTACTTTAGCAAAGTTTATGTTCTCTTCGGTGCCTTTAATCCAAGACTTAGAACCTAAAATAATATATTTCTCATCTTTAGGATTATTGCTAATTGAATACATAAACCTAAGATCTCCTTCGTTAAACACTGAATTTAGTGTGCTTGTATTCTTTGTCTTAAGCAGTGTTAACTTATTCAAGTAAATCTGTTTTTGCTTCTCAGACATAAACCAGATATGGTTAGCATATCCATAAAAAGCCTTATTAATTTTTCCATATGAAGAAATGTGACAATCGCATTCCTTGCCTGTTACAGCTAGATGCTTCTCCGGCGAACGATAAGTACAATATTTGTAATCATATTCAATTATTGAATAATTTATATTCTTACATAACAATATCTTTAACTCATCTTTAAGCGAAGAAAAATTACATATGATCCAGTCAGCATTCTTATTTTCTAATACATCTTTCTCTGTTAAGTTTTGACAGTATTTTTTTTCTATCTCAATACTTTTCGGAGCATAAGAGATGATCGCATCTGTTGTAAGCTCTGCTCCACCAGCATAATCTTTCGAATAGAGATCAGCTAAAAATATTATTTTTTTCATAATAAATCAGCCAAAAGTGAATCTATTTCTTCTTCCATTGCTTTTACATTTTTTTCATCTACGATGCAACTAACAAAATCATCGTATATTTTTTCACTTGTAAAGTTCTCATGAATGTAGCTTCTCAGTGCTTCTGCTTCTTTACGATAGTGCTCTTCCTTCTCTAGAGCATCTTTAAGGGCGCGCTTATAAGAGTTTTCCTTTGCAAACGCCCATTTAGAGTCTGCTTGAATTACTCCATTCCATACTGCATGCTTCTGCACTTCCTTAATATCATAATCAACCTTAATAACTCTTGGAACCTGCTTGCCTTTCTTATTTGGCTTACAAATAAAATCCATTTGTCCAGACCAAGCTGTTGTAATAAGCGGTAATCCGTGATAAGCAGCCTCAAATAATGGGAGCCCAAAACCCTCACCATGTCCGATATTGATCAAAGCTCTCATTGTAGGGTGCTCGTAGAGCCACGCTAGGTTCCCAGGAGATAGTTCACCGTGGATTAGATACACAGAGCACTTACGAGGACCACAAGCGTTTAGAAGAGCTTCTAGGCGCTTCTGTGTAACCTCTCTGTCCAGCACCGAATCGGACGCCGTATTAGTCTTTACTACTAGACCCACATCCTCGTCATCCGCAAACGTTTCTACAAACCACTTGATAGTATTTTCCAAGTTCTTCCTTGGACCCCATTGAGATACGGTGAGAAAGTTCTTGCTAGTCCTAAAATCAATGTTTACCTCTTCGGGCCCAAACTCTCTAACAGGATAGTTAACCGCCTCTATTGGTACTTGAAGTCCCCAGCCCTTATGCTCGTTGCCGGCTTGATCTTTAACATCATATGTTGTTTGCTCAAAAACCTTCTTTGAATGGTTAGAAACAACAATTATTTTGTCTACTGTTTCGTTAGATTTAGCAATCCATTGCGGAGATACCTTTGTTGTTTCAATTCCAGCGGTATAGCCGACATTTACTGGTGCGATTTTTTCAAATTCATTGGGTACCGTGACTTGCAGCGAAATATCAAAGTAACCTACTTGTTGCACGTAAACCTGTGTCTTAATAAGCGTTTGGTGAATAAACTCTGCTTCTTCGTCTGTAGATGAAATTTGCCCTGTTCGCCCCCATGGGATGTTGACAATATAAATGTCAAACAAATCCGGACGTGATCGTAGTGCTCTCAAAGCAAAACGAGCTTGTTCTCCATATCCCGAACGTGATAGGACTGGTCCTTTGATTAAAACCTTCTTTAACATTAGTAAACCTTTACTTCGTATGAGTTATAGCCCTTGCGATCTTCCCAAGAGCCTTTTTCTTCGTGAATTGATGTGAATAAGTCATCCCATGTTTGGATAAACTTATCAAATCCAAATCGATCTTCGGACCAAGCACGACCAGCCATTCCCAACTCTCTTCTGGCTTCTGGCGTCATCTCATAAAGCTCAACCAAAGCATTAATAAAATCATCCTTATTTAGACGATCCTCGTATATGAATGGAACTTGCTGGGATCCAATAATCGCCTTTGAAGTGGACTGCAACCCAATGCCAAAGAACTTTTCTCCGTCCGTTACTTGGTCTTGAAGTCCGCCGGTCATGTTTACCAAAATTGGCGTACCACAAGATAGAGACTCTAAGGTAGAAAGTCCAAACCCTTCAGCATCCGAGATACAAATTGTAAGGTCAGCCATATTGTACATACCAGCTAAATCTGCTGCATTGACCTTCTCTCTTGAGAAGAGAACTTCTCCATTGGTAAGACCTAATTCATGGATAATTGCTTCCAAATCCTGTCCATGTTGGTCCTTTACATCTGTATGCATGATAAGACAAGCTTTATCGTGCCCTACCTTGTCCAAAAACTCCTTAAACCACCAAATCAGTGTACCTGATTGCTTACGTCTTGCATTTCGACTGTTCCAAAAACATACAAACTTATCATCTAAGTTCTTGGACATTCTCCAGCGCTTTACCTCCTCGGCGGTATGAGGCTTAAAGATATCCGGATTTACTGCGTGAGGGACGTAGGAAGAATCTACCTCTGGTGCCACTGTCTGTACAATGTCATGTGTTAGCTTTGAAATACAAGCAACGTGATCGTTTGATAGGTAAAACTTACGATTGAAACTTGGATATGGATAATTGTCCCAAACATGATAATAAACCATTGGAACATGCGCTCGAATTTCGTTTTCAATTGACCAAAGCCACTCATAAAAACGTGGGTCTGTCATAAACCAAAGAATATCCGGCTTTTGCTGACGGATCATTGCTCGGACCATATCTTGATTACCATAACCATCAACAGGCCAAATAATCCAATCCTCGCCCCACTCTTCGGTTCTCTGCGGATCGTGGTTTGGGTGCTTAATCGCACCGCCAAAAGAAACAAACTGGTACTTACCAGTCTTTAACATTCCTTCAATAATGTACTTTGTTTGTGTTCCGACACCACTCGGAGACAGCGGGTGATCGCTGATGGTAAAGATCTTTATCTTGTCTGACATTTAGTTTCCTATCTACAGTGTTCGGTATTGCGCATTGAACAGGGGTAGGGCTTCAAGCACTTAAGTCGGTTCTTAAATGCGACACCTTTTTGGATATTGTATATTGCTTGATATAAAAGTTTAAGAGCGTTCTCAGTTTTTCTAGGTCCGCTCGTTACTCTAAATATTTCTACTCTATTACTTTTTGCTGTTCTCTTCAACAAAGCAAAGTGAGTTTCCACATCTTTGGGGTCTAGATTATGCTTCTGACAGAAAAAGTGCTTATATAAGGTTAGCTGGTAAGTAACCATCTTTTCAGCCTTTTTGCGGGAATCCCAGCCCCACGAACAGGTCTTCCAGTCAAAGATGTGATACTTGTTACCTACCTTAACGACGGCATCAACAAAACCTTTAAAGTTATATCCAAAGTTTTCTATTTCTTCGTATAGAAGCTCCTCGGAAGAATATACCTCATAGTCTCCAAAGTATTCTCCCAGAGCATCCTCTACCTCAGCAAGTATCTGAGGTCCAGCCGTGCGCATCTGCTCAACATTCTTCTCATTTACTTCGATATTCTTTTCAGCAAGTTTTTGTAGTTCCTCATCAAAACCAATCTGGAATACCTTTACTTCGTCTATGTTCTCACGCAGAAGCTTCTTTTCGCATACATCGTGGATAGCAGTTCCAAACGCGGTGTGTTCGTTGCCTTCAAACGAAGCAACCTTCTCGATCCAGTTCTTCTTGTGGTAATGCGGGCAGTGGGCCCAATCTTTCAGTTCAGAATATGATATATGTGTTTTCTTATTTTCCATTTAGGGCTGTTACAACTTTCTGGTACAAGACCGGACTTATACTTTTAACATACCCAGGACTCTCTGTAAAGTACTTTTCAAAGCCATTGGCAAAATATTCCTGAATGGAAGTGGCTCCGTATGGAGAGCAGAACAGACCCATTGTCAATGTCAGCAGTGTTGGATAGCCGACTACATTGGCCAGAAAATCATCAAATTTCTTATTGTATTCCATCATCTCATATCGGATTAGTGGCATCTGATCATATCCCTCAGCTTGGAGAAGGTGATATAGCTTTTTTCTTTTTCCGAGAAACTCTGCTTGCAGTCTCTCATCATAAATTGAATAAGGGTCTGTCGTTTCCACAGCGTGAGCTACTTCATGAACAAAGTTCTCGATCATATCGTCATTTGTTGGCTCATCAAGTTTCATATAGATAGCGCCATCATTGTAGGCTGCATTGCGACCGTCTAATTCAGGATTGTCTGAGATATAACAAACCTCAACGTTTTCTAAAACAGATTTCGGTAGCATTTGCTCTATTTGAGAGCAGAACAAAGGAATATCCACCAACGGTTCCGTTTTGCCAAACACAAACACTGGAATGCTGTGGATATAATATTCTCTATTAAACATCTTTGTTTTCTACTGCTGCAACGTCAACTAGAGCCTGCTCGTATCCACGGAGAAAGTTCTCTTCTGCTACAGCCAACAAAAACTCTGGGAACTCAGCAGCAAATACCTCAACAGCCATATCAACTGTGACCTCTTCGGGACCCGCTAGCCTCTCGCCAATGTAGTTAACAACTAACTCTTTGAGCCCTGTACCAGGGCTCACAGTCTCATTCAAATTCTCGTTTTCCATTTTAACCTCACATTCACAGATTTTGTGCGGCGAAAGTAGCAACTCTTGAACGCTCACCCTTTAATAAAGTTACGTGAGCGGCTAACTCAAAGTCTTTAAACTTCTCAACAGCGTGAGTAAGACCATTTGTCGTAGCATCTATGTAGACGTTATCAATCTGTTCTACATCGCCTGTTAGCACAATCTTTGTTCCTTCACCAACTCTTGTAATGATAGTCTTTA
>Ga0129324_10000719_pt1 | contig 23077 bp, 20 predicted proteins | sample CPBDNA_7_FD_96879 | JGI IMG/M metagenome (GOLD analysis project Ga0129324, IMG submission 96879) | Freshwater to marine salinity gradient microbial communities from Chesapeake Bay, USA - CPBay_Spr_15_0.2_DNA | ecosystem: Environmental > Aquatic > Marine > Coastal | place: USA: Chesapeake Bay... | reverse complement strand
TCGTTGGCACGGCGCATTGCAGATATTGCATCTATCATCATCGCCACCCCCCAAATAGATTTCCGGGGTGCGCAAAAGAGTGCGCGCAAGGATGCACGCATTTTGTTTCCTCTTATCCGGACTTTAACCGTCGGTCTTGGAGTTTCACCAAGTCCACCGCTAGCTGGATGCAAGCGGGTCGCAGACTTTAACTGCCGGTTCGGAATTACACCGACCCCGGAAACAATGAAGCGAGTCTAGCCGAGAATTATTCTCCGTCCCAAACGGCCATTTCAGCCTTAAAGGGATCAAGGCCCATAGGACCAAGGTTTAATACATAGGAGTGGAATTTCTTTAGAGAGAACTTTGATCCAAGTCTCTTCTTTGCATCTTCTCTTGCCTCCATCATGAAGCGCTCTCCAACTTTGTAAGAAATTGCCTGTCCTGGCCAGCCAAGATAGCGATCCACTTCACTACGTGCGGAAATCTCATCAAGTAAAGCTCTCTCATGAAGAAGCTTAAATGCAGACTCTGCATTCCAAACTTCACCATTAAAGTCTTTATAACCACAGTGCATTCCAATATCAACGACGATACGCGCCGCTCTTAGCCCTTGCGCAGAGAGATATCCCATCTCATAACCAGGATCTTCAAATGCGCCAAGCTCATCCATTAAGCGCTCTGCATAAAGCGCCCATCCTTCGCCATATCCAGAGACCCAGACTCTGTTGCGTTGGAAACGATTTAGACGATCGGTATTTATCTTTGTAGTTGCCACTTGAAGGTGATGTCCTGGAACTGCTTCGTGATACCAAGTTGAGACAATGTTCCACCATCCGAAAGTTTTTCTCCCCATAGTTGGAAACCAAGTTGTTCCAGGTCTTGATGAATCCTCACTAGGTCCCATGTAATAGGCAGCAGAGGCGCCTCCTGGCGGAGCAAGGCGTGCTTCACAATTGCGAATCCTGGGATCAATATCAAATTCTTTTCCATCAAGTCTCTCCACAGCAGCTGTTATGAACTCACGTAGTTTCTTAAGTAGTTCTTCTTCGCCTTCAACTGTGTATCTAGGATCTGAGTCAAGGCGATCTGCAACTTCCCTAAGAGTTTTTGCATCTGGATAGAGCTTCTTTGCTGCGCTCCACATCCGCTCATTAATTATCTCTAGTTGTTTGATTCCCCACTCGTAGGTATCTCGCAGATCAAGATTTGCTCCAGTGAAATGGCGAGCCCACATCTTGTATCTCTCCTCGCCTACACCATCAACTACAAGGCACTTGGGCGCATAAGAATCGCGCATCCAAGATGAAAGTGAAACGCAAGCAGCCTCAGCGCTTTTTGCTGCAGCCAATAAAGCTTGATTATCACCGGCAGGGTTAAATTTCTTGGCAACTGCAGTAAATGCACCCTTTGAGAAAGACTCTAACTGGCCAGCGGTTGCAAGAACTTGTCTACGAGAATTGAATTTCCCTTTCTCTGCTGCAAACTCCAAAGATGATTTCCACCCAGCAAAAGCTGCTTCAATTCCAGCAAGACGCTTTGTTACATTTGAAACCGTTTCTGCTTGATCTGCCTTCATCATTTCAAAGACCTGACGAATGCTTGTGACGGGAGATGAGATTAGATTAAAGAGAATGCGCGCCTCAAAGGTGTCATTGAGGTTTAGCTCGGAGGTTAGCCGCTCTACTGCCACATCTTTGGCGATTCGATCAAACTCATTAATTGGAGTTTCATTCTTAATTGCAGCGAGAGTCTTCCGAGTTAGCTCTGCTCGCTTCTCATTGCCTTCCATTGAAAGGTCATCTAATTGATCATCAAGACCAGGAACACCAAGCATGGTTGCTCCAATTGGCGATAGCTTGATTCCCTCCTCTAGAAAGTTATCGAGAATCGTTGAAATCGCACTGGTTGTCATTTATTTACCCTTGTTCTCATTTTTTCCCTGATTTTCAATCTCTACTAAATCAAAGTTTCCCTTACCAATCTGGCCCTGATCTCGATACATTTCAAGCTTCTGCCTAGTATCTGCAATATCTAGATTGCGCATCGTTAACTGCCCAATTCGATCCTCTGGTCCAAAGGCTGCTGACTGCGTTCTCTCCATTGAGAGTTTCTCTGGGTGATAACTAAAGTTCTCGCCTTTGGTATCAATAATTGAATAATCATCGCCTCGCCTTAGCCTCAAGACAACTTCACCGCTTACCGCCGATGCCACCCAGCGAGTTAGTGATTCTCTAAGCATTAGCGATTGTGGATCTAGCCATCTTCCTTCATAGAGCAGACGGCCAAGCTTTCTTCCTGATTGATAGTAATTAGCCAGAGTCTCTTCATTGTGAACTGCGCTAAGTAGGCGCTCATAGGCAATAAATAGCAGCGCCATTCCAGGTGCTTCATAGATGCCTCGGCTCTTTGCCTCAATAATTCGATTCTCAATTTGATCTGACATTCCAAGGCCATGGCGGCCACCAATTAAATTAGCCTGCTTCATCAACTCAACTGGATCACTGAAATCTTTATTATTTATTGCAACTGGTCTTCCCGACTTAAAGGTTATTTTCACATCTTCTTGCGTGATTGCTACTGCGGGATCCCAGAACTTGACTCCCATTATTGGCTCAACTATCTCAATTGAAGTACTTAGCTCCTCAAGTTTTTTAGCCTCATGAGTAGCTCCCAAGATGTTGGCATCTGTTGAGTAAGCCTTCTCAGCGCTATCGCGATAAGGCAAGTTATGGCTCTTAAGCCAATCTGACATCTCTTTTCTACCACCAAGCTCTGCGACAAATTCGCTATCAAGCCATGGCTTATAAATCTTTAGCTCAGGATTTGCTAGCAGGCCATAGCGGTAGAAGCGCTCTATGTCATTTCCCTTATATGTTGAGCCATCTCCCCAGATTAAAACGTTATCTTCAAGCATCGCTCGAACAAGCAGAGTTCCAGTAACAGCTCTTCCAAGTGGAGTGGTGTTGAAGTAAATCTTTCCAGCGCTTCTAATATGAAAAGCGCCAGATGCTAAAGCAGCAAGGCCCTCTTCAACTAAAGAGTTCTTACAATCAATAAGGCGAGCAATTTCTGCTCCATACTCTTTGGCTCTCGAGGCGATACTTTCGATATTGCTTTCATCGTATTGACCAAGATCTGCGGTGTAAGCACAGGGCAGCGCCCCTTTTTGTCTCATCCATGCAACTGCAACAGAGGTATCAAGGCCGCCAGAGAATGCAATTCCAACCTTCTGGCCAGTAGGAAGTGATGCTAAAACTTTGCCACCAGATTGCTTTGAGGACATTAGCCAAGCCTAACTGAGAGCTCTTCTTTAAGGCGAACCATTAAGGCAGGCTCGATTTTCCACTGCGCAATCATCTGCTCTAACTCTTCGATATCAGCCCGCTGCGCTGGCGCTCCAGTTTTAAAGGCGCGAATCATCAGATTTTTAGGTGTGTGCTCCCCTGCAACAAATTCGATGATATTGGTGCGATATCCCAAAATCTTTAGCACGCTAGCTCTTATTGAATCTGTGAGAATATCTCCCACTCTATGATTGATAATTCCATGTTTAGTAGCGATATTCCATGGAGCCGGAGAGTGCTTCATCTGTCTTTGAATGTCATGATGGCAGCAAGGGGCAACCAAGATCATTTCTACCCCGCTTTTTACTGCCCAAGAGATTGCATCATCACTTGCCGTATCACAGGCATGAAGAGCAATTGCAATATCAAAGTTAGCTAACTCTAAGTTTGCTATTTTCCTTGCTTGAAAGGAGATTTCTTTACTCATTTTTAACTTATCAACAAGAGCTATGTTTCGCTCTCTGCTCTCTTGCCTCTCATCAATACCTAAGGTTTTCACTTTATATCCCTGATTAATTAAGTACTTATGTGCTGCAAGGGTTAGATATGCATGGCCACAGCCAAGATCGATTACTTTCAGTTCTTGGCTCTTATCTCGCTTCTCATCAAGGCTATGGCTCAAGATTTTAAGAAATTCTTGAACTTGAATAAATTTATCGCTCCTACTTGGCTTTAACTTTCCGTTATGGTCAGAGATACCGAGCTCTATAAATATTTCATCATCTGCGCTTAATAGCCGCTCTTTAGACCTATCGTGAGATAGCTCAGCTGCATCTAACTCAACTCTCTTTGTTGAAAGTTGAGCATCGCCTGACTTTGTTAATCGAAGACTTATCTCTTGGCTAGTGCTCTCTATCAAAATATTTGCATAACCTATTTCAAATAATTTGGCTAAAGAGAGCTCGTTTAAAGCAAGATTTTTTGTAGTGTCACGCTTTCCATCATGGCTAACTACCTGCCAATGAAGGCCTGCTTTAAGAACAACTGGGCGAATATCAATCCGAACTTGTTCTGGTTGTTTACCTTTCGCCTTTCCTGAAATGCAGATGCGCCTGATTGACTCTGGGCTAGCTAATACCTCTTGCGCGCGTAAGAGCGCCTTATCAAGATTTTCAATCACGCGCTCTGCCTTCCTAAAATGAGGAAAAGTTAGAAGATAAGTCTAAGGGAGCACTTACTTGCAATGAACAATATTGCTAATCCTTTGAGCCACGAAGCTTTCGAAGGCTAGTGCGATCTATATCTTTACTCCGCTCATGGCGCTTACGCAGTTGAAGCTCAACAGCTTCAGCCGCTTCATCAAATGCTGCTAAATCATTAAAGCCTGAGCCCTCTGCTCTAAGAAGTGGCCCACTTCCATGGGAGGTGAGAACTACTCTATGAGAGCTCTTTCCAAATCTGGGGTTTGCCTCATGTTTTACATCTACATCAATTCTCTCAATTGGAATACTAAATCTACTTAGCCTCTCTAAGCGTTCAACTGCAATCTTTTGAAAATCTATCGCTAACGATTCTCCATGGTTATGAATTATTATCTTCATCGCTCTCCTTAATTTCTCTAGAGCATTATCTTGCCTGTAACTATGCCAAAGTACTCCTACTTTTAAGGTGTAGGCAAGAGTTATCCTCAGGAATTAACTGAGAGTTAAGCCTGAATTTATTACAGAAGTAGGAGAGTAAAGGCCCCTGTAATCCCTAGCGCTAGCGCTGTTGCTTGAGCCAAGATTAAAAGAGCGGTTTTGCGATCTGCAGCTTTATCCTCTGGATTTGCTACCTTTGATATCTGACCAAGCTTTCCCAGATTGAAAGTTCCAGCCAGTCCATAGGCAAGGCAGAATTTTCTCCTGGATTGAATGAAACCAATTGCAAAGACCATAAGTGGAGCAAATAAAGTTAGACCTGAGGCTTGAGGGGCGGAGGTAGCAATTAAGCCAATCGCTAGAATCAGTGAAATTACAAAACCAACTAGCGCCACAACCTGGCGGCTACGTACTTCGGCTTTACCTAGATTACAAGTTCCAGGAATATAAGTATCACTCACTAGAAAGCTTCTTCTAAATCCTCGTCTTCAGACCAGACCGCTTCAACATCTTCTTGTTTTTCAACCCAAGATAAGAATGAGAGAGCCCCTTTTATAGCAACAACGATTAAAGCAACGAGTGCTGTAATTCTGCTAATTGCTTTAATCATGGCTTGATTCTATGTCAGCCTTGCCAAAGTTTCCAACGCAGCCATAGCAGCGTTATGTCCGGCAATTCCACTAACCCCGCCGCCACGAAGCGCGCCAGCGCCTGCTAGGAAAATTCGCTCCGAACTAGTTTCAACTCCCCACTTTCTACTATCCCCATCTTGCTTCCAGGGAAATTGGAGATCGCTATGGAAGATATTTCCTCTAGGTAGTCCCAGCTCTTTTTCTAATTCTTGCGGGGTCTTAACCTCAATACAGAGATGGCCGTCACTATCTTTAGCTAAATAACTCTCAATTGGCCTCTCTAAAAACTCGCTAAAACCATCCAAAATTCTCTTGCTCACCTCAGCCTTGATTCGGTCATGATCTTTATCAAAGAGTGAAGCTGGAAGATGAAGGGCAAAGAGAGTAAGGCTCTGATAGCCAGCAGCTATCAAATCTGGATGCAGAATCGTTGAATCGGTGAGGGTATGGCAGTAGAGCTCGGAGGGAATGACATCTGGAATCTGACCAAGGCTTGCTTGAGCAAAAGCCTGCTCTAGCTCAAAGTAGCTCTCGTTTACATGAAATGTCCCAGCAAAGGCCACTTTAGGATCAGCCCCACTTTTTAGCTTAGGAAGCTCTCTTAAAACCATATTTATCTTCACCTGCGAACCATCTCGAAGTGGTGGCGCCTTAAAGTCAGTGATTCTCTCTAAGACTCTGGGCGCACAATTTGCTAGCGCGACTTTTGCTCTATAGCTCTTTCCATCTTGAGTCTGAATTAAAAGATTATTATCGCCTTGAGTAATTGAAGTAACCTCTTGGCTGGCAACTATCTCAACGCCCAATTGCTTTGCCCTAATTAGTAGTTGATCAACTAGAACCCCCATCCCACCTTTGGGAACGCGCCACTGCCCACTTGAGTTTCCAATAACGTGATAGATAAAGCACTTATTAGCTAGGTGATCATCAGCGCTAGTAAATGTACCGATAAGTCCATCGGTAAGGACTACACCTTTTACTAGATCATCAAAGAAATTATCGTTTAGGCTCTGAGCTAAGGTGTTTTCAACTAGCTCTACCCAGGTGAGTGGATCTACTAGCTCCTTTATCTCTGACTCTGTTGGCACTGGTTCCAACATAGTTGGAGCAACAACTTCAGCAAACTCTTTAATAGATCGATAGAAGCTCTCCCAGGCTATAGCTTCATCATCGCCTTCTGTTAGCTCAGAGAGTGAAACTCTACTTTCTTGATCAAAATCTGAATTGATTAATAGCCCTCTATCACTCTCGCCATCGAAGTAAGGAGTATATGAAGATACTTTACGGCCAATAGTTTCAAAGTTAAGTGATAGGTCTTTAATGATTTGATCTGGTAGAAGAGAGACTAAATACGAATATCTAGAGAGTTTGGCATCAACTCCCTTAAAAGCTTTCACACTAGTTGTTGCTCCCCCCAGTGAGGCGCTCTTTTCTAGAACTAAAACACTCTTTCCAGCTTTAGCTAGATAGCAAGCTGAAACAAGCCCATTATGTCCACTGCCAATTACTACCGCGTCATAGCTCTTCATAGAGATTTTAGGATGCGATCAAATGCTTCAGTAATAATCTCAGGGCTAGTTCCAAAGTTAAAGCGAATATATTGTTTATGGTTGGGGCCATACATATAGCCGCCTTTAAAAGCTACTTTTCCTCTCTCTAAAAGATGCTTTGCTGGGTCATCTCCTAAGTTAAGAGCTGAGAGATCAAGCCAGGCCAAATAGCTAAAGTCAGGCTCTCGATAGGCAATAGATGGAATCTTGCTATCAATTAAATTTCTTATTAATACTTTATTCTCTTCAAGTGTCGTAATTACCCCGTCTAGCCAATCAATTGATTGGGCAAAGCCAGCAGTTGTCGCGACTGCCCCAAAAATAGAGGCTCGATAGCCAACAGATTCAGGCATTGCGTTAATTCGCTGCTTTAGCTCCTCCGTGCCTGTGATGATTAAAGCGCATTTGAGTCCAGCTAGATTAAACGCTTTCCCAGAGCCAGAGATAGCTACGCATACTTCGCGGGCATCATCGCTAACGGCCATAAATGGATGAAACTCGCGCCCTTTATAGACAAGAGGTGCATGAATTTCATCGCTAATTATTACTACGCCGTATTTTTTAGCTAAGGAGGCAAGTGAGGTCAAAACTTCTTTAGCAAAGATAACTCCAACAGGATTATGAGGATGGCAAAGCAGGTGAACTTTGACTCCAGCTCTATATTCTCGTTCAATACCATCTAAATCAAGCCAGTAATTCTCTTCCTCTTGTTTTAGTGGGACATCAATTAAAGTTGCACCTACCTCTTTAGGCCAGGTCCAGAAATTTTCATAAACTGGAGAATTAACCATTAGTTTCTCGCCGGGCTTTAAGAGAGTTCGAATTACTTCAACTGCTGCCACGCCACCATCGGTGGCTGTGCGAATATGAGCAGAATCAACTTTCCATCCCCAACGTGTATCTGCAAACTTAGAAAATGCTTCAAATAGCTCCGGCATTGGACCTAAGTAACCAGTATCAGAGCGATCAACCATGTCGCGAAGTGCTTGCTTGATTGGCTCTGCTATCGGGAAATCCATTTCAGCAACAGGAAGGGGAAGAACATCGCTGGGGAAAAATCTCCACTTAGCGCTCTTTCGGCCTCTTAGCTCATTTAGCCCAGGGGCTCTAACAACTTCGGCCATAGGCAGGAGTATGCCACTGCTATCAAATTAAATGAAAGGTATTAACCCTTAACTGATCCGGCTAATAAACCTCGCACAAAATATCTCTGCAGCGCAAAGAAAACACCTACCGGCACCAATATAGAAACAAAGGCACCTGCAGTTAATAACTCCCAATCTCCCCCTCTAGTTCCAGTCATTTCGGCAAGTCTGACCATGAGAGGTGCAATATCTCGCTTACCACCACCAAATGTGAGAGCTACAAGTAAATCATTCCAAACCCATAAGAATTGGAAGATCGCAAAGGATGCAATTGCCGGAATGCTGAGCGGCAAGACTATTTGTCTAAAGAGCTTGAAATAATCGGCGCCATCAACCCTGGCAGCCTCCATCAGCTCTCTCGGCAATTGCGCAATAAAGTTATGGAGCAGAAATATCGCAAGCGGAAGACCAAACATAGTGTGAGCCAGCCATATTGGAATAAAGGTTCCAGTGATACCAAAACTTGGAATCACAGTAACACTTCCAATATGAAGTCCTCCCGAGAATAATTGAAGCAAAGGAATTAGAGACATCTGAAGTGGAATTACTTGGAGGGCAAAGATTCCAAAGAAAATAAAGTTTCTTCCCCTAAAGTCAAACCAAGCAATTGCATAAGCTGCAAAGATTGCAATTGTTATTGGAATGATCGTTGATGGAATAACGATGGCAAAGGTATTTACAAAGTACTGACTCAAAGGAGGTGTAGCGCCGCGACCTTCAAATAAGACTCTGCTGTAATTCTCAAGAGTAAATTCAGGCTTGGTCAGCACTGTCCACCATCCAGATGAACTGATTCCAGTCTGCGGCCTTAAGGAAGTAACAAATAGGCCAAAGGTAGGAATCGTCCAGAGCACTGCTACCAAAATTGCTACAAAGCTTGCCCAGGGAGAGCTTAAGTGGCTCTTCACCGCTTCAACTTTGCCTTTCTTTATCGCCTTTGCCATCACCGCTCCGATCTCTCACGTCGCAGATGCATCACGTTATAGGCAACTAGTGGAATAACTCCAAGGAACAAAATGATTGCCAGGGCGCTTCCAGTTCCGTAATTCAGCGCTCTAAATGACTGGTTATACATCTCGTTGGCAATTACGCTGGTCTTAAAGTTTCCACCAGTCATAGTTCTAATGATGTCGAAGACCTTAAGTGCTCCGATAGTGATTGTGCTTAAAACCACGATGATTGTTCCTCGAATCATAGGAACAGTCACTCTTGCAAATCTCTTCCAGCCACTTGCTCCATCAAGCATCGATGCTTCCAAGATCTCCTCAGGAATTGCTTTTATCGCTGCAGAGAGAATCACCATGGCAAAACCTGTTTGAATCCAGACGAAAACAACTATAAGCAAGAAGGTGTTTAAGGGAGCGGTTAAAATCCAATTTGTTGGAACAAAACCTAGCCATTCAGCTATCTGGCTTAATAGACCAATTTCGGCAACTCGATCATTCGGCTGGAATTGATAGACAAATTTCCAGATGATTCCAGCTCCAACAAAGGAGATTGCCATTGGCATAAAGATCAAAGATTTAACTAACCCAGGCCGCTTCATACGATCTGTTAGAACTGCAATAGTTAATCCAAGAGCAGTTGAGGCTATTGGAGCAACGACCATCCAAATACCGGTGTTCCGTAAAATCTGGAGAATCTCTGGCTGAGTAAAGGCCCAGATGTAATTCTCTAAACCAACAAAATTATCTCCTCTTGCATCTCTGAAAGATAAATAGAGCGTCCTAATGGCAGGAGCTATCAATCCTACAAAGAGAAATATGAGCGCTGGAGCAAGAAAAAGTAAGTATTTAACTAATCTCTGTACTCGCTCTGAAGTTCTCTCAGCCAAATAAAAGGCGAGACTTACAATGATTGCAAATACAATTATTGTGATTACAAGGCCAGTTAATTTTGAGGCAGCCTGTTCAAGTTGAGATTGGCGTGCTGCTAACTCAAGCATCAAAGCTCAACTCCCCTTAAGTAATAATTCCTTGCCAGATTATTTAAAGCCTATAAGCATTATTGCAAAGAGTTCTATTTTGCATAAAGGCTGTAGCACCTTTATAAGTTCTACACTCCTTACAACTACTACTTCTCAGAGGATATTAGTCCACTGAGGCGCCCAAGTCTTTTTAAGACTTAGGCCAGGACTTCTCGATTGCATCAAGAACAGCCTTATCAGACTTGTTCTCAGCAACCCAAGCAGTCATTTCTTTCCAGAATGAACCGGTACCAACTGCTGCAGGCATTGCATCTGATCCATCAAAACGGAAGAGGGTTGCATTCTTGAGAATATCAACCGCGTTCTTGTTTACTGGATCTGCAACATTTGCAGTGTCTAGACCCTTGTTAGCTGAGAACCAGCCACCAAGTGCTGCCTTCTTGTTATTCCATTCAGGGGATGTGAGATAAAGCTGAACTGCTCCAACTTCACCGCGATCTGAGAATGCGCCAACGAACTCTCCGCCACCGAGGGCAGGGCGTTGATCAGCAGTCACACCTGGGAAGTAGAAGGTAGTAATTCCGCCTTCAACATCAGTATCTTCTGGAGTAACAATGGTTGCGCCGTAATCAGCGGAGAGAATTCCGCCGATAAATGAAGCCTGACGGTGCATTGCGCAGGATCCATCAACAATTCCAGCTCCACCCTCTTGGAAGGTAGTTGTGGCAATTGCTGAAACATTTCCTACGTACTTAGCGTTCTTTAGAACCTTACCAGCTTCCTTAAGAACTGCTGCAACCTTTGGATCATTAAATGGCATGGTGTGATTGACCCAAGCATCATAAGTTGCTCCGTCATAAACACGGAGCATGATGTCTTCCATCCAGTCAGTTCCAACCCAACCTGTTGCATCTCCGGAGCCAAAGCCTACGCACCATGGTTGAACGTTGCCTTCGGCAGCGATCTTGTCAGAGAGAGCTAGTAACTCTGGCCAAGTCGTTGGAATTGTCCATCCATTATCAGCAAATGTCTTTGGTGAATACCAGACAAATGACTTTACGTTTGCACCAAGTGGAGCAGCATAGAAGGTTCCATCAACGGTTCCATATGCCTTCCAATCTGGGCCATAGAATTCATCTGCATTAGCTGATACATCACTTGTTGCAGGGAACATCTTTCCAGTAGCAACCATTGCCTTTAGTAGACCTGGTTGTGGGAAGACTGCAAGATCTGGAGCTGTGCCGCCTTCAACACGAACTGGAAGTTGTGCTTCAAACTCAGCAGTTCCATTCCAGCTAATGATGATTCCGGTGCACTCTTCAAATTCAGCAAATGATTCCTGAAAAATCTCTGCCTCTGGGCTACGGATAGAGGAATAGATTTCTACCTCTGTTCCGTCATAGCCTTGATAAGCTTCATAGGCATCACAATTTTCCCCACCAGCAGAATCATCTGAACTGGAGCAGGAACTTAATACAAGTGATAGCGCTGCGAATAAAGATGTCGCCAACAGAAGCCGACGACGCCGCAATGATGCGGTCATATAGTTTCCCCTTTCGAAAGGACCATAGAAGTTCCACAGATTTCTCTGAGGAATTAGACCTCATCCTTCTCTGGAGCCCTCAACCAAGCAATAGTTAGCCTCTGAAAACGGGCGGTAAATGACTAACTATTTTGTTATTTTCCCGAGCCAAACCGTGCTCTCAGCGGGCAGTGTGAGCGTGCCTGCCTTTACTTGAGCTTGAGCAGATGAGGCCAGGATGATCTGGCTATCACTCCTGAGCTTTAGCTCAAGGCTCTCACCTCCAGTGTTGGCATAGAGGAGGAAATCATCCCCTCGGCTAAAGGCTAGAACTTCCTTGGGGGTATCAATCCAAGTTATCTCATTTGATGTCGGTAGCTGGCGCGATAAAAGTTTTCTCATATGAAGTGATTTGCGATAGAGAGCTAAGTGGCTATCACCATCTACTTGCGCTTCAACGCAGTGATCCTGCCAATCACTAGGAATTGGTAACCAAGGTTTTGTAGTTGTAAATCCATAATTTGGTAATTGAGAGCTCCAAGGAATTGGAATGCGCGCGCCATCTCTTCCTTTATCTACGCCCTTGGTTCTAAAGAAGACTGGATCTTGGCGATCTTTATCTTCAAGCTGGCCATCTTCAAGCCCTAGCTCCTCGCCTTGATAAATATAAATACCGCCAGGAAGGCCATGGGTTAGTAGCGCCATCGCTCTTGCTCTCTGCCTTCCTAATTCTCCGCCACCAAGTCTTGAAACAAGTCTTGGAGAATCATGATTTGAAAGAACCCAGGTAGGAGAGGCGCCAACTTGCCCAACTTCAGAGAGCGTTTTATTGATAGCACTTACTAAAAATTCTGCATCCCAAGGAGCGATTAGAAAGTCAAAGTTAAATATCTGATGGAGTTCATCACTTCTTACATATCTCATTGCCCGAGAGCTGGGATGAACCCATGCTTCAGCAACGCTCATTCGCTGACCTGAATAGGAATCAAGTATTTTTCGCCAACTGCGATAAATCTCATGTACTCCCTCATTATCAAAGAATGGAACATCGGAAAGAAGTGATTCGCGCTCGAATCTATCCATATCGCTAACATCAAGGCGAAGAGCTCGAGTCAAACCTTCTGGATCTCTATGATCCTTAAAGATCTCCTCTTTAACTAGGCCCTGAGCAACATCGATTCGAAATCCATCAACGCCCTTATCAAGCCAGAATCGAAGGGTCTTTTCAAAGTCTTCTTTCACCTCATTGTTTTCCCAATTTAAATCGGCTTGAGTTGAGTCAAATAGATGTAGATACCACTGACCAGGCTTGCCATCTGCCTCGATAACTCTGCTCCAGGCAGGACCGCCAAAGATTGAGCACCAATTATTTGGAGGGATTGCTCCGCCTTCACCTTTGCCATCATAGAAATGAAAGCGCGAGCGTTCTAAAGATCCAGGTAGAGACTTAAGAGCTGCCTTAAACCATTGGTGCTCAGTTGAGAAATGATTTGGAACTAGGTCAACGATGATTCTTAAATCAGATCTATGTGCAGCTTTAATTAAATTAACAGCATCTTCCATACTTCCAAATCTTGGATCAACCGTTCTTGGATCTTGAACATCATAACCACCATCATTATTTGGTGAAAGATAGAAGGGGCTTAGCCATATTGCATCGATGCCAAGTGATTTTAAGTAGGGAAGCCTTGAAATAACGCCAACTAAATCTCCCTCACCATCACCATTAGTATCTTGAAAGGAGCGGGGATAAACCTGATAAATCGAAGAATTTGACCACCAATCCACTTTATTTTCGCTATTAATTTCTAGGCCTCCAAGCGCCTGGTGGAGTTTCGTACTACCAAAGTAGTTGGAAGGGTTAGCAAATGAGATTCGCTCTTAGGAAGTTTTAAGCGCTCCATAATCGACCATGCAGCCATCTCCCCCATTAGAGCGACTGGTTGCTCAATAGTGGTTAGGTCTGAAAACTCTGCCATTTCATGGCCATCAAAGCCAATGATTGAAATGTCATCGGGAACTTTTAAACCATTTCTTCTAATAGCTTGTAGCGCACCAAGTGCCATCTCATCTGATTGGCAAAATATCGCTGTTGGCCTGTCTGCTCTTGCTAGTAGATCATCCATAGCTCTACTTGCTCCATGCATTGTGAAATCACCAAAGACTTCTCGAGATGGCTTAAACTCCAAACCACTCTCAGCTAAGACTTGCATAAATCCCTTGCGGCGATCTTGCGGAACGCTAAAACCAAATGGATCATCAGGCCGTCCTGAGAGAAGAGCAATTTTTTTATGGCCTAAATTAACTAAATGCTGAGTTGCTGTTCTTGCCCCTGCAACATCATCAATAGCCACGCTAGAACACTGTGCATGATGCATTCCAACGAGTGCGATGGGAATTCCAAGGCTTAACATCGAATCAAACTCTTCCTCCGTTGGCGGAAGACTGATAACAATTAAGGCATCTACTCGACCCTTTAGTAATTGATGTTGGAATAGGCGCTCACGCCCTTTTAGCTGTGAGAAGTTATAGAGGAGAAGATCAAGTCCTGCTTCCCGAAGGGCTTGCTCTGCGCCATTAATAACTTGGGCGAAATACCATCTAGAGATAAATGGAGCAACAACTCCAACTGAATTAGTTCTTCCAAATAAAGCTTTGGCAGAGCTCTGTGGAATCGGATAACCAAGTTTCTCTGCAGCATCAAGAATTTTCTTACGTGTTTCAGGATTAACATGATTTAACCCTCGAAGAGCTCGCGAGACTGTGGCGATAGAGACTCCAGCCTCACTAGCTACTTCCTTGATACCGGCTGCCATGAAAACCTTTCAAAGCCCCTTATGCAAAGAGCTCGATTAAGAATGTAAAACTCTGTAAGCGGCTAAAAATAGACTGAAAAACTGAAAATGGCTACCCTGCCTTCTCATGGCAATCACGCTGGCGCAATCTCGAAAAATTGGCGTAGAGATTGCCAAGAGAAATCCCAGATTCAAGCCCATCATCGAAGAATTTGGCCCCTGCCCAATTGGCCTTAACTCAAAGAAGCCATTGGAAAGTAATTTCTCCACACTTGCTTCATCAATTCTCTCTCAGCAATTATCAACTAAAGCTGCAGCAACAATTATTGGAAGAGTTAAGCACCTTTCAGGCGGCAGAATTTCACCGAGTGGAATAAGTAGATTGAGTAGAAGTGAGTTAAGAGGCGCTGGTTGCTCAAACTCAAAGGCTCGGGCTTTAGAGGAGTTAGCTCAAGCTGCCCTTAGCTCAAAGGTTTCTATGAGCTCTCTTCATCGCCTAGAAGATGAAGAAATCAGAGAGCAGCTTCTGCCACTCTTTGGAATTGGAATCTGGACCGTTGAGATGTTTTTAATCTTTCAATTAGGCAGACAAGATGTTTGGCCAGTGGGAGATCTTGGAGTCAGGCGTGGTTGGGAGAGAGTGCATCGCATGAGAGGTGAGATAAAGCCAGCTGAGCTTCTTAAATTAGGTGAAATCTATAGCCCATATCGCAGCCACTTAGCTTGGTATTGCTGGCGCGCTACTGAAACTGCCTAGGAGTTTTTTGGTTCAAGTGTTAAGGCAACTGAGTTAATACACCAGCGCTGATCTGTTGGAACTGCATAACCTTCACCTTCAAATACATGCCCGAGATGTGAACCACAAGAGGCGCAGCGCACCTCGACTCTTATTCTTGGCGCAAGCGAGCGATCTTCTAATAGCACCACTGCATCATCACTTTTTGGAGCATAGAAGGAGGGCCAGCCGCAGCCGGAATGAAACTTAGTTTCACTTCTAAATAGCTCTGCGCTACAGGCTTTGCACTTATAAACTCCAATGGTTTCACTTTCATAATACTTTCCAGTAAATGCAACTTCAGTTCCAGCTTTACGCAGCACATCATAGGAAAGTGGATCTAGACTCTTAGCTAAACTCTCATCATCTAATTGAACTGGGAAGGCTTTTCCAGTCTTGGGATTAATTTTAGGAAGATCAGATTCGCTATATGACATCGCTATCTCCTTAAGCCTTCAAAGCTGGGTATGCAATCCCAGTACTTGAGTGACAGTCATAACCATTGGGATTCTTCTCTAAATATCTTTGGTGATACTCCTCTGCTAGGAAATACTCATGTTCAGCTGCGCTTTGAATCTGAGTAACAATTTCACCAATTCCTGCGCTCTTAAGGACATCGTTGTAAACCTGTCGAGTCTTTTGGGCGACATCTAATTGTTGCGGGGTAGTTGTGAAGATTGCACTTCGATACTGAGTTCCAATATCTCCACCCTGTTTATTTAGTGAAGTTGGATCATGCATTACCCAGAACTCTTCAAGAAGTCTTTGATATGAAATTTGCTCTGGATCAAAAACTACCTCAACCATTTCAGCATGATTTGTTTTTCCAGTGCAGACCTCTTCATATGTTGGCGACTTAGTATCTCCACCCATATATCCAACCGATGTTGAGATTACTCCAGATAAATTCCAGAATCTTCGCTCTGCTCCCCAGAAGCAACCAGTTGCAAAATACGCTCGTTCTTTCATGGGCCAATATTGGCAGAGGAATCACTGATAATCTTTTCCAAAGAGCCCCCGTAGCTCAGGGGATAGAGCACCGCCCTCCGGAGGCGGGTGCACAGGTTCGAATCCTGTCGGGGGCACTTGATCTAAGAATTATTCAAAATCGAAAAAATTAAGAGCTCTAGCGCTCTATCTCACTAATTTCTGCAAAATCGCGGGCAAAGACTCTTGAGTAAAGATGTTTTAGCGTGGATAATAACGCGGTAATCGCGCCAATATCTGGTTTGCATTACACCCAAAGACGCAAGAATGGTCAATCTCGGTTTCCCCGAACTGCCCCTTGCCTGAAGATTGATGAGGTCTTATGAGCTTGGATTGGCGCCACCGCGCTGCCTGTCGCGATATCGACCCTGAACTCTTCTTTCCTGTTGGAAATACGGGACCTGCAATTGCTCAAATTGAAGAGGCTAAGAAGATCTGTGTTCCTTGCATCGTTAGGCAAGATTGTTTGCAATGGGCGCTTGAGAGCGGTCAAGACTCTGGAGTTTGGGGTGGGTTATCTGAGGATGAAAGGCGAGCTATGAAGCGTCGCGCTGCTAGAAATCGCGCTCGTTTATCTGAAACTAGCTTTGAAGATTAGATCTTTAACGCTCTAGTGGAAACGAAATCGCTACCTGCGTTCCAATATTTTGCTTAATAAATTCTATCTTCCCGGCTAACTCATTTTTAGTTAAAGTCTGAACAATCTGCAAACCCAAATTAGTGTTTGATTCAAGTGAGAAGTCACTTGGAATTCCAGCTCCATTGTCAGCAACAGTAATTGTCATTGACGCTGCTTGCCGATTGATTCTTAACTCCACTAAGTCACCGCTAGTACTAAGGCCGTGTTCTAAAGCATTATGAATCAACTCTGTTAAAACTAAGGCAAGAGGCGTTGCCACCATCGATGAGATTAGGCCAAATTCCCCCATCTTCTTGATCTGGATTTCATTCGGTCTGATATTTAACTCTGATGCGCCTTGAATAATCTTGGTAATAACCTCATCAAATTGCACTAAATCCTGCGAGGTGGCAGATAGGGTCTCGTGGACTAAAGCTATTGATACAACCCTTCTAACCGCTTCCTCAATTGCAGCGCTAGCTTTTGGGTCTTCGATACGCCGTGCTTGAAGGCGCAGGAGAGCTGAAACTGTCTGTAAGTTGTTCTTTACTCGATGATGAATCTCTCTAATAGTGGCATCTTTACTAATTAGAGCTCTATCTTTTCTCCTTAGCTCAGTGACGTTATGAACCAAAATCACAGCTCCAATTCGATTATCACCTTCTGTTAACGGAATGGCCAATAGATCTAATACCCCGCCGCTATTTTCAAACTCTTCTCTTCTTAACTGCTTTCCACTCATACTGATCTGCCAATTTTCTTCTTTTGGATTTAGCGGAGATATTGGGCTCACAAGAGAATCTAGAACCTGGCCAAAATTCTGCCCTTTAAGGTCTTTATCCCAACCAACTCTATTTAAGGCAGAGCGTGCATTTGGGCTAGCAAAGAGCACCTCTCCTGAAACATTTACTCGGACCAAACCAGCGCCAACTCTTGGAGCAGCCTCTGCCAGATAGACATTGTCCTTTACTGGAAAATTTCCCTCAGCAATCATGCGATAAATGTGGTTTGCAATCTCACGATAATTTAGCTCAAGCCTTGAAGGAGTTCTCATAGTCTCTAGATTTCTATGGCGCGAGATAACAGCTATCACGCGACCTAAGAAGAAGACTGGAATGCACTCAACCTTTATCTCTATCTCTCCAACTTGTTCAGCTCGATTATCTCTAATGATTTCACCGCTTGATAGCGCTTGATCTAAATCTGTACGAGATCCCCAAGTGACTTCATTGCCAATTAAGTCGTGAGTAAAAACAGTAGCTGCCGTCATAGGGCGAATTTGCGCTACAGCTCTATGTCCTTCAGGCCAACTCTTTTGATCTTGGCGCTTTGGAATCCAGAGAACTAAATCAGCAAATGAGAGATCTGCAAGCAATTGCCATTCAGCAGTTAATTCTCCAAGGCGAAGCACATCATCATGCGTTAGTGAACTCTGATCTGAGAGCAGATGACGAAAAGGCATAGGCGAAAGAGTACTTTAGATTTTTTCATGAAGATAAAGGGCTAACTCCCTTAGGGCTCGAGAGAGGCTGCTACGAGAGTTGACTTCAGATAGCGTGGCATATCTACTGCGAGCTCGCACCACTCATCGCTACACCTACAACTGCCTACTTGCTCAAGTAGGCAGCTTGAAAGAGGTACCAAAGATCAAAAGTATTAGAAGGAGCCAACCAATAGCTGGAGTGATTGAACTGAGTGCAACCTTAATATTTAGAGAGAGAATTAGAGCGCTGGTTGCACGCTTTGAAGGAGTAGATCACAAATGGCTCTGTACTGAATTGAACCTAATTTAGATAAGGAGCTAGGCAGCTCCATGGCAGCGTTTATATTTCTTTCCAGAACCACATGGACATGGTGAATTCCTAGATACTCCACCATTTGCTGCCTGCGGAGAGTTTGGAACCTGGCCGCTCTCACTTGGCGATGAGTAGCGAAGCTCTTGCTTTGGAGCAGCTGGGGTTACCCCCTTTGCTTCAACGTGTTCATTTTCAACTTTGACTTCAACATTGAATAAGAATCCAACTAGCTCTTCTTTAATCGCATCCATCATCGCAGAAAATAGTTCATATCCTTCTTTCTGATACTCAACAAGTGGATCTCGCTGCGCCATAGCGCGAAGACCAATTCCCTCTTGGAGATAATCCATTTCATAGAGATGCTCGCGCCACTTTCTATCTAATACAGAAAGGAGGATCTTTCGCTCAAGTTCTCTCAGAACTTCAGCTCCTAGATCTTGCTCACGTTTTGCATAGGCAGCAAAGATGTCTTCTAAGACTTTAGCGCTAAGGAAATCATTATCTAAGCCAGTTCTGCCGCCTACTTCAGCTTCAATATCCTCGACTTTAAATGAGATTGGATAGGTTGCTTTAAGGGCGGTCCAAAGTTGATCTAAGTCCCACTCTTCAGGAAATCCTTCATTTGTAGCTGCTCCCACATAACCGCGAATAGTATCTTCAATAAATACAGTGACCTGCTCTTTAATATCAGCGCCCTCTAATACTTCACGTCGCTCGCGATAGATAACCTCGCGCTGACGGTTCATCACATCGTCATATTTAAGAACGTTTTTACGCATCTCAAAGTTCTGTGATTCAACTTGAGTCTGAGCTGATTTAATGGCATTGGTGACCATCTTTGATTCAATCGGCGTATCTTCTGGAATGCCTGCAGCACTTAAGAAACGCTCGACGAGAGCTGAGTTAAACCTACGCATCAATTCATCTTGAAGTGAGAGATAGAAACGAGATTCACCAGGATCTCCCTGACGACCAGACCGGCCGCGGAGCTGATTATCGATACGGCGTGATTCATGTCGCTCAGTTCCCAGAACATAGAGCCCGCCAAGTGCAACTACTTCATCATGGCCCTTTGAGACTGCAGCTTTCTGTCTCTCAATCTCTGCTGGCCACATCGCTTCATACTCTTCAGGGTTTTCAACTGGTGAAATTCCTTGGCGTTGTAATTCATAATCAGCCATAAATTCTGGGTTTCCACCAAGCATGATGTCAGTTCCACGACCTGCCATATTTGTTGAAACCGTAACTGCTCCAACTGTTCCTGCTCTTGCGATAATGGCTGCTTCGCGTTCATGCTGTTTAGCATTCAATACTTCATGAGGTATGCCCTTGCGCCTAAGAGCGCTGGAGAGAACTTCTGATTTTTCAACGCTAACTGTTCCAACCAATACTGGTTGTCCCCTTCGATGGCGCTCGGCAATATCGTTAGCTACAGCCTCAAACTTGGCATCCTCTGTCTTATAAACCAGATCTGATTGATCAAGTCGTTGCATGACTTTATTAGTTGGAATAGGAATTACTCCAAGCTTGTAAATCTGCATAAATTCTGAAGCTTCAGTCATCGCTGTACCAGTCATGCCAGCCAACTTGTCATACATACGGAAGTAGTTCTGCAAGGTGATTGTGGCTAAGGTCTGGTTTTCATCTTTGATCTCAACCCGCTCTTTTGCTTCAAGTGCTTGATGAAGACCTTCGCTATAGCGACGGCCAGAGAGAACTCGACCGGTATGTTCATCGACAATTAAGAGCTCTCCGCTCATGATCACGTAATCTTTATCACGCTTAAAGAGCTCTTTAGCTTTAATGGCATTATTTAAATAGCCAATCATTGGGGTATTTACTGCTTCATAGAGATTTTCAATACCGAGTAGCTCTTCTACCTTTGAAACTCCTGCATCAAGAATTCCAGTGTTGCGCTTCTTTTCATCAACTTCATAATGCTCACCACGGGTTAAGCGTGCGGCAATATTGGCAAATTCTTGATACCACTTTGTTGCCTTATCAGCAGGTCCACTAATAATCAGAGGAGTTCTAGCTTCATCAATCAAAATTGAGTCAACTTCATCGACGATGGCATAGTTATGTTCGCGCTGCACACAATCAACTAAGTTCCAAGCCATATTGTCTCGAAGATAATCAAAACCAAATTCATTATTTGTTCCATAGGTAATATCGCAGTTATATTGTTCGCGCCGCTCTGCAGGGCTCATTGAAGCCAGAATCACTCCAACTTTTAACCCTAAGAATCTATGGATACGTCCCATCCACTCACTATCGCGCTCTGCTAGATAATCATTTGTAGTAATAATGTGAACACCCAAGCCAGTTAGCGCATTTAGGTATGAAGGAAGAGTTGCTACCAGAGTCTTTCCTTCACCAGTTCGCATCTCTGCAATGTTTCCACGGTGAAGTGCTGCTCCTCCCATGATCTGAACGTCATAGTGGCGCTGTCCCAGTGTTCGCTTTGATGCCTCCCTAACCAGAGCAAATGCTTCTGGAAGAAGGTCATCTAAATCTTCTCCTTGCGCAAGACGTGATTTGAAAGTATCGGTCATAGCCCGTAGCTGCTCATCACTCATCGCGATATAAGTTGCCTCATGTGAGTTAACAAGACCAGCAATCTTCTCTAATTGCTTAAGCGCGCGCCCTTCGCCGGCGCGCAGAATCTTGTCGAGAATTGCTACCACGGATCAACCTTCCACTTGAGGTTCTAGGGCTCTATCGTATTAGCAGGCGGTGGGCTGACGCACATACCGTTGCTGCGCCCAAAACTGTCAGATTTCTCTCCCTTAAAGCCCAGAAAGCGCTATATAACGTAGCCCCAGTGGTCAATACATCATCTATTAGCAAGATTGGTCTTTCCATTACTAAGTCATCACTTCTAAGCCTAAAGGCGCCTGCCATATTGCTCTGGCGCGCAGTGTAGGAAAGTTCGCTCTGATCTCTAACCATCTTATGATGGATCAAAAGTTCCTTCCAGCGCCAGCGCACTCCATTTTTATTCATTTGCGACTCCACTAATTTATCAAGGATTGGATGGAGGAAGGATTCACCTCTTCTTCTTATCGCAGATTTACTTGAAGGAATCGGAACTAATAGAGAGCGAGAAATGCTTAGCGCTGGATTGTCTGATTCAAATTTCTCCAAAGCTGCACTTAGCGCAGATGCCATCCAATACTGTGCTATTCGATTTCTATTCTCTTTGGCTTGAATCACTACTCTGGAGCTTTCTGCGTTATAGGCAAGAGTTGAATTAACTGCTAAGCCTTTGACATATCGTCGCTGAATTGGAGCAAGCCAGAGCTGCTGACAATTTAAACAAAGAGATGCAAACTCATTTTGGCAGTAAATACAAATCTTTGGAAACACTAGTGAACTTAGAGCTTGAAATATTCCTTTATCTTTCTCATCATCAAATGTCACTTAGCCATTATTAGCAAGGCAAGTAAAGAATTGGTCAGTTAGAACTTTAATATGTGGGTAACTCGCCTATGGGAACTTCAATGATTGGTTGATCTTGAGTTAAAGGAAGAGTTAAAACAAATTGTGAGCCAGCACCTAGCTCTGACCAGAGCTGGATATCTCCACCATGAAGATTTGCATCCTCTCTAGCAATTGATAGGCCAAGCCCAGTTCCACCTCTAATACGAGAGCGGGAAGGATCTGCTCGCCAGAAACGATCAAAGACTCGCTCGAGGTGATGGGTAGCAATGCCAACTCCATAATCCCTAACTGCTATCGAAACTGCGTTCTGACTATCTTTAATTGTTAAATCCACAGGATTGCCTTCAGCATGATCTATCGCATTTCCCAATAGATTTCGCATAATCCGCTCAATGCGGCGAGAATCCCCATCAATTAAGAGCTCTTCTTGGGGGGCATCGATTCGAATCTTCACATCTCTTTGCTTAGCATCCATCGCTAAATCTTCAACGCAGCGATTAACTAATTTAGTAATGTCAATTCTTGAAAGCGAGAGAGTGGCAACTTGAGCATCAAAGCGACTAACTTCCAATAGGTCAGTTAATAGCTCTTCAAAACGATCAATCTGAGAGAGCAGAAGTTCAGCGCTCCTTGCAATAGTTGGATCAAATCCCTCTCTTGCTGCATAGATTAAATCAGATGCCATACGGATAGTTGTCAGGGGTGTACGTAGCTCATGAGAAACATCAGAGACAAATCGCTGCTGCAATCTGGAGAGATTCTCTAGACGAGTAATCTGCTTTGCAAGAGTATCTGCCATATTATTGAAAGCAGTACCAAGCCTGGCAACTTCATCGCTTCCTTTAACTTCCATTCTCTTTAATAAGTCACCCGATGATAATTGCTCAGCCACTTCAGCGGCATACCTAACTGGCTTAATTACTTGCCTTAGGACCACTGATGCAATAACCATAATCAAGGCCATCAAAAGAAGTCCTGT
>Ga0129324_10000717_pt1 | contig 23087 bp, 21 predicted proteins | sample CPBDNA_7_FD_96879 | JGI IMG/M metagenome (GOLD analysis project Ga0129324, IMG submission 96879) | Freshwater to marine salinity gradient microbial communities from Chesapeake Bay, USA - CPBay_Spr_15_0.2_DNA | ecosystem: Environmental > Aquatic > Marine > Coastal | place: USA: Chesapeake Bay... | reverse complement strand
CCTGCAAGTGGTGGCGTTTTTGGTCGACCAGAACTTCAGTGTTGTGCAGGCTGCCTTGGCGTTTGGTTCTATTGGCATGCTAACGATCCTAGGCATCGCCCTTACCGGCATTCTATCCGAGCGGTTCCCGCGCCACCTCGTCGCGACGGCGAGCTATCTGCTAACGCTTACCGGCATTCTGGCGCTCGCCGCGCTACAATGGTATCCGGGCTGGTTGCTGCTGGTGATGTTTGTCTTATGCTTTGGCCTGTCCGCTGGTGCGCGCGGGCCGATTATCACCTCCCAGATGGCGGAGCTATTTGCCGGCCGCGGTCTTGCCTCCATATTCGGTGCAACAAATATTGGCCAAGGCTGTGGCGCCGCTCTTGGCGCGTTTATGGCGGGCTATTTATATGATTTAACGGGCGGTTATAATGCTGGGTTTGGTATGAGCTTGGCATTCGCATTGGTCGGTCTCGCAACCTTCTGGCTGGTGCCGGCTATCCGCCAGGGAAGCAGAAGATGAGAATTGCTGATTTAATGCAAAGCATTCATCGCAAATGCCTTCAGAGCAGCTTTTAGGGCGACGGCGCGGTCATATTTGAATTTTTCACGGCCCGTAAGAGCGTCGCAAATATGTCCGCTTGCAGATCGTAACCAGACGCGATTCCGTGGGTTCTAGGTGGTCCGCTCTTAGCCACTAGCCGTCATTCATGGCCCGCTTAGCATAATCCATGTCAACGAGTGCAATTGAGGGTTTGCTTCGAACAGGGCGAACCCTCAATAGGCGCTACTCAAGCTGTGTCGGATATGATTCCTGAATACCTATAGGCGTTGTTGGCTAGTTTCGTCGTTGTGCTAATTCTAGATTTTAAGCATGACATCTGAATTATTTAATATTTGATCGAATGATGTGAAGGGCGATGATGTGCCGATACAGAAGCATACTCTGAGAAATTCACGAAGACACACTTTCCATTGGAAGCCGGGGCCAACAGCTTGGATACAAAGACATCATCAATCCTGAAAATTCTTGGCAAGGATCTGCAGTCGTCAGATTTGATTGACGCACATATCCGGGATCCGGAAGCCCGTCAGCGTCAAATCGAAAGTGAGCCTCTGCCTGCCAATATCACGCAAGTGCTGGATGACGCCGTGGCAGAGAACCCCGATCAGGCGGCTTGGCATTTCTTTGAGGATGAGGTTGTCGAGACCTATCGTCAGGTCAGAGATAACGTAAACCGGCTGGCACACGGGCTGTATAAGCTGGGCATCCGGAAAGGCTCGCACGTCGGCGTCATGATTGCCGGCAACGTGGCGGCATTCCCGACGACCTGGCTGGCACTCGGTCGCCTCGGTGCCATTATGGTGCCGATCAATGATCGATATTCATCAAGCGAACTCGACTACATCATCAACGACAGTGATGCTGAATGGCTTGTCATTGATGCCGAGCTTTTACCGTGCCTGGCAGGTATGTCGAAAAGGCCTGAAATTCTGAACGATCAGCGCATCATAACCGTTGGGGATAGCAACGATGCAGCCTATCATCACCATGCAGACGTCATGGCTGGTGGCGATGCCTCATTTGTTGTCGACGAGCCCCCCGGCTCCGAAGACCTCATGAACATCCAGTATACTTCCGGGACCACGGGGTTGCCGAAAGGGTGCATGCTACGGCACAGTTACTGGACGGGTACTGCCAAAGTGGCAGCACGTCGCGATGGGCTGGTGTACAAGAACATCCTTGCCTCGACGCCTTACTATTACATGGACCCTCAATGGCTGACGTTGATGGCATTCTATCAGCGCGGCACCTTGTTTGTGGCTCGGCGGCAGAGCTCTAGCCGTTTCATGGAATGGGTGCGCCGCTACGACATCCATTTTTGCCTGTTCAACGAGATGTTCTATCGCCATGCGCCGCATCCGGAAGATCGGCAGAACGCGCTGCGCCGTGTGAATATCTATGGCCTCAGGAAAGAACTTCATCAGGACCTTCAGAATAGATTTAACATTCAGGCGCGTGAAGCGTTCGGCATGACCGAAATAGGCGCTTCTATGTTCATGCCGCTTGAAGCTGTTGATATGATCGGGTCTGGTTCATGCGGCATTCCGTGTGCATTCCGTGAATGCCGGGTGGTTGATGAGCACGGACATGACGTGCCCGATGGTGAAATCGGTGAACTGGTGGTGAGGGGGCCGAATATCCTCCTTGGGTATTACAATAAACTCGAAGCGACCCGAGATGTTTTTTTCGATGATTGGTTCCGTACCGGAGATCTGTTCAGCCGTGATGAGCGGGGGTACTTCTATATCGTCGGGCGGATCAAAGACATGATCCGACGCAATGGCGAGAATGTCTCAGCCCGGGAAGTGGAATCTGTTATCGCCCAGGCGCTGGGTGTGGGCGACGTTGCGGCGATCGCCGTGCCGCACGAAACACGCGGCGAAGACGTGAAGATTTATGTGATTCCTGAGCAAATGGACAATCCGCCAGCAGCTGAAGACCTGATTGCTTTCGCAGCAGCTAAACTGGCGCCCTTCAAAGTGCCCAGGTATGTTGAGTTTGTTAATAAATTTCCGCGGACCCCGTCCGGCAAAATCGCTAAAAATATAATCAAGGCGGCAAAACCGGATTTGCGTGAAGGAGCTTGGGACCACGAAGAAAAACGCCAGCGTTAAGCACTTGCTCCAACGCAACCCTTCATTCGCCTGGGAATATTGCTTTCTCCCATTTTCTTCTGAAGCTGTTCACGCGTGTGTTCGACAAAGTGGTCACTCATCATGGATTTTGGACGCTTACAACGGTAGCGGTGTCGTCATGATGTCCTATTTTGGCTATCGGGTCGGTGCCACAATCGCCAGTGTCAACGAACGAAGTGCGTTTGATGGCCTGCCGTTTCCGACAAGGCCGATGTGCAACGGCAAGACGTGGTTCCTTCCAGCTGTTGGCGCATATTTCAAAAGCATGGATAAATGGGATCGGATGTTCGGCTGAACCTAAGGTTTGAGGAGGATTTTACATGATCGATTACGGCAGTACGCCACCGCTGGAGGAATTTAATCCGCCGCAAAAAGCGCACCTGGAAAACTATCGACGCATTTATGCAAGCAGTGAGAAGCGGGCCGGTCGACATGAGGGGGCGTTGGGGCCGGAGGCACTGGCCGAATGGTTCGCCATGTATGACCTTGTCGGTGCTGAACACATCGTCATCAAAGCACGTGATCTTGAAACAACCTTTGGCCTCAAGATCAGGAACGAGGATGTTGCCGAGTTCTGCCATCAGCATGGTCCGCGTGTGATCGGCTTTGCTGGGGTTGACCCGAACAAGGGCATGGAAGCAATCCGGGAGTTGGAGTTTGCTGTCCGGGAGTTGGGCCTTCGGGGTTTGAACTTGCAATGCTTTGAACACAAGCTGTGCATAAACGATCCGAAGATGTACCCGCTATATGCAAAATGCATTGAGCTCGACATTCCAGTAAATATTCATGCCAGCATCAATTTTTCGTCCAGCACTGAGATGAAGTACGGCCACCCGATCCATCTGGATGAAGTGATGGTTCATTTTCCAGAACTACGTGTTGTTGCCTCGCCGCCGGGATTTCCCTGGATCAACGAACTTATTGGCGTCGCTTGGCGTCATGCGAATGTTTATATAGGCATCGTTGCGGTGCGGCCAAAGTATTTGGGTGTGGCTCACTCCGGTTACGAGCCGTTGTTACAATATGGGAACACGGTTCTACAGGACAAAATGATCTTCGGCTCGGCCTATCCGATGCAGCCGGTGGAACAGGCGATTGCCGATGTTGACGCATTACAGCTCAAGGACGAGGTGAGAAAGAAGTGGATGGGTGGCAATGCCGCCCGGTTGCTTGGGCTGGATTAGAGCCACCAAAGTCTCGGGTGCGAATTTAGCTATCCATAGCGAGACGGTCCTATAAGCTTTGGCAGCGAATCCTCCCATTGGTAGATGAACCTTTTTGATTGGACGTCTTGTTTCCTTGTCATCAAAAACAACACATCAAAGATGAGAATACACGAAGTGAGCTAGCCGCCCAACAACACCTATCTAGTGCATTGATAGTAATGCGTAATTTTTCTTTCTAAAACTGGCAATTGTTCTTGTTTTGATCTCATTTGCGCGAATCGGATTTGCATGAGTTCCATGAGTTCCATGAGTTCATTGATTGGGTTTTTGACCAAACGACGTCCAGAAAGACGTGGACTTCCATGGCTGGCAGAGCGTCAGTGTCTCTCGTGTTTTGACAACTCGGGAGACCAAACGTGGATGTTACAGAGATCAAAAATATGGAGCGGGACGGACTTTTGAGCTTATGGCCGGAAATCAGCTTGGGCCCGATTCCACACCGCATGAGTGCGGCCTTTTTACGCCAAATCATCATTTTTGAAGTTCAGGCGCGACTGCACGGTGGATTGGCAAAGAGCTTCCGTAAACGGTTGAGCAAGGTGGCAGCTACAAAGTCGCGAGCGACGACAAGGAAAAGCCTGCAGACCGGTAGCCGGCTAATGCGAGAATGGAACGGTGTCACCCACACGGTCGACGTCACGGCGCTTGGATTTGAGTGGCATGGCCGGACTTATCGTTCCTTATCAGCGATCGCTCGGGAGATCACAGGGGCGCACTGGTCAGGCCCACGCTTTTTTGGCATTGGATCCTCATCATGAGTAAGCCATCCATTCGATGCGCTATTTATACGCGTAAATCTTCGGAAGAGGGGCTGGAGCAAGCGTTCAACTCCCTGGATGCGCAGCATGAAGCATGTGCAAGTTATATCGCCAGCCAGAGGCATGAGGGCTGGAAGTTAATCCAGACCCGCTATGACGATGGCGGGGTCTCGGGTGGGACATTGGAACGACCTGCTGTTCAGAGACTGCTGGCCGATATTGATGCTGGCCGCATTCAGATGGTCGTCGTTTACAAGATTGATCGCCTGACGCGGTCACTGACCGACTTTGCCAAGCTCGTGGATCGCCTTGATGCCGCAAATTGCTCCTTCGTTTCTGTCACACAGGCATTTAACACCTCATCGTCCATGGGGCGTTTAACCCTGAATGTGCTGTTGTCGTTCGCTCAGTTTGAGCGGGAAGTCACCGCGGAGAGGATCCGGGATAAAATATCAGCTTCTAAGAAAAAGGGATTGTGGATGGGCGGTGTATGCCCGCTGGGTTACGACAATCATCCAGACCCACAAGAGCGCACGTTGGTCGTGAATGAAGCGGAAGCGCAAACCGTCATAAATTTGTTTGAGCTATATGGACACTTGGCTTGTTTGCGAGCGGTGGAAAAAGAAGCCAATCACCGCGGACTTTTGTCCAAGAAACACGAATACAGCACTGGCCGACGTGCCGGTGGAAAATCGTTCTCGTGCGGGCAAATCTATTACATCCTTCGCAATCCCCTCTACATTGGCCAAATGCGGCATAAGGAGAAAACGTATCCTGGTCGACAGGCCGCGATTATCTCTGATGATTTATGGAACCGGGTTCAGCAGAAATTGTCAGCCGCCAGCCGCCGGACGCGAGGAAATGTAAAAACCGACGTCCCCACTCAATCTATCTTGGTCGGCAAGCTGTTTGATGAGACCGGTGATCGGCTCACGCCCAGCACCACGACAAAGAACAATCGGCGACATCGATATTATGTCTCTAACCGATTGATCACGGGAGCCAAAGACCCAGCAGCCTGGCGGTTGTCTGCGCCCATGCTGGAAAAGCAGATTGCTCGCATTGTTGCCGCCCATTTGGAGGTCCATGCAAAGCAGATGACGCTGTGTCGAGACATTGAGCTAAGTCGCATGGAGCAAGTGGCGGTAAAAGCCGGGGATTTGATATCAGAAATACGGGATCATAAACCAACTCGGGTAAATGGCTTCATCACAGAAGCCCACCTGCATGTGTCTGAAATTGATATCGTGCTCAACTCAGAGGAAATCGCGACGGCATTGGGGGTACAGGTTGAGCAGTTACACCCCGAGTTGACGCGGTTCCGCGCGCCTTGGCAGATAAAACGCCGAGGCGTTGAAAAGAAGATCGTCATTGGTGATGAGAAAGCGGTCCCTGATCAGACATTAATCAAGCTCCTCGACCAGGCTCATGGCTGGGTTGAAAAGTTGAAGGATGGCGTGTCGTTGAAGGTGATCGCCGATCAAAAAAGGGTGACGCCAGCCTATATCCGAACCCGCTCGAAATTGGCGTTTCTGTCGCCCAAGGTTCAAGAAGCTATTTTGGACGGCGCACTCGATCCAGCCTATACTGCTAACAGGCTTGTCCGCATGAAAATCCCGCTAGATTGGCGTGAGCAGGAAAGTCTGTTTCTTAATTCTTGATCCCTGTTCCGACCGATACCCTTCCCTGATCTTGTGAAATGAATTCCCTGTTTTTAAAAGAACAGGGAAAGGCCCGTTAATGCACTGAAATCATGGTGTGATTCGCGGCGGATTCTGCCAAAATCAGCCTCAAATGATCCAAAATAAAGCTATTTCCCTGTAAATTCCCTGTTCTTCAAGGAAAACACGCTAAGGGAACCGTCTCAAATCGCCAACTGAGACGATCGGAGATATTGCGACCAAATGGTTAGATGTGAGTGTCTCAGTTCTGATGCACGACAGCTAAGTCCCCTAGAACGCGGGGCTTTTGCGGCGCTAAAGACGCATACTTGGAAACTAGGAGGTGGTTGGCGGAGGGAGAGGGATTCGAACCCTCGATACGGTTTCCCGCATACACGCTTTCCAAGCGTGCGCCTTCAGCCACTCGGCCACCCCTCCTGGAACCGGGCGGAACCTAGCTGAGCCGGGGCGCCGTAGCAAGTATGATTGGTGTTTTTTGCATCACGTATTGAGTGCCGGGCGGACAGGCCTAAAGTAGCGCCTATGGTAAATGACTTCTTAACCAATCAACGTGATGATAGCCGGATGCGTTTTGCCTTTTTTACAGGTTGGATTTTGTTGTTGGCCGCGTTCGCTGCAGCGGCGGCGGAAACCATTGCGCGCGCGCTGCCCGGCGGCAGCGGTTGGGTTTTGTCGTCGGCCGAACTTTGGCGCGCGCTGTGGCCCGGCGCGTTCTTGCTGTCTGAAGTACAGATCGTCGCCATCGCACCTTGGCTCTGGGACCCGGTGATTTCGAGCGTGCTCACACTGCCGGCTTGGTTGTTGCTCGGCCTGCCGGGTGTCGCCTTGGCCTGGGCCTGCCGCCCTGGTCGGGATTTGTCGCCGGAGGCCGAAGAAGAATTGCATGAGCACGAAGCTTCATTGTTCTTTTACGACGACCTCGCCCGCGAGGCGCGGCAGTGGGCGCGCGACAGCGGTGAAGACACCGACATCGACGACCGCCTACCGACCCATGACCTCATCGACCTCATCGACGGCCGCGATCATGACGATGACGACGACCTCGCCAACCACCCGGTGCCGGAATTCGTTCGGCCTTCAAAGCACTAGGTTTTTTCGCGTTTACGCGCGGGCGTGAGGTTAATCGCTGCCCGTCTTAAGCGCCGCTAAGAAAGCCGACTGCGGGATTTCTACGTTGCCGATTTGGCGCATGCGTTTTTTGCCTTTTTTCTGCTTTTCCAGCAGCTTCTTCTTACGCGTGATGTCGCCGCCGTAGCATTTGGCGGTGACGTCTTTACGCATGGCGCCGATGGTTTCCCGCGCGATCACTTTGCCGCCGATGGCAGCTTGAATGGCGATCTTGAACAGTTGGCGTGGGATCAGGTCTTTCAGCTTTTCGCAGACTTGCCGACCGCGCCCTTCGGCGTGGCTGCGGTGCGCGATAAACGCCAACGCGTCGACCGGCTCGGCATTGACCATGATCGAGACTTTGACCAGATCGCTTTCGGCGTAGCTGGTGACTTCATAGTCAAAGCTGGCATAGCCGCGTGACACTGATTTCAATCGATCGTAAAAATCGAACACGACCTCGTTCAAGGGTAGTTTGTAGACCACCATGGCGCGGGAGCCGACGTAGGTCAGCTGCTCTTGGATGCCGCGACGTTCTTCGCACAGCGCAAGTACCGAGCCCAGATATTCATCCGGCACCAACACCGATGCCCGGATCCACGGCTCTTCGATGTAATCGATGTGCACGATGTCGGGCATGTCGACCGGGTTGTGCAATTCGACCATGCTGCCGTTTGTTTTATAGACCTTGTAGACCACGCTTGGGCTGGTGGTGATCAGATCTAGATCGAATTCCCGTTCCAGCCGCTCTTGCACGATTTCCAAATGCAGCAGGCCCAAAAACCCGCAGCGGAAGCCAAAGCCGAGCGCGGCCGAGCTTTCAGCTTCGAAATGGAAGCTGGCATCGTTCAGATGTAGCTTGGCGAGCGCGTCGCGCAGGTCTTCGTAATCGGACGCATCGACCGGGAACAGACCGCAAAACACCACCGGGATAGACGGTTTAAAGCCGGTCAGCGCTTTGGCTGTGCGGCGCTTGTCTTCAGTAATGGTGTCACCGACCGAGGTATCGGATACCGCTTTGATGGCCGCCGTAAAGTAACCGACGCTGCCCGGCGTCAGGCTGTCGACGCGGGTCGGTTTGGGCGTGAAAACGCCGACTTGATCGACTTGATGCACTTGCTCTTCCTGCATCATGCGGATTTTCATGCCGCGTTTGAGTTCGCCGTCATAGACGCGGACCAAAATCATGACGCCAAGGTATGGATCGTACCAACTGTCGACCAGCAAGGCTTTCAGCGGGTCTTCGATTTTGCCGACCGGCGGCGGCATCTGCTTGATGATCGCCTCCAGCACAGACGGCACACCGAAACCGGTTTTTGCCGAGATCATCAGCGCGTTAGACGCGTCCAGGCCGATCACTTCTTCGATTTGTTGTTTGACCTTGTCGGGCTCGGCGGCGGGCAGGTCGACTTTGTTCAGGACCGGAATGATCTCAAGATCGTTGTCGAGTGCCAGATACACGTTGGCGAGTGTCTGCGCTTCGACCCCCTGCGTCGCGTCAACGACCAGCAACGCGCCTTCACAGGCGGCGAGGGAACGGCTGACTTCGTAGGAAAAGTCCACGTGGCCCGGGGTGTCGATCAGGTTGAGCACATATTCCTGGCCGTCTTCGGCGGTGTAGTTCAGGCGCACCGACTGCGCTTTGATGGTGATGCCGCGCTCGCGCTCCAATTCCATGTTGTCGAGCACTTGCTCTTTCATCTCGCGGTTGGTCAAGCCGCCACATTCCTGAATCAACCGATCCGCAAGCGTCGACTTGCCGTGGTCGATGTGGGCGATGATGGCAAAGTTGCGAATGTTGGAGGTGTTGCTCATGGCGCGGGTATGTATCATCAGACCGCTTGCTTTTCCAACCTTATCGTCAGGTCACAGGCGGCGGGGTTAGGGGCTGTCAGTTGGCGCGGGCTTTGGGGTCGATGCTGGCGCTGTCCAACTCGGCACGCCGCTCAATCGACAATTGCAGATATTCGGCAGCTTCAAAGGCGTGGCCGCACACCATGCAGCCGATCCGCGCGCCCGGTGCGATGGGGTCGCTGCCGCCGTCCAGGGTGTTTTGCGCTTCGCCGCATACGGGGCAGCGCACGGGGACGATGTCCAAGGACATCAAATTCTCAGCTGCGTTGCTCATTTGGGTTACTCCACACCGCAGGCTTTGGACGCAGCTTTGTAGGCTGCAGTGAAGCCTGTCAGTGAAAATGTGTCGGTCGTCAAGGTGCCGCGGCTCGACGTGCCTTGGATCATCAGGTCGGCACCACGGATCATCCCGTCGACGAGGGGTTTATCTTGGTAGGCGAAGGCAAGACCGCCGTCGGCAAACATCGAAAACGCATTGCTACCTATTTTGGCGGTGATTTTGGCTTTTGGATCATACGTATAGCCGGCTTCCAAGCTGATAAAGCCGAACATTTTGTCTGCCGGGCGGTGCGAGACCAGCAAAAAGATATCGCCGCGCTTGGTGTAGTCGCCGGTGGATTTCTGCGGCACGCTGGCGGCGTAGCAGACCTTGGTGCCGCCATCCGAACGCGCGTGCGCTTCCCAATCACCGAACTTTCCGAGGAAGTCGGCATGCACCGGCAAAGCGGCAATCAGCGATATCGCCATCGTGGCGGTCGCGGTGCAAAATCGTGCTATGTTGATATGTGCTTTCATGTAGTTCGTGATATACCGGACCCTATCCGTTCCGCAAGGCCTGATCGCCGCTGCGGTACCCGCGTATAAGCCCGCAAGGGCGTCAAGTCATACCCGATGATTGATCGGGCGTGCGCCTTATTTTGGAGAAATTGATGTCGAACGATCCGCTAATTTGTGAAGTTACCCGCGGCACCATGGTCGAAAGCCGCCATCGCGTGCATGCAATGATTGCGGATGCTGACGGTGTTCAGGCGGTCTGGGGGTCGCCGGATCTGATGTTTTATCCACGTTCGGCGATCAAATTTATGCAGGCGTTGCCGTTGATCGAGAGTGGTGCCGCCGACAAGTTTGCGGTCACCGGCCCGGAAACGGCGCTGGCGAGTGCGTCGCATTCGGGCGCGTCGGAACACGTTGACGGTGTTGCCGCTTTCTTGAAACGGCTTGGGCTGGATGCAGATGCACTCGGCTGCGGGGCGCATCTGCCTTATGATATGGAAGCGGCACATGCGCTGGTCAGGCAAGGCCTCGCGCCGACCCGGCTGCACAACAACTGCTCGGGCAAGCACGCCGGGTTTTTGGCGACGGCGTTGACCTTGGGCGAGACCACTCAGGGTTATCTTGACCCCGATCACCCAGTACAAAAGCGGCTCTATGATATTTTGACCGATCTTGGCGGCGAAGATTTGGCCGGCACCGGGCGCGGCATTGATGGATGCGGCATCCCGGTTTATGGGATGACGCTGCGCGCTTTGGTGCGGGCGGCGCAGCGAATGGCGGACCCGCACAGCTTGGGCGCAGTCAGGGGGGGGGCGGCAGACCGCGTTTTGGATGCGGTCTCGACCCATCCATATCTCGTCGCCGGGCGCGGTCGCTTTGATACCGACGTTATGACGGCGTTTGACGGCGAGATTGCCACCAAAGGCGGGGCGGAAGGCGTGCATGTCGCTATTTTGCGCAAGCACAAGATCGGCATTGTGCTCAAGACCGAAGACGGTGAAAAGCGCGCCGGCGATGTGGCCATGGCGTGGCTTCTTGAACAAGTTGGGGTGTTTAACGATGCCAGACGCAAAAAACTGCAGGCGCATATAAGCCCTCGGATCGTCAACGCTGCCGGAACCGTCGCGGGAACGATCCGCATTGCCGCGCGGGAATAATTCAGCGAGACTACCCTAAGAGTCGGAAATAAGGTCATCAATGACTATGATAACGGCTTTGCTTTGAGGGGAAAAAAGTGCGGATCGGATTCATCCGTCTAATCCTGTATAGCGTCGCCTGTGCGGCGATCGTGATCTTGGCCGAATTCATGATCGAGTTGCGAGGCGTCGCTGAGAATGAACGCAAAAGCGCACTGTTTGCGGCGTCATCGTCATTTACGGACCGCGTCGAAAATGAAGTGCGTTCTGTGATTGACCGCACGCAATCGGTCGCAGCCCTATTCGAGTCGAGTACCGTTGTCGATGAGCGGGAATATGCGCGATTTATTAATCGTGCGGGAATTTTAACGCAATTTGGTCAATTGCGCGCCATTGCTGCGATCCCGATGCTTAGACGCGACGAGGTGCCAAAATTTTTAAAAGAATTAGAAACTCGCCATCAAACAAGGGAGCTTTTAGGGTATCCGGAGACAAAAATAACCATCGACCCTGATCGCGATATTCATGCGCCGGTGATTTATGTAGAGGCGACGGGCAGCCGAATTGGCGTTGTTGGATTTGATATTGCCAGCAGTCCCGAGCGCTGGCGTGCTGCAAAGGCAGCCCTTACCTCGTCACAAGCGCACATGACCTCGCCGATCCGTTTGTCGCAAGACACCGGGCGAGATCTGCTGAGCGTGTTGTTTATCGTTGCCGTAAAAAATGAGGGCAACATGGGTCTTCGAGACTTTAGAGGGCCACAAGCTGATCGAACGGTGTTTATCGCTGCCAGTTATTCGCCGGAACTGGCAATTAGAAGTCTGATGGATAAATTGACCGGCCCGTTTAAGTTTCGGGCGCGTGTTACAGACGTTACGGATTCGGTTCAGCCTGTGGTGTTTTCAAGCCCAAGTATTCCCATAGGTCTTGAAGCACCTATAATTAACCGTCTGGTGCTTGGCAACCGGGTCTGGGCGCTCGAATTTTTTCCAAACAACAGCAATGCATCAGCGGTTTTTGGCGATCGGTATATGATTTTGGGCGTGATGTGCGTGTTGCTGATCCTGGCGCTGACGTTTGCTTTGGACCGGGTGATTAAAATCCGCAGCGTCCTCGAAAACGACGTTGAAGAGCGGACCGCGCAATTGCGCTCATTGAATGCGGTTTTGGTAGAAACGGCACGCAAGGCGAGCGCAGAAAGCGAGGCGAAATCCGAGTTTTTGGCGCAGATGAGCCACGAATTACGCACGCCGCTCAATGCGGTGATCGGTTATGCACAAATGTTGACCTCAGAAATGTTCGGAAAACTCGGCAATTCACATTATCACGAGTACGCGAAGACCATCGAAGAAGCAGGCAAAATCCAACTGCAGTTGGTTGAGGACATTCTGTCATTGACCGCCTTGCAGGGTGGTCAGCGCGAGTTGGAGGTGGCCCCGCTAGACCTTGAAGCGATCACGCACCAATCCATGGATTTTGTACGAAAGCGCGCCGAAGAATCCGGCGTTTCGCTGAAGTTTGTTTCGTTGTTGGGAGACTATGAATTTTTTGGTGATTCCCGTTCGATGCATCAGATTCTATTGAATCTTTTATCAAACGCAGTGAAATTCACGCCCGCCGGCGGCACCATCACCGTCCGCATGGGCCGCGATCAAAACGGCACCTTATCTGTGGCCGTTGAAGATACCGGTATCGGTATCGCGCCGGAACATATCGACAAGGTTCTGCAACCTTTCGGCCAGGCGACAAACAGCCCATATAACGCCCGTGAAGGCGTTGGCCTTGGACTGTCAATCGTGACAAGCCTCGCCGAAGCAAACGGCGGCACGGTGCGGCTTGAAAGTGAGCCAGGCAAAGGCACCATCGTCACAGTCCTGTTTCCGATGCGCCCAGTCGCGGATGCCGACTCTCAGTCGTTGTAATTTAGTGGCGGGGGCGCACGAAATTTTTCCGCTTCGGAGCGGAACTTTGGCCCGCCGTGGCGCGCGCGAATGTGCGGCGCGTCTGGTCCGCCGGGCCTTGTCGGGCGCGGTGCAAAACGACCCATCGATAGAATGCGGTCATACATCACGATGGCACCGGCAATACCGACGTTGACGCAAAATTTGGTCGGAATTTTTAATACGTGGTCGCATTTTTCGCGCATCCCGGCAGAGAGTTCGCCACGCTCCGGCCCCAAAATATAAGCGGCTTTGGATGGATGGTGGAAACTCGGCAATTCAACGCTTTCGTCCAGCAATTCGATACCGACGATTTTGCATCCCTGTGGCAGCGACATGGAGTCCATGTCGGGAAACTCATAGAACGGCATGTGGCCGAGTGCGTCAGACGTGTCGGCGCGACCGCCGACCCGCCTGGAATAGTTGGCACCGAGCGTAAACACAAAACTTGCATCGAACGCGTGCGCGGTTCGGAACAAGTTACCGACATTCATTTCTTTGGAAATGCCCTCGGCGCCGATACCGAAATAACCACGCATCTAAGTTCTCCTGAGTGGTGCCGAAATTAGTCATTGCCTGGAATAGGTTTTATCTTCCAAGAGTGAGTGTGCAGAATTCCAGACCGATTCACTAATTTCAAGGAGGAGCCGATATGCGCGCCGTGGTTTGTTCGAAGTTTGAAGGTCCTGATGCGCTGCAGATCGGTGATCTGCCGGCACCGGATATGCCTGCGGGCTATGTGCGTATCGCCGTGCGGGCGGCAGGTGTGAACTTTGCAGACACGTTGATGGCCGCTGGAAAGTATCAGGTAAAACCTCAGCTGCCGTTTGCGCCGGGCTTGGAAGTCGCCGGCTTTATCACCGAAATCTCCAGCGACGTTAACGGCTTGGCGGTCGGGGATCGTGTGATGGCGTGTGTCGATTATGGCGGATTCGCTGAAGAGGCGGTTGCGCGCGCATCCGACACCTATGTTATTCCAGACAGCATGACGTTCGTCGAAGCGGCGGGGTTTCCGATTGTCTATGGCACATCGCATATCGGCCTTAAGCACAAATTGAACCTACAGGCGGGTGAAACGTTGTTGGTGCATGGGGCTGCGGGCGGTGTCGGTTTGACAGCGGTCGAGATCGGCAAGGCTTTGGGCGCAAAAGTAATCGCCACCGCGGGTGGCGCTGAAAAACTTGCTGTCGCTGAACGTTATGGCGCGGATGCGTTGATCGATTACCGTACTGAAGATATTCGTGAACGTGTGAAAGCATTGACCGATGGGCGTGGTGCCGATGCGGTGTATGATCCGGTCGGCGGCTCGGCGTTTGATGCGAGCCTTCGCGCTACGGTGCAGCTTGGGCGGATATTGGTCGTGGGTTTTGCCAGCGGCACAGTTCCGCAAATACCAGCAAATATTTTGCTGGTCAAAAACCTCACCATCATCGGGTATTATTGGGGTGCGCACCGCATCCTCGACCCGGCACTCGTGAACGAGTCATTTGCGGAACTGCTGGCGTGGTTTGAGGCTGGCAAGATCAAACCGCATGTCTCACACGTGTTTGCGATGGATGAAATCGGCGAGGCCATGTCCACCATCTTGCAGCGCAAATCCACAGGCAAAGTTGTGGTGCTCACGGAAAGCGGCGCTCAAGAGGCTTAGCGTCGACATTTGGGCAATTTCGCCGTAAGTAACGTGTTATGAAATTCGGCCCAAAACTCGCGGTATGGTTTGTTGTCCTTGCGGTGTTGCCTTTGGGCGCGGCATCGGTTGTCTATTTGACGTCGACGGCCGAGTTTGGGCGCGAAATGGCGCAACAAGGTAAAGGGTTGCTCACCCAGCGCCTCATACAAAACCTACGGCGTGCGACCGAAGGTGGCGCTATCGCGTTGGCACAGACGGCGCGCGATCTTCGCGGTGATGCCGCGTTCATCGCCGGTGATGTGGCGGCGCGCTTGGCGTCTTCGGAACCGACCGCTGAACGGGCATGGGATGATCAAACATTCACGCTTTTAGATGCGGACAAGACAACAAGCGACCTAGATCGTGTCGGGGTACGTATCGCAGCCGACGCGACTCGCGATGGTCTATCCGGTATGTTGTCCAAGCTGACTGGCATCAATGAGGTCACCCGAACCGTGTATGCGCGGAACGCGCCTTTAATTCGAGATATCGCTATCGTGTTGGAAGACGGGGCGACATTATCTTACCCGATTGGTCTATCGGACGACGATTTTCTCCGCGATCCTCGCGAACAGAATTGGTATCTGGAAACGATGTTGAGCGGTGAAAGCGCGCTGTTCACTGAAGTGGCAAGCGCTCCCCCGGGCGTGTCCATCGTTGTTGCGCCAATTACCTTTGCCGATGATCGGCGCGCCGGTGTGGTGCGTTTTAGCGTTCATCTTCGCGATGCACTGGCCACGGCGTTGGATTCAACCCGCATGCCGCCCGAAGCGACAGCGTATCTCATCAGCATTCCCGATGACGCCCCACAATTGCTGCCTCATGAAGTGGCGACACTGAAGCCAGGGGCAACGGCGTGGACCCCAGCCGCAGCGCCGACACCGTTTTTCTTGGACGGCGATGATGGATGGCTCAAGGTTGTCAGTGATCTTCGCACCGGTGTGCCGGGCGTAGAATTTGTCACTCGACTCGGCGTGCCCGAGGTTTGGGCGTTCGGCCCGGTTGGACGTGCGGCTGATTCGGCTTGGAATATTGCGACTGTGTTTCCGCAAGCGATTATTGATGAAGCACAGGCGACCGCCGAAAAAACAGTCGAGGATGCGTACAAGATACAGGCGCGCAATGCGATCGCGTTTTCACTATTAGCCGCTTTGTTGGCCGCAGGGCTCGGGCTGTTTGCGGCACGCACGATGACCCGGCCTATTTTGCAACTGCATCAAGCGGCGGAAAAGTTGGCGGCAGGGGATTTTTCGGTTCGTGTCGATAATCCGTCGGCAGACGAACTGGGTGATCTAGGGCGGGACTTCAACAACATGGTGCCGTCCTTGGAAGAGCAAATCCGCGTCCGCCGTGAATTGGACGCGGCCCGTGAAATTCAACAGCATTTGATTCCGGATTCGGCGCCCACCATCACCGGCTTTGATCTTGCTGGTGAGACCGTTTATTGCGACGAGACTGGTGGTGATTATCAAGATTATATCCCGCTCGGTACCAATGGTACGCGTGGACTGGGGATTGCGATTGGCGACATTACCGGACATGGGTTGGGTGCGGCTTTGTTGATGGCCAGTGCGCGCGCAGCGCTTCGTGCCGTGGCGGGTCACGTGAGTGATCCGGCCTCGATGATGAATGCGGTCAATGAGCGCCTTGCCGAAGATGCCGGCGGCGGGCGTTTTTTGACGCTGCTGTATCTGCATATTCATCCGTCGAAGTCTGAAATCACATGGATATCGGCGGGCCACGAACCGGCGTTAATTTATGACCCGAAAAGCGATTCGTTTTCACAGTTGGAAGGCGAGGGGATTCCGCTGGGCGTTGATGCGGATTGGGCGTACGGCGCAGATACCACGAAGATTCCTGAGGATGGCATGCTGGTGGCGGTTACCGATGGGGTGCGTGAAACCGTCAATAGCAACGGCGAGCAGTACGGTCTGCAACGATTAAAAGCTGCGATTCGGGCGGCACACGGACATGGTAGTGCGACTGTATGTGAAAATATCTTGGCTGATATCAAAGCATTTCAAGGGGATGCAAAGACCCGCGATGATGTTTCCATATTGGTTCTCCGCGCGACAACATAGTGGTCATTTTAGCGTCAGTGATGATGCTTCCCGTATACGCATAAATCCGTTATCTGTGATGCCATCGATTAATGGGAGAATTTCAATGCCGAAACACTTTTCACGTTTTTTCACGCTGGCGCTGGTCATCGTTGCCTTTGGCACGCTCAGTGCGTGCTCGCCGGAGGTTGGCTCCGATGAATGGTGTGCATCACTGAAAGAAAAGCCGAAAGGCGATTGGTCAGCCAACGAAGCGGCCGATTTCGCAAAGCATTGCGTATTTTAAGCGGTCTCGATATCGCGCAGATAAATCATCAGATCTAACGGCGGCGGGTCGCTCGGCACTTGCGACAGCAAGCCGTGCACCTGACCGCGGTGATGTGTCGCATGATTGAACATGTGCGCTAAAATGATACTCACATTATCTGACGCCGAAAACCCTACGATGCTTTTGTAAGAAATCTTCTGGGCCAGCCCTTCAGCGTCAAAGCTGTCGGTTAGTGCGATGATGATGTCGTCTTCCCCTGTGCGCAGTTGCACCAAGGTTTCGCGGTCGTCGGCGACGGTGTCGGTCAGGCTGTCGGCTGGATAAGGTTTATTTACAATGCGGCCGCGCCATAGTCGGTCAACCAACAACAGATGGTTGAGCGCGCCGTGGATCGAGCCGAAAAAGGCGCCGCGCTCGGCCAAGTAGTCTTCTTCGCTAAGCGCCATGACGGCTGCACTTAAACGTCCGTTTGCCCATTTGTTATATCGCACCATGGTGCGCAAATGATCGATCATCATCGACATAACAGCCTCCGTTATTTGATTTACGTATGATGCAGGATATCGCCCGGGTTCGACAAGCAACGGGGCCGAGACGTCTGTCGTCGGCCCCGTTGTCGGCTGTTCGGCATGGGTCGCCAGGGGGGGCGCCTAGGCTTTCCAAAAAGGCTTAGCAGCTTCCCTGGCAGCGTCTTCAGGGCTTATCCCCATGTCGTCCAGCAGATAAGGCTCCATGCGTGTTAACGCTTGGCGCAGAGTCAGGCGATGCTGCCACATAACGAGGACTCCCCACGCACGCTCCGGCAACGTGAAAACGTTGAGCGCAACACCTTTAACGCTGCTGCGTTTATAGGGCGATGCCAACGAAATCGTGCTTTTGGAGGTGCTCATGGTCGGTACTCCTGATTTGTAGCTGCGCCGACGATCGGCGGCCTGTTCACGGATCTTGAGTATGCTGGACGGGAAATTTCTACAAACGACATATTCTCATTTATACATTAACAAATCTAATCCGAGTGTCTCGGTAACAATTTAAAAAATATGTTTAATCAATATGTTATGGATAATTTTCTTGTTTCGTTTTAATATATCGATAATACATATTGATGAAAATATGATAGAAAAGTGATTCCGCGATGCCTCGACGTTTACCCTCTCTAAATGCGCTTCGTGCGTTTGAAGCTGCGGCCCGCCATCTTAGTTTCACGCGTGCGGCTGACGAGTTGCATGTCACCCAGGCGGCGATCTCGCATCAGGTGAAAGCGCTTGAAGAACAGATCGGTCTGACATTGTTTCAACGCCGCAATCGAAACTTGATTTTAACAGATGTCGGGCAGGCGCTGTTGCCGGATATGTCCGATGCATTTGATCAAATGGATGCCGCATTGGCGCGGATTAAGCGGCGTGATCAAGCGGGTGTCTTGACGGTCGCCACCATGGATAGCTTGGCGGCCACGTGGTTGATGCCGCGCCTTACCCGCTTTCGGGATGCGCACCCAGACATTGATGTGCGATTGGCAACATCCGATGCGATTATGGATTATGATCGCGACGGTATCGACATTGGCATTCGCTATGGCAGGGGTGACTGGTCCGGATTACAAGCCGAAGAATTGATGCGCGAAGAAATCTTTCCGGTCTGTGCACCCGAGCTGGTCAATGGCGATATTCCCCTTAGGGTGCCGAGCGATCTTTGCCACTTTACGCTGATTCATGATGACATGATGGAAGATTGGAATATGTGGCTAAAGGCCGCAGGCGTCGCTGACATCGACCCGATGCGCGGCCCCGGCTATTCCCATTCAAATCTGGTGATGCAAGCCGCGATCAATGGCGAGGGGATCGCGCTGGGGCGGGGTATTTTGGTTGCCGATGCGCTTCAGGCGGGGTTGTTGGTAAAGCCGTTTGATCTCGCGTTGACGGCGCGCTACCGATATTACGTGGCGGCGACGCCCGCGAATGCGGACCGCCCAAAGGTGAACGCGTTTCGACAGTGGCTGATGAGTGAGGCGGCAATGACGGCGACGCATCTGGCAACATCAAACCTTCGTGCGACGGGAGATGAATAGATGAGCACCCCATTTATCATGGCAATCCGCACCAACCCGGGACAATTCCTGGGTGAACTTGAAACGTCCGAGTTGAAGGCCGTTGCCGAAGCCTGTGTGGCCGAATTGGAAGCCCGCGCCAAGCGTGCCGACAGCGCTGCACCGAGTGCGTTGCAGGCGCTGTATCGCGCCGTCGCCAACATCGAAATTTAAGCCTTACGTCGCAAGCGCGGGCAGGTCGACGAATAAATCCAATGCTTCGGGGTTGGCCAATGCTTCTTTGTTTTTCACGGGCCGACCATGCACGATATCACGCACAGCAAGTTCGGTAATTTTGCCGGATTTGGTCCGCGGGATGTCCGCGACCTGGACAATTTTCGCCGGTACATGGCGTGGTGTGCAGGTGTCTCGAATCTGTTGGCGGATACGTTGCGATAAGGCGTCGTCCAGGGTTGCCCCTTGTTTTAATACCACGAACAACACGACCCGCACGTCGTGATCCCATTCCTGGCCGATGACGATGCTTTCCTGGATATCGTCCAGCTTTTCGACCTGACGGTATATTTCTGCGGTCCCGATGCGCACGCCGCCGGGGTTCAATGTGGCGTCGGAGCGGCCAAAGATAATGATGCCATCATGCTCGGTCAGCATGATGTAGTCGCCATGGGTCCAGACGTTCGGAAACATTTCGAAGTAAGCATTTTTGAAGCGCGCATCGTCGGGATCATTTAAAAACCCCAACGGTACGGACGGGAACGGTTTGGTGCAGACAAGCTCGCCTTTGCTGCTCTGCATGGGGTGGCCTTCATCGTCAAAGACTTCGACCGCCATGCCTAAGAAGCGCGCCTGGATTTCCCCCCGCCACACGGGTCGGGTCGGATCGCCACCGCAGAAACATCCCATCAAATCGGTGCCGCCGGAAAATGACACCAGATGCACATCCGGTTTGATCGCGTCATAGACGTAATCAAAGCCTTCCGGCGCCAAGGGGGACCCGGTGGAAACGAATGTGCGGATACTTGAAACGCCATGGGCATCGCCGGGCCTAAGGTCGGCCTTGTTGAGTGCGTCGATGAACTTTGCGGAGGTGCCGAAGAAGGTGAACTTTTCCCGCTCCGCCAGCGCAAACAACGTGTTGCCCGACGGAAAAAACGGCGAGCCGTCGTACAGCATCAACGTCGCCCCCCAGGCGATGTTGGTGACCAGCCAGTTCCACATCATCCACCCACACGTGGTGAAAAAGAACACCCGGTCGCCGTCGCGGATGTCGCAATGGATCGGCTGCTCGGATGCGTGCTTTAACAACGTGCCGCCCTGACTGTGGACAATGCATTTCGGTGCGCCGGTGGTGCCGCTGGAAAACATAATATACAGCGGGTGCGCGAACGGCAGCTGTTGGAAGTCGATCTCGGTCGGTTGCAGGTGTTTGGTTGCGTCGCCGATGGTGACGGCATTTTGCAGCGGCCCGGTATCGGCGTCTTGGTCGCCGTACGGCAGCAGCACGCATGTCGCCAAGCTTGGGATTTGTTGGGCGATGGCGTTGGTCTTGGCGCGCACATCGTGGCGCTTGCCGTTGTACCAATAGCCATCTGTGCAAAACAGCACCTTCGGCTCGATCTGGCCGAAGCGGTCGAGTACGCCTTGCTCGCCGAAGTCCGGTGAGCACGAAGACCAAACCGCGCCGAGCGAGCTTGTCGCCAGCATCGCGATCACCGTTTCCGGCATGTTCGGTAAGTATCCTGCGACCCGGTCACCGACGCCGACGCCCATGCCTTTCAGCATTTGCGCGTACAGCGACACCTGATCGTAAACATCATTAAAGCTGAGCCGCCGCGTTACTTTGTCTTCGCCCTGAAACACCATCGCCTCGCCGCCGTCGCGCCGTCGCAGCAGGTTTTCCGCGAAGTTCAGCCGTGCGTCCGGATACCATTTTGCGCCCGGCATCTTGTCGCCGTCCACCAGCACGCGGTCGCCTTTGGTCTCGGCAATGATCTCGGCATAGTCCCAGACCGAGTCCCAAAATTTCTCCAACTCGGTCACCGAGAACTGCCAAAGTGCCCGGGTGTCGGTAAGGCTGACGCCCCAATCCGCTTCGACCTTGTGTTTGAATTCGGTGATCCGCGCCTCGTTGATCGTCGCTGCGCTGGGTTGCCAAAGTGGCCGCGGTTCTGTGCTCACCTGTTCCTCCTCCTGTTTATCAATCGGGCGCGTCTTTTGTGCGCGGCCCTGTGTCGTCCGTATTTTTGCCCCAAAACTGTCTGGCCTTGTCGCGGTGATCCGCGGTGACGTAATTCGAAATCGTCCGCCAGGCCATCCAAAACACCGCCGCATCATCCGTGAAGCCGAGCATCGCAATGATATCCGGGATCGCATCGGTGGGGATCACGAAATACGCCAACGCCGCCATCACCGTGACCCGCACAGAGGTTGGCGTCATCGGATCTTTGGCACAATAATACGCCGCCACCGCTTCATCCGAAAACGGTACGCGGCCCATGGTGCGGCGCGCCTTGTCGACAAAGCCTTCTTTGACGATGTCTTCGTTTTCTTCCGGTGTTCGGCTCACGTTGTCGCCACCTCGGTCTCTTGGTAAAACAGATGCAGTGTTTCATGGAGGATACTGATATGGACGTCACGGGTCACGCAGCGATCGTTACCGGCGCGGCATCGGGGTTGGGTGCGGCGACAGCACGCGCCCTGGCCGCGGCAGGCGCCAAAGTGGCGCTGCTGGACCTCAACGCCGAAGACGCCGGCACGCTTGCCGACGAGCTCGGCGGGGTCGCCATCGGCTGCGACGTCGCCAGCGCGGAAAGCGCCGAAGAAGCAATTGAAGCCGCCCGCGCGGCGCATGGTCCGGCGCGGATTTTGGTCAGTTGCGCCGGGATTGCGCCGCCGAAAAAAATCGTCGGGCGCGACGGCCCGCAGCCGCTGGATACCTTTGCCCGGGTTATCAACATCAACTTGATCGGCACGTTTAACGTGATGCGCTTGGCCGCCGCCGACATGGTCGGGCTAGACGCGCTAGACACCGGCGAGCGGGGCGTGATCATCAACACCTCGTCGATCGCCGCCTTCGAAGGGCAGATCGGGCAAGCCGCCTACGCGGCATCCAAAGGCGGCGTCGCGTCGATGACCTTGCCGGCGGCACGCGAGCTCGCGAAAAGCGGGGTCCGCGTATTGGCCATCGCACCGGGCATTTTCGGCACGCCGATGTTGTTCGGGCTGCCTGAAGACGTGCAAAAATCTTTGGGCGAGGGCGTGCCGTTTCCGTCGCGTCTGGGCGACCCTGCCGAGTATGCCAAGCTCGCCCTGCACATGATCGACAACGTCATGCTGAACGGCGAGGTGGTGCGCCTGGACGGCGCGCTGCGGATGCAGCCGATATGACGCGTGTGCGGCTTGCCGTCGCCTTCGCGGTGATCTGCGGGGCGATGGTAACACTGTCGATGCGGGCAGCACTGGCACAAACCACCGATTACACCTATCGCCCGAAAAGCGTATTCGGCGCCAGCGATGTGCGCGTCAAAGCGAATTCGCGGGTTTATCCATGGACCGCCGTCGGCCGTTTTAACAAGGCCGGTCGCGGGCATTGCACGGCGACCGTGGTCGCGCATCGCATCGTCGTCACCGCCGCGCATTGCCTGATCGATAAAAGCACCGGCGGGTATATGCCGCCCGACAGCCTGCATTTTGTCGCCGGCTGGGATCGGGGCGAGTATCTTTTTCATGCCGTCGCCACCGAACTGCACGTGGCCCCCGGCCATGACCCAAAGCGCAAGTCGACGGTGTCGGCCGTGGTTTATGATTGGGCGCTGATCGTGCTCGAAAAAGACCCGGTGCCGGTGACCGGCCTGCTGCGCCCGGTCGCCTATACCGAAGATTTG
>Ga0129324_10000715_pt1 | contig 23117 bp, 24 predicted proteins | sample CPBDNA_7_FD_96879 | JGI IMG/M metagenome (GOLD analysis project Ga0129324, IMG submission 96879) | Freshwater to marine salinity gradient microbial communities from Chesapeake Bay, USA - CPBay_Spr_15_0.2_DNA | ecosystem: Environmental > Aquatic > Marine > Coastal | place: USA: Chesapeake Bay... | reverse complement strand
TAACATTGAGTATACAAAAGATTTTGATGATTACTTATACAATGATGTGGGAGAAGACAGGCTTCATTTTTTTTGTAATGGATTATTTGTTCGACCCTACGCATCAACCGGGATAAGGGAATACTTCGCAACAGCATTTGAAGAATTCTTGCTCGGTGATCCTACACATTTGAGAAATTTGAGCCCACAAGCGTATAAAAAGGTATACGAGATATGCATGGAAGAGGTGTAATGTGCCACATGTTTCATATTCTGAGATAAGAAATTGGGAAGAGTGTTCTTGGCGTCATAAGCTCTTGTACACGGACAAGATTGAAACCTTCCAGGGCTCAGAACACACTTGTTTTGGTACAGCAGTTCATGAAACTATTGAGAATATGCTGCTTGGAAATATTCAAGATCCTTACGAATATTTTCATAAAGTCTTTACTAAAGAACTGTCTGAGATTGGAATAGAGCAAGATACTGACTTGTCCTCCGAAATGAGAGGACAAGTAAACGGAATCTTTGAACTAGTAAATCCAGCCCTTGATGAGTATTTTTCTGATAAAGGCGGTTGGACAGTGGTGTCTTTAGAAGAAGCACTAATGGAGCCAATCACGGAATCAAAAATAAAAGGTTTTAATTTTAAAGGCTTTATTGATGCAGTCTTGAAAGATGGGAATGGCCACTATCACCTTATCGATTGGAAGACATGCTCGTGGGGTTGGAACGCACGAAAGAAAAGCGATATTGCTTACGGTAGGCAGTTGGTTTACTATAAACACTTCTTCGCGAAGAAGATGGGAATAAACGCCAGAGCCGTATCAACTCACTTTGGCCTGATCAAAAGGACTGCCAAGAAAAATAGAATAGAATTGTTTAGAGTTACTAGCGGGGAAAGAAAAACAAAAAATTCTCTTGACTTTTTAGACAAAGTGCTTTATAACATTACCAATAAAAGATATCTTAAAAATAGATTATCTTGTAAGTATTGTCCATTTGACAATACAGAGCACTGTTCATGAGGATTAGATGCAGAGAAAAATAAAGGTCTTGACTTTGTCGGACCACCCGCTATCGCCTTCCGGCGTTGGCACACAAACAAAATATTTTATTGAAGCCCTACTGAAGACAGGAAAATTTAAGTTTATTTGTCTTGGTGGGGCGATTAAGCATCAAGACTATTCTATCCAAAAGATTCCTCCTTACGAGGATGACTGGATTGTTATACCTGTTGATGGCTACGGCGATCCCCAAAAGATAAGATCTATCCTTAGAAATGAAAAGCCTGATATTGTATGGTTCATGACTGACCCTAGATTCTACGAGTGGCTTTGGTTCATAGAGAATGAAATTCGACCAATTGCGCCGATGGTATACTACCATGTATGGGATAATCACCCTTCTCCGATTTTTAACCGGCCATTTTACTTATCAAATGATTTGATAGTCTCTATTTCGAAGGTAACTCACGAGGTTGTATCGGAAGCCGCACCGGAGGTTCACAATATTTATCATCCTCATGCTGTTGACCCAAATATTTTTTCACCAAAGACAGAGAGTGAAATTCAAAGCATGAGAAAGGAAAATTTCCCAGGAGCTAACCCAGAGAGGGTAACGTTCTTTTGGAATAATAGAAACGCTAGAAGAAAACAAAGCGGCTCTCTAATTTTTTGGTTTAACGAATGGGCCAACAAGGTTGGTAGAGAGAATGTTAGGTTAATCATGCACACTGACCCGAATGATGTACATGGTCAGCCACTCCAGCATCTTATCGAGCATCTTGGTAGCGATGGCACAATCATGATCTCTTCTAGTAAAGTGTCTCCAAGCGTCTTATCAAATATGTATAATATAGCAGATTGCACAATCAACATCTCAGACGCTGAAGGATTTGGTTTAGCTACACTTGAGTCTCTTTCTTGTGGTACCCCAATCTTGGTCAATATGACGGGAGGGCTACAGGAGCAAGTCACAGATGGAGAGAACTGGTTTGGTGTCGGCATCGAGCCAACGTCTAAAGCAGTTATTGGATCTCAGCAGGTTCCGTATATCTACGAGGATAGGATTAGCAAGGAAGACTTCCACGCGGCTCTAGATCGTATTTATGCAATGTCAAGAGAGGAAAGAAGAGAGCTTGGCCTTAAGGGTAGGCAGCACGTAGAAACCAACTACAGCTTCCAACAATACTGTGAAGGCTGGGTGGATATAATGATTAAGGTATATGAAGAGCATGGCTCATGGGACACTAGAAACGGCTATGAATCATGGGAGATTAGGGAGTTAGCATGATAAAGAAAGTTTTAGTCAGAGGGCCAGCACTTACCCAATCTGGGTATGGAGAGCATACAAGATTTCTACTTAGATCCCTTAGGAGTCAGCCAGATAGATTTGATGTGTATTTGATCGCTCTAAATTGGGGTCAAACAGGGTGGCTCTCTGAAAACACAGAAGAAAGGCGCTGGCTTGATTCTGTTATCATGAAGACACATCTCTATGCCCAATCTGGTGGACAGTTTGATATGTCAATACAAGTATCTATCCCAAATGAGTGGGAAAGGCTTGCGCCGTATAATATTGGTGTAACGGCGGGTATTGAGACAACAAAGGTTGCTCCTATCTGGCTTGAGAAAGCTAACCAGATGGATAAAATCATAACTATATCCGAGCATGCAAAGAGTGTTTTTGAAAATACTGTCTACCATGGTATGAACAAAGTCACTAGACAGCCAATGGCACTTAAATGTGAGGTTCCAATTGATATTGTGCATTACCCAATCAAAAACACTGACCCGACACCGCTACAGCTAAATCTAGAGTATGACTTCAACTATTTGATCGTCTCACAGTGGGGTCCAAGAAAGAATCTAGAAAACGCTATTAAGTGGTGGATAGAAGAGAATTGGGATCAAGAAGTCGGCTTAGTTGTAAAAACTTCTGTAAAAAACAATTCAATCATGGATAGGGAACATGTCACTAAAAACTTGATTGCTTTGATTAAAAATTCGATACTGGAAGAGCACAAATGTAAAATTTACTTACTGCATGGTGATTTGACAGAGAGCCAAATGCAGTCTTTGTACACCAACAAGAGGGTCAAAGCTTTGATTAATCTCTCACATGGAGAGGGATTCGGACTACCCATGTTTGACGCAGCGAGACATGGGCTTCCGGTTATCGCCCCCTCCTGGTCTGGGCAGTGTGACTTTTTATATATGAAGTACAAGAATGGAAGCAGGAAAGCTCTCTTTGCAGATGTCAACTACGATATCGCTCCAGTCCAGAAGCAAGCCGTATGGGATGGCGTGGTCCAAGCGGATAGCATGTGGTGCTATCCGCATGAAGGCCATTACAAGATGCGCTTAAGGCAGATAAGGAAGGGCTGGAAGAAGTGGAAAAAGAAAGCAGACACTTTACAGAGGTGGATTCTTGAAGAGTTTGACTCTGACAAACAACATCAGCTTTTTGCAGATTCAGTCTACGGAGAAACAATAGACGTACAGTCTTGGATTGAGGAGCTAAATGACAATCTGGTAGAGCATGGCTGAAATACTTTTTGTAGCAGACTTTTTCGTAAATCAAATACCGGGAGGCGGAGAACTTAATAATGACGTCCTCATACAGAAGTTACATGAAAAAGGACACAGAGTTCAATGTGTCAATAGCCATTTAGTTAAACGCACGCATTTGCTTTCTGACAACATTATTGTTTCTAATTTTGTAAATCTATCAGAAGATAACAAGAAATCCATACAAAGTAGGAACTATATTATTTATGAACACGATCACAAATATTTACATCATAGGAATCCTGGTCTATATAATGATTATTTGGCTCCAAAGAGCTTAATAATCAATAGGGAGTTCTACGCAAACGCAAAAGCAGTCCTGTGCCAGAGTCAGTTTCATGCCAGTATTGCAAGAAAGAATCTTGAATTAGATAATATTGTAAGTTTAGGTGGAAACTTGTGGTCAGATGATCACTTAGGTCTTCTAGGAGAAATTTGCAAAAACCCGCAGAGACAGACCAAGCATGCGATTATGGTATCGAATACGGATCACAAGAATACGCATGGTGCTATTAACTATTGTGAAGCCATGAATTTGGAGTATGACTTAATACGTCCCTCAGAGCCTTCAGTGTTCCTTCGTGAGCTTGGGTCGAGGTCTACACTAGTATTCTTCCCCAAGACCCCAGAAACCCTATCCAGGGTTGTTGTAGAAGCTAGGATGATGGGCATGGGAACAAAAACCACAAATAACATAGGCGCTGTTCATGAAGAATGGTTTTCAAAAAAAGGACTTGAATTAATTGAATACATGCGCTATAAAAAAGAAGAAATAGTTAATATTGTTTTGGAAAGTCTCGATGTCTAATCATTTCAAGATTATAGTGCCCTTCTATAATGTAGAAGAGTGGATAAAAGTGTGTATTCGTAGCGTAAAGCTACAGAGCTATAAAAATTTTCAATGCATTTTGGTTGATGATATCTCCACCGACAGCAGTGCCGAGATAGCCGAACAAGAAATCGCAGGCGACGATAGATTTGTATTGGTACGCAATACGGAAAAAGCTTATGCTTTAAAAAACATATACGATGCGATAAATCTGTCAGAACCCCGCGAAGAAGATATAATTGTTACTCTAGATGGTGACGACTGGCTAGCTAGCAAGGATGTACTAGATAAACTCAACGCTGTATACACGCAGAGTGATTGCTGGCTTACATATGGAAGCTACGCAGAATACCCTAGTGGGTTCCGAGGCAAGTTTGCCAAGCAAATCCCCAGGCATGTTATACAGAACAATAATTATAGAGAAAGTGAGTGGTGCTCGTCGCATTTAAGAACATTTAAACAACACCTGTGGTCTAGAATAAAAAAAGAAGATTTATTGGATAACAATGGTGATTTTTATAGAATGGCGTGGGATCTTGCTTTTATGTTTCCAATGTTGGAGATGGCTGGAGATAAATCAAAATATATAAATGATATACTGTATATTTATAACTTGGGAAATCCCCTAAATGATCACAAGGTGGATAATCGCCTCCAGCAAAGCCTAGAGTTCGATATAAGGGGGAAAGAAAAGTATAGTAGAATTGCCATGGACCCTAGTATTTTATTAACACCTCTTAGATTTGATATCGCGGCTAAGATTGTATATGCGAAGTCCCTATTGAGATCGGATAAATCAACTTTTCCGAGAGATATGTACCTCCAGCACTTAAAGGTTTGGAACAATTTTTATGAACAAGAGCCACCCAAAGAGGGTAAGGAATCGTTTTTAAACTCTTTTAGTGAGACCCTCCTTTCTATTCGGGACAATGGCTTTAAAAGGGAAGGAGCAATTCCTGTTTTTAATGGAAGCCTCTTAAATGGGGCACACAGGGCAGCGTCTTGTATCGCATTAGACAAAGCGCCTGTGGTTAGGCAAGCAAACCCTTCAGAAGGACAATATTATTGTAATTATGAATATTTTAGGGATAAAAAAGATTTTGCTAGCGAAGGCCTACGGGAAGTTTATTTGGATGAGATGGCTTTAGAATATTGTCGAAATAAAAAGAATGTATTCACCATAACACTTTTCCCCTCACATAATATCCCGATAAAACATTTGTCTAGTGAAATAGAGAAAAGGTATAATGTTATATACTCAAAAGAGGTAGAACTTAACGAGACAGGTAAAAATAACTATATTCACAATCTATACTATAACGAATCATGGATCGGCCCCAAGCATGCAGGATATCCTGGCGTTTTAGAAAAATCTTCTTACTGCTTTAGTCGTGGAAATACAATTAAAGTATTTTTATTGGAAGAAAACAATATACAAAATCTTATCAATTTTAAAAAAACGCTTCGAGATATTTGTGGCGTCGGTAAGCACTCGGTTCATATTAACGACACACAAGAAGAGACCTGGAGGATAGCCAGTTCTGTTTGCAACAAGAATAGTTTGCACTTTTTAAACAATAGGAAAAACTCTAGCACCCCAAGTTTTGATAACTTCTTATCCTCCTATCGGGATTTGATATTGAGTAGAGCAGATCGTCATGATTTCTGTGTAGACTCTAGCGCTGTATTAAGCGCGTATGGCTTAAGAGACTGTAGAGATTTGGACTTCTTGCACCTGAACGATATCCGCCCGCTAGCCCCGCAGATTGATTGCCACAATGACTGGTCTCATCATTACGGAAAAACTAAGGATGAAATAATTTATAATCCTGAACTACATTTTTATATGTATGGGCTGAAGTTTGCCTCCCTAGAAGTAGTGGGGGAGATGAAAAAGAATCGAAATGAAGAAAAGGATAAAGTAGATGTTAAGTTGATGGAGGACTTATGAGGGTAGCGTTGTGCCTATATGGCCACTCAAGAACAACAGACTCAAGAGGCCTTAAAATTGACTGGGCTGAGGCAGTGCCATATTTTAAGAAGAACCTAATAGACCTTCATGATGTTGATGTTTTTATCCATACGTGGGGAGACCCGCTTAATGAAGAATTACGACAAGATTTAGTTCGCGATTTCGCACCAGCCGCCATCCAGATTGAAAAAAGTATTTTTCCAAACTACGATGTGTCAAGCTTAAACTTGGATATTTCTTTTTATAATGGCATTAGGGAAGGGTCAAAAAGGGTTCAGGCTGCCATGAGCAGATGGGATTCACAAAAAAAGAGTAATGATATTAAAATGCATTTTGAGAAACAGAATGGCATAGAGTATGATTTTGTGGTGTCTTGCAGGTTTGATTTATTGTTTTACCAGCCTTTCCCTTTTGAAAAGATGACTCCTGAAAACTACTACGTTTCTAACTGGCATGCTTTTTGGAAACCTGAAGATCGTTTTTATGGCTATCAAGATTGCTGGTTTGTCTCAGGGAATAAAAATACAAACATTTATTGTAGTATATTTAATAGTCTATTGGACTATTGGCAGGATAACAGCGATTTAGCTGATTATTGTGTGAACTTTCTAAAAAAAGATAATTCAACTAAGTTTTCAAGCCATGTTATTTCACGCTGGCATATGATAAACAACGGCTTAATTTCGTTTGAAAGATTTCACGGTGTTGAATATGACACATGGAGCCTGATAAGGAAGAGAGAGATAAAGAACAATCCTCACTGGGATGTTCCTTGGGGAGCTAGTAGCATCTTCAATCCAGAAGAAACAATAGAAAAGATTTTAAAAAATGTTGACAAATAAAAGCATGTATGTTATAAAGAACGTCTCGTGGGTGATAACGCAGTACCAAAAAATTAAAAAACAATTACAAGAATTGAGAGTTTTTACCACATGTTAAGTTTAGTGATACCAATGGCGGGAGATGCAGTCCGGTTTGGGTGTAAATTTAAGCCATTTCTGAAACTAGGAGACATGACATTCATAGAGCATGCTGTTGAGCCTTTCTATAGATGGAGCCACCTTATAGACAAAGTATATTTTGTTTATAGAAGCGACCAAGAGAAAGAATACTCAGTGAGCGATTACTTAAAGGCTAATATAGATTCGTGCCTAGATGTGGTTCCAGTGGTGATTGAGGAGGCTACAAGCGGGCCGCGTGATACTGCGTATGAAGCTATCTCTAGATTTAATATTAAAAACGGCATAGTGTGCGATTGTGATCACAAGATAGATGTAGATAATTTATTTAAGAAAATTATTGAAACCCATTATAATGAGACAGTTATACCTGTTTGGAGTATCAAGGAGCACGAAAGTGCTAACTGGTCTAAAATTGTTTGTGATGATGTTGGTGTAATTGATATTGTTGAAAAACAAGAGGTAGATTTTAAGAATTATAATGTGTGGGGCATTTTAGGGTGTATTTATTTTGCAAACCTGGAACATTTCGCTAACGTCAGCGGCCATTATGTATCAGATGTGTGTAAGCATATATTTGAGTCTGGGGGACGAATATCATTTTGTGAGGCTAGGGATGCATATTTTTTTGGCGATCCTGAAATGCTCTCTGCCTGTGTGGAAAAAAGGAGACAGGAATGCTCAATATTCTGCGATATTGACGGCGTCCTTTTGTCTCATAATGACCATTCATCAAACGACCCAGCAGCTAATGTATCTTTGACGGAGAATATTAATACTATAAACAGGTTAAAAGACCACAATCATAAAATAATTTTGACTACCGCAAGGAGCGAGAAATATGCGGACGACCTTAAGTCTCTTCTGTCGTTTTATAATATAAAGTATGATCATTTAATTTGTGGGCTCGCAGCAGGACCAAGAATATTAATTAATGATAGAAAGCCATCAAAACCCTTCACACAGCAAGCGAACGCTGTAGAATGTTATCGTAATGGTCGGCTGGATCTGAATATAAAAGAGATTCTTGACTCTAATTCCGAAGTCGTCTTAGAGGACATGTCAGAAAATTCTGGCGCTAAAACATTTTTAATTTTTGATGGCGATAAGAAGTTTGTTAGAAAAATTATTAACAAACAAAGCCCCGAATCACTAAAACATAAATCAATTCTTAAAAGGCAGTCCCTGGACCTACAGAGGTTTAATTTGTACAGTGAAGGGATAAGCCCCAAAGTGCTCCAGGAGGTTGAGAATAGTTTAGAATTTTTTATAGATATGGAGTTTTTAGACGGCTATAAGAAGTTAAGTCTTTTTGATAGGCAAACTAGAAAGAATGTATTAAAGAGAGCGATGCATAATATAAAAAATAATATTTATTGCTATTCAAAACAACTATCGCAAGAAGAGGCCAAAGGCAGGTTCTCGTCTTTCTTGCAGGAGAAAATACTAAATAAACTAGATAATTTTTCTTTAATCAGCGATCAATTTAATTCCTTAATCAATGGGGATTTTGTTTTTATAAATGGGGAGAAATACCGGACTCTTAGAAGCTTGTTTACCGATGAGGCAATCTATGGCTACGCCCCAAAAACTTTAAGCCCGGTCCATGGCGACTTAACCTTAGAAAATATACTTTATAATGCTGATGAGGATAAATATAGTCTCATAGACATGGACGGATCTAAATTTGTGGACACAAAGATGCTTGATCTGGGAAAACTGGCACAGTCTATTCTAGCGAGATATAACGAGTGGAAAGAATTGGAGCCTGACATTAAGTATCAGGCCGGCGAGTTTACATGCGACCCACGGTGGTTTTCATATTTAGACAAAGACGCACAGTTTTTGCAAGATGTGTGGCCATACGATGGTGAATGTCTGCATGATGCAATTTTCTATATGAGCACGTATTTTGTCAGATTTACACCTTTTAGAATTAGTAAAGGACTTGACCATGGGCTTTTTTCTATTATGATGGCTGTGGTTTGGTTAAATAAATTAAACTTTTGGAGAAAAAAATGAAAATAGAAATTTATTATGATGGTACAAATATTAAGGAAAATAGTGGGGATGAGGTTGCTGGGTTTACCACAAATATATCTTTCCTACTAGCAGCGGGCGTTGATAATTACGATACGTTCATACGTGAAAGCCTAAAGCACAGCGCTGGAAGACCGATATCCTTTCAACTATACGACGATGACAATGAAGGTATAGAGCGCATGGCAAGAAAGATTACATCGTATGACGATTCGGTGTTTGTAAAAATCCCAATCATGAAGACGAACGAAAGCCCTAACGCTGAAGTTATTAAAAAACTGCACAATGAAGGCGTTCAGGTTAATGTAACAGCCATATTTACCAACGATCAGCTAGATACTCTAGGTGGCGTCTTTAGCAAAGAAACTAAGGCAATTATATCAATATTTGGAGGCAGGATAAATGATTGCGGACACAGCTCAGCAGACATAGTTGGCCGTGCTCGCGAAATGTTTCAAGACTATCCTAATGTTAAAATATTGTGGGCCGCATGTAGGACGGTATATAATGTTTTAGAAGCCCAGGAACAAGGAGCAGATATTGTGACAGTTCCTGACTCTGTCTTAAAGAGACTTCATAGGTTAACTGACAATCCATATGAAGCTGGTGTTAAGGCTGTAAAACAATTTAGAGCCGATGGTCTTAAGTCAGGGTTGGTGCTATGAAGGCAGCATTTTCGTTCTATCCCCAGGGAACCCTTTATTAAAGGACTATAAAAAATGAAAGTGTACATAACCACTAGTGATTTTAGTAAGCATGTTTTGCCTGTTTTTTGCTACTTATTTAATAAATATTGGGACAATAAACAGGAAGTGGTGTTCTTGGGGTTCTCGAAGCCCGACTTTGAATTACCGGATAATTTTTCTTTTGTTTCATTAGCACCGGAGCAGCGTGGTGGCGTCAATGAATGGACAACTTATTTAAACAACTTTTTCTCTTCAATACAAGATGAGCATTTTATTTTTGCATGTGATGACCACTTGGTATGTAGAGATGTAGACTTGGAGTTGCTTGAGGAAATAAAACAACTGTGCCAGTCAGACGAAAAAGTCGGCAGGTTTGATTTATCTGCCACAATACAATTAGCGAAGGAGAGAGCAGGCCAGACATCCTTTCATTCTAAGTTGCTAGATACCAGTGTACTAAAGCTAAATCAGAGAAGCACTCATTCTTTTATTTATAAAATAACAGGACAATGGTCAGTATGGAACAGGGAATACTTCTTAAAATATTGTAAGCCTCATTGGTCTCCGTGGCAATGGGAAACCGTTGGCGGAAGAGAGGCTGAGGGCGATGGGTTTGAAGTGCTCGGGACCAAAGACAGATGGTGCGTCAGGAAAGTAGAGGGCCTCAGCAGCTCCCAGTTCCCTGGTATCCTAAACGTGATGTTTATGCACAAAGTTGATGTTGAGGAGATACTAAAGAATAATTGGTGCCCAAATCATCAAAAAAAGTATTTTCGCGGTAACTACGGGGAATTAAACGATACAATTGTCTTTGGAGAATATGATAAGTATGAAGGCCTGTAAATATTTAATAATTGGTGGAGGAGTAAGCGGCCTTTCGTTTGCTAATTTCGCAAACAAAGAAGATTGGATTCTTTGTGAGGCAACTGGGGAAGTGGGAGGCTACTGTAAATCAATACACCAAGACGGGTTTGTATGGGATTATAGTGGCCATTTCTTTCATTTCAACAACCCAGAGATAAAACGAATGTTTTTTGATAGAATGGAGAACGTTGACATGATAGATGTAAACAAAATAACAAGCATCTTTTATCAAAACAATAAAATTGATTTCCCGTTTCAGACCAACATCCACCAGTTGCCATTTGAGGAGTTTGTAGAGTGTTTGGTTGATTTGGTTGAAAGGCCCACTGGTTCCTCTAGTAATTTTTTGGAAATGCTTTATAGTAAGTTTGGCAGGGGGATAACAGAAAAGTTTTTAAAACCTTATAATGAAAAGCTTTACGCTTGTAATTTAAGCAGCTTGGATGTAGATGCAATGGGCCGTTTCTTCCCCCATGCGGATCTAGAAAAAATCATTTCAAATTTTCGAAAAAAAGATAACCAAAGTTACAATAGTGTTTTTACTTATCCTAAGGACGGAGCCTATGAATTTATAAAAGCGCTTTTGATGGATTTAGATTCGGACAAGATCTTTAAAAATTACAAACTCAACCATGTTGATTTAAAAAATAAAGTTTGTTATTTTGAAAACGGAGAGCAGATAAAGTTTGAGTTTTTGATCTCTTCAATACCGTTTCCAATATTCTTGGAATTGTGCCACATAGAATATGATAAAAGAAACTATACAAGTAATAAAGTTCTAGTTTTTAATTTGGGTTTTGATAGCCCCACTTCTATAAAAGATCACTGGGTTTATTTCCCGGATAAAGAATTGGTCTTTTATAGAGTCGGGTTTTACAACAATATAATCAATAGCGACAGGATGAGTCTGTATGTAGAAATAGGGTTATCCGAAAACGAAAACATTGATGTTGATGAAAAGTTGAAAAAAACACTGCAAGACCTTAGAAAATGTGCTATTATAGAGGAACAAAATTTGATAAGTATGAGTTCCATTGTAATGGAACCAGCATATGTTCATATCAAAAAAGAGTCAATAGAAGATTACAGAGATAAATCCGATTTTTTGGAAAAACAAGGCGCTTATTCAATTGGTCGGTATGGTGGTTGGAAGTATTGCTCAATTGAAGACAATGTCATTGAGTCCATGGAGCTTTACAATAACCTTAAAAAGGCTTCCAAGTAAGCAAGTGTTTAATTGTTGTCATCAGAGGTGTTTATGAAAAAAATTTATTTTGCTAAAAACTGGGGCCTGACCAGTTACCAGATGTGTGAAAACTATATAATGCAAACTCCCAATTCTTCTGGGATATGGGAAGATATTCAAGTTACGTATAATATAGAGGAAGCAGATTACTTAATAATCGAGGATAACTGCTCTATTGAGGAAGCAAAGTGTTTCAACGATAAGACCAGGATTTATTTTTCCCGCGAGGCGTTGGATAATGTATCACATCAAAGATATTCTAGCAGCCATTTTATCAGGTCTAGTTTTTGGGATAATACCGGGTATCTGTATACAAAATGGATGTACGGCTTGGGCGCTTGTGGTGGCATAGGGATGACATACGACGAACTAAAAGGGGAGAAAGTACCTCCTAATAAGAGTAGATTAATCAGCACTGTGCAGAGCAACAAAACAATGACTCCTACCCACAGGGATAGAGTAGCTTTCGTGTCTGCTGCTGCTAAAAAATGTGATTTACATGTCTATGGTTCAATAAATTGTAAAAATAGAGAGTTGCTTGAAAATAACAAAAGACATGCCCTTGACAGATATAAATATTGTTTGACGTTCGATAACCAAATGAGCATAGAAAATTTTTTCGGGACCCAGTTCACAGATTCAATCTTGCGATGGACAGTCCCTTTCTACGGAGGAGGCGCAAATTTGAGCAAGTTTTTCCCTGAAAAATCATTTATAAAAATCAGCCCGTCAGATCTATCTGAAGTTGATAGAGTTAAAAGCATCATAGAAAACAATGATGACTACAAAGACCGCATTGATGCTTTGCGTGAAGCAAGGGAATTAATTTTAAATAAATACAATATCTGGCCAACAATTAAAAATATTATAGACGAACACGAACAACCCAAAGGGGATTAATGTGAAAAAATATTATTCTAATGTGAAAGAGGGCATTTTGCTTTACGTAGTTAATAAACAAGAGAACATCAGTCACAAAAGACTCGACCTTTCTCCTGAGGAAGAATATTTGCAAGTATCTTGTAAGAAATTAAAGCAGTCAGACTCGTTCAGGCCTCACAAACATTTGCCCTTAGAAAGAAATACCTCGACAACTCATGAGGCATGGGTTATAATAAAGGGTGCCATAAGAGCAAAACTGTTCGATACTGACAATACTCTCTATTCTGAACAAACTCTTAAACAAGGAGACTGTTTAATTTGTTTCAATGCTGGTCATTCTTTCGAAGTTTTAGAAAATGATACTATTTTGTATGAATTTAAGAATGGGCCTTACTATGGGGCAGAGAAAGACAAAGAGTTTATATGAAAATTTATAAATACAGCAAAAACATTTATAATTTTAGGGATTATTTCAGAGAGCTATACAGCATAGATGATTTATCCATGATACACACAATTTACGATTCTTCAGTTGTTTTTGATATGACAAATAACTCTGACACAGAGTTGCATAGAAGATTTTACACAGAAGTAAAGGCAAATAATTCAAAATTCGTTAATCTTTATGATAGTTTTTTAAACAACTATGTGAGAGAGATTCTCGGGTTTGATTTTATTTATCAAAGTCTGCCAACATTGCGCTTGCATTTCGATAAAAACTGGGCAACCCCTGAGTTCCATGTAGATACCCAGGATGGCTACTATCATCCCCCCGGAGAAATAAACTTTATTTTACCCCTAACAGACTGTTTTGGGAACAATTCTGTATGGATTGAAAGCGAACCAGGCCGAGGGGATTATCATCCAGTAAGAATGCGATTTGGCGATCTTGTTAGTTTTAGCGGCGGCACCCACAAGCACGGCAATAAAATGAATGATACGGCATTGTCTAGAGTTTCTTTTGATTTCAGGATTATGCCTTTGGAGAGATACAATCCAAAGTTTTCTAAAAGCTCTGCAACAAGATCTACAAGATTTATTATAGGCGAGTACTACAAGGAGTTGGTATGAAGATTAAACAATTTAAGCCTTTTTTAGGAATTGAAGAACTCACATCAGTTGAAGAGTGTTTTGACTCTAAGTGGATAACCGAAGGCCCTAAAGCAAAAGAATTCTGCTCTAAGCTTTTGGAACTAACGGGCGCAAAATATGGTGTTTTTGCTAATAATGGAACACTGTCACTATATTTAGGCCTTAAAGCCTTGGGCGTAAAGGAGGGTGATGAAGTGCTCGTTCCTAATTTTACCTTCATCGCATCGGCAAATGCGGTTATTATGGCAGGCGCAAAGCCTATTTTCGTAGACGTATGCAAAGAGACTATGCACGTAGATTTGGAAAGGTGCCGAAAACTTATAACGCCGAAAACGCGTGCGATTATGCCTGTCCATATTTATGGAACAGCGGCAGATATGGAATCGATTATGAAGTTCGCAGATAGGCATGGTCTTTTGGTGATTGAGGATGCGGCTCAGGCCATAGGTGTTAACTGGAACGGAAAACACTGTGGCACTTTTGGTCACGTTGGTAGTTTTTCTTTTTTTGCTGATAAGACGATTACAACTGGAGAAGGTGGATTTTTAGTAACCAATGACGAAAAGATATATAAAAGACTTTTATACTTGAGAAACCAAGGCAGGATAAACAGGGGCTCTTTTATACACCCTGAGGTGGGCTTTAATTTTCGAATTACAGATATCCAAGCTGCAATAGGACTTGCACAAATAAAAAAGCTCGATCTAATAATCCAAAAAAAGAAAAACATTTTAAAACTGTACAAAGAACACCTCAAGAACCTCCCAGGGATTAATATTTTTGAGCCACCGGAATTATCCGATCATATACCCTTTAGGGTTGCGATAACCTTTGAGAAAAAAGCAGAAGAAGTAATGCGTTTTTTTGAGAGCAGGGGCATAGAGACTAGAACTTTTTTCTATCCTTTGAATAAGCAGCCATGCTTTTTAGAAGTGACGAAGGAGCAGCATTGTTGTCCTTACTTCAAAAATTCCCAAGAGCTTTATGATCATGGTGTTTGTGTTCCATCATATCCAGAACTGACGGAGCCAGAGATTGTATATGTTTGTGAATGCATAAAGGAGCTTGTCGGTGAAAAATGAATATGGTTGCTCCTTAGCCAGTATTTACAATAATTTAAATGATATTGAAAAATACAAAAAAGAAATAGATTATTTAAATACTTTAATTAGCGAAAAGAGCAGAATTTTAGACATAGGCTGTGGAACCGGTATACATAACTATATTCTATCTTCGCTGGGCCATGATTGTGTGGGAATTGATATTTCTAAGCAAATGATAGAAGTTGCAAACGCAAACAATAAAACGGATGCTAGATTTATAAACGTTTCTGTCGAAGAATTTACAGATAATAAAAGGTTTGATTTATGCATTTCTCTTTTTAATGTAATAAACCATGTAATTGAAGTTGAAAAATTAAAAACTTTCTTTGAAAGAGTGGCCCAAAATCTAAACAAAGGTGGCCTGTTTGTTTTTGACTGCTTTAACAGCATAGCTGTTATAAAAAGCAGGCCACTCGTGAAGGGCAAGTCTGGCTTTACAATCACGCCAGAGTACAATCCGTATAGCGGCATTTTGAAAATGGAATACGCCGGGACCATCAATTTTACTTTGACCCACAGGATATGGGACATCTCACTGCTTGTGGAGATGTTAGGGTCAGCTGGGTTTGAGGTTGAATTTTATAAAAGAAACACTTTTCAAGAACTTGCAGAAGATGACTATAAAATTACATTTATTTGTAGGAGAATAAAATGAAAAAAGCTTTAATAACTGGAATAGCTGGCCAAGATGGTAGTTACTTAACAGAGTATTTATTGTCTATGGGCTATGAAGTGCATGGAATCGTGCGTAGGCATTCTGTGGCAGAAAACCAAAATTTTAGATTACATAGAATACCTGGTGTTTGCACTCATTACGGCGATTTGTTGGATTATCCATCAATCTCAAGAGTTATGGCCGAAGTCCAGCCGGATGAAATTTATAATCTTGGAGCGATGAGCCATGTTAGGGTGAGCTTTGATATGCCTTCTTATGCAATCAAAACAAACGCTCTTGGAGTCCTACACATGCTCGAAGTGTATAGGACTACATGTCCAGAAGCGAAATTTTATCAAGCTTCTTCTTCCGAGATGTTTGGAAACTCTGTTGATCCTGATGGGGTCCAGAGGCTAACTACTCCTATGAATCCTGTTAGTCCATATGGCTGTTCAAAAGTTATGGGCTACAATCTAGTTCGGCACTATAGAAATGCATATAAGCTACATGCTTGCAATGGCATTTTATTCAATCACGAATCACCGAGAAGAGGCTCTAATTTTGTAACCAATAAAGTGGTCAAAACAGCTGTCCAAATCAAAAAAGGATTGAAAAAACAACTTGAATTAGGCAATATGGATTCTTCTAGAGACTGGGGGCATTCCAAGGATTATGTGAGAGCAATGCACATGATTATCAACCACCAAGAGCCAGATGAGTTTATTGTCGCGACTGGAGAAACGCACACAGTTAGAGATTTGTGCGAAATAGTGTTTACAAAACTCGGCATGAATTATCTGGACTATGTGGTGCAGAACCCAAAATATATGAGACCTGAAGAACTCAAGTACCTAAAGGGAGACCCCTCTAAATCTAAAGAGATTTTGGGATGGGAGCCAGAGTATACTTTTTCATCAATGATCGATGAGATGATCGAAAGGTGGGAGAGGGAGCTATGAAGTCATGTTTGATATGCGATAGCCAAGAATATGAAAAAGTATACGGTTTTGATGAAGTGCCAGAATTTAGAAGAATACTTCCAAGAAAAAATATAGTTAAGTGTAAAAACTGTTCTTTGGTTTATTGTTATCCAAGAAATTTAGAAGAAACAATGGTAGAGGTTTATGAAAATGATTATTGGCATGAGTTCCAGACCAAAGTAAAAGAAAAACCAATAACAGAGAGAATTGAAGAATTTAATTCTATTTCTACGGAAAGAATATCTTATATTAAGAACATAAGAAGTTCTGGGTCGCTTTTAGATGTAGGCTGTTCAATGGGTTTCTTAGTAAAAGCTGCCTCGGAGCAGGGGTTTAGAGCTGTGGGTATCGACCTAAATCAGAAGGATATAGATTATGGAGTGCAGAACTTCAAAATTAATTTATTTAAGGGGTTTTTGCACGACCACCAGCAAAAATATGACGTTATAACCAGTTATAACGTTATTGAGCATGTATCAGATCCAAAAAAAATGCTTAAAGACATGTCCTTGAGGCTAAATGATAGAGGGATTATCGTAATAGGAACTCACGACATTGAATGCCTATCTCATGAAAAAGAGGGTGTAAATTGGAAGCACATAGTGCCAAATGAACATATGTATTACTTTTCTAGGAAAACTTTGGCTAATCTAGCCAATAGCGTTGGCTTAGAAGAATTTTATTACTATAAACCAATAGATAATGGGTTTGTTTCCTTCTACAGGGAGTCATCCTCGTAATACAATCATACTTTTGGTGGACAAGGGTATGATGTTGGTAGTGGGCAAATATTTTCATTAAATGATATAAAAAAGTTGATTTTATCACATAATAGTGTTAAATTTATAAATGCAAAAAAACGTAAGGGTGATGTGCAAGATACTTTTATGACCAACGTTAGACTAGACCAGCTTGGGTGGCAACCCAAGCACAATTTTACAGATGATATAGCATCTTATTTTAAGGAGTTAAATAATGAGTGAAGATGAAAAGAGTATGCACCTTAGCGACCAGGCTATGGGTGCTCTGATGATGGCCCTACAGAAGTCTCTTCTGGAGCAGTCAGACATTGTGCCTGTACTAAAAGCATTTAAGTTTAGACTTAGCGAGACTGGTTTGATGGTTATGAACCCACCAACCGTCAAATTAAATCAGGATTTTGAGGATGCCGAAGTATAGTTATAGGTGCGATTCATGCAAACAAGAATTTGAAGTGCGTCATCCTATGGGAGAAGTATTAGGAGAGTGCATCTTTTGCCATAGCGGAGTTGTTGTAAAGGTGCCGTCTTTATCGTTTACGGTGAAGAACAATACCGGAGCAGGAACTTTGGTAAAAGATTTTATTGAAACGACTAAAAGGTCTGTTGCCGATGAAAAAGCTAAGCTAAAAGAGGAATTTTATGATTGAAATAATTTTATTATTATCTTTAAGCTTAAATATTTTTCTTATTTGGTATACAAGAAATACACTTACCAACTTACTCTACCTCTCGGAAAACTTGGGTCTGCTATATGATGCAGTCTCAAGTTTTTCTGCTCATTTGCAAGCAGTCTATGAACTAGAGAGGTTCTATGGTGATGCTACCTTAACAAATCTCTTGGAGCATGCAAACGCATTAAGAGAGGAATTAGGGCAATACGAAAACATCTTCCTCCTCTCAGAGCAACAAGAAGAAGAGGAGGTGGAGCCTGATGACAGTTCGGTCGAGACGCAAAAGGAATAGCAGAGTATACTTCGGTAAAGAGCATGAAGAAGCGATTTTAGCATATAACCGCTCTAAAGATGTAAGAGAAAAAGAATTGCTATATACAACCCTGATCCAGCCAGCATTTTCAGAAATGGTGGATAAGATTGTATATACGTATAAGTTCACTACCTTGCCAAATATAGAAGTGCTAAAAGAAGATTGTAAAGTACATCTTACTACAATCATACACAAATATAGCCCAGAGAAAAAATCGAAAGCCTTTTCCTATTTCAGCGTAATTACTAAAAACTGGTTTATACAAAAAGTAAAAAAAAATAAATCTAAGAATAGAAAAGAAGTTGACCTGGACGAACTTACAGCAGAACACCAGCTTCTATATGCTTGTGATAGAAATAAGTATGAAGAAGAAAGACAGAACGAGGAGTTCTGGGAACTGCTTTGGAAAGAAATAGAAACCTGGGAAACAATGAAGTTGAAGACAAATGAAGAGAAAGTTCTACAAGCAATAAAGATATTGATACAAGATAGAGATAATCATGAATTAATTTTTAACAAAAAAGCTATTTATTTATACATTCGAGAAATCACTGGGTTAAACACAAAGCAGGTAGTTAATAACCTTAATAAGCTAAGAGAAAAATACAAGCAGTTTAAATTCAAGTGGGATGAGGGAAGACTATGAAAAATTTAAATGACTACTTGAATCAGGTAGTAAATAACATCGAAGAAGATAGAAAAATAACAAGAGAACTCCTTGATGATGTTGTGCGATATCTAAGCAAGAGCGAAGAAAGGCACCGAGAAGTAGGCCTCACAGCTTCCAAGTATGTTGAAACCCTCCAGAGATCTAATGAACAGCTTGTTAAAGTTGCCGCCATCATTCAGAAGAATCAGAGAGGCAACGTTGGACTATCAAAAGAAGATAAAGACGACATTTTTGATATGATTCAGGAGAAAGACTAGTGCTTACATTTAAGCAAGTTTTAGAAAAATACGGCAACCTTAATCCTGTTTCTTTCGAAAAGTATTCTCTAAAGTTAGATATTGATAACCAGTTTAACCACCTATTCGTAATTCAGCAAGCAATAGATAGAATCTATGAAATGTCCTTGGAAGACCAAGAGGGTGGTCCATACTATGCTATTTGTTTGGCTTCACTTGAGAACCCAACAGGGAAACTAGCAAATAAATTCCAATTCAATAAATCAGTAGTTCAAGTGATTGCGAGGATACCTAAGTTACATGGAGCTATACCAAAGCCTCATGACTTAGGGTGTTTAGGTTATAACATTGCGGCAATCAATATGCATCCGACTTTTTATGCTGAAACAACTACAAGTACGCCACTTCCAAAGCCTGGAAATATTATCAAAGTTGATATCTCTTCTGCGGACCCTAAGTACGGAGAGTACCTTGGACTAGTCGATTCTTCGGTAACAGTTGAATCTTGTGCTGAGTTATTTGCCTCCAAGTCAGTTGAGAACCCAGAGGCGGTACATCAACTCTTGTCTGACGTTACAAATGGAGACTCGAATGGTCAATAAAATGGAAAAGAATAGAGACTTCTCTGGTTACCCAGACGATTTAAGAAAGGCAGCTGAACAAGCTGACGAAGAAGTAAGAAAAAAAATATCTTCTGGCGAGTCCTGTATCTTGCCTGGGCAGTGCGGCACTCCTCTTAACGAGCCTTTGGGCGATTACGACCCGGTAGAGTGTGAAGAAGTGTACCCTTCCCAAAAGGAGCTTCACTGTAGGCACCGCATATCATTCTTGAGAGATAGGAATGAGCGAAGTCATTTTAGTGGCTATGGAGGTAGGGGCTCAACTACTGCTGGTGCTATCGACATCGTAGTTGGAAGCGGGGGAAACAAACCGAAGCATAGACAAAAAGTAGGGCCAAACTTCTTTACTGATGCAGCTAGGATTTACCTCTCTCAGAGGGCAGACATTGATCAATATTTAGACTTACCGTTTGGTCAAAGTACCGGCTTACAGGCCTCTGAGAACCGCTCTGCAATCGCCATAAAAGCCGATGCAGTCAGGGTTGTTGGTAGAGAGGGAGTAAGGATATACACAAACCCTAGCACCCCCACAAACCCATCTATTGTTGCCTCTGACGCTGTCAATGAGACAAGCTCCAGAGGCGGAAAGATAGAAAGCAATGGGCCAGATAGGGGTATTCATCTCATTGCCCATAAAGCAACTGGCACCTATACAGCCTTAAATCCTATTATACCTGGGAGGAAAGGCGCACCATTCCAGTACACAATCAATAGACTCCAGCCAATGGTAAAAGGAGACAACCTTGTTATCTTATTGAAAGAAATAATTGGTCAGTTACAAGATATTGTAACATGGACACAAAATTTTACTAATTCACAAATGAGTTTTAATAGTTATATTGCAAATCACACTCATCAGGTTGCAAGCGCTTCTCCGGGTATTGCGACTCCATCACCAGAGGCGGTCGCATCGTACCTCCAAGAATTGGTTGGACAAATAAACAATCACGTAACGGTTGCTACTATTAAAAAGTATGACTTTGCTGAAGTTGAAAGAGTTTTTCTAGAGCCAACTGGAGAAATTAATATTCTCTCTAGATATAACAAGACAAATTGAGGAGATTTTAGATGCCTGGCGATACTAACACCCCACAGACTGGAACGGGAAGTGATCTAGTAAATAATAATAACAATAGTACTGTTCCGAGTAACCAACCAGGCGTTGAAGGAGATTGTCAGGAAGGATACACTCGTAGCTCGTTTACGGGTGATTGTGTAAAGATAGTTACCCCTACCACTGAACCCGACCCTGGTTTGCCACCAGAGGACGATCCGGGGGATGGTGGAGATGTAGACACTACGCCAGCCATAATCGGATGCATGGATCCTGCTGCGCTAAACTACGATCCAAAAGCCACAAAGACATGCGGAAACTACACTTATCTTCTTGATGAAAACGGCGAATTGATATCTGCTGGCGTAAACGATAACGGAGATGAAATCTTTGAAGTTCAATATGAGGGAGGTTCTTCGAACACTTGTTGTGTGTATCCCGGCGAAGAAGAAGAACCGATACCAGGCAATTCTGAGCCTGATGTTCTCGTGTTGGGCACAAGTGATGCAAAGCCGTCAGATTGTCCCGATTTGTCAGCACCAACAGTACAAGAACAGTTTAATCAAACTTGTTTTAACAATCTAGACGCTTATGTCCCAAACTGGCTCGACATGAATGAAGGAGAAGTATTTCTAAACCAGAGAACATGTGAGTATTCTATTGTCATGTTTGCTGATCCTCCTGAGTGCAGCCAGGAGTATTTTGAGTCTTTCATCCCCGATGCAGTGGACAGGCTCATTAGATATTATAACAAAGAAGAAACAACAGATTTTGTAACAATTACAAAATCTTCCAGAGATGCCCTCATAGAAGGCGGTTTGTTTCGGGAAGGCTTGGCATTTAGAACGGATGCTGTTAGGGTTAAGACATTTTATATATCACCTCGTAGATTAGAGAAAACAAGAATTCTTATTACCGTTCGCGCAGAAGAATTCAATAGAATCCCAGATAAAGAGGAGGAATACTCCGAGACTGCCGAAACGCAATTTGGTGTTGAGCCAAGCTATGTAGTTTTTTACACATCAGAGATATTAAACATTTTTAATCTAGTGTCTAGGAACTTTCGTTCGTTTGAGACATCTTACGCGGATTGGTCCCTAAAAAATGGAAAAGTCATCAGGGGCCTGAACTTCACCGCCGACTCAAACAGACTTCAAGATTTTTATAGAGATCTTTCTCTGTTGCTTGGCGAATCAGGGTTATCTTATAGAGAACTAGAGACTTTGGAGATTGGCTTTGACCCTAACTATAAGATTGAATATATAAAAACTAAGAAAAGGTACAGGCCAGCAGTTTTGATTCAGAAAGGGTTACAGAACTTTATTGAATCTACAAAAAATAAGAACACCTCTCTAATGGCTTACATTTCAAGACTACCAGACATTAGAGAAGATATGGTTGCGAGGAAGCCCCTATCTTGGTATGAAATACTTGAAAAATATCGTTTTCCCCCAATGCAAGAAGACTATGTTAATGACCTGACTTCTCCTCTAATTGATGGAAACGAGGGCCTAAAAGCCCTTGCTAATGCAAGCTGTCCCACTGCTTTTGAAGCTTTCCGACCTAAGAAAAATGCAGGGGAATGGGCTCTTACACAAGTTAATTCAATTAAAGATGCCTTGATGTTCCAACTAAGGGAGGAGCCTTGCTTACTCATTGATGGAAAAATCTTAGAACAAAGAAACAGAGAAAATTTAGCATCTCAAGTTATTGATCTTACTTTGAAAGAGTATCTAGCAAGTGACAGGATTATAAGTGACCTCCCAGAGCTTATAGCTAACGGAAGATGGGATAGTATCGAAGAATTGTACACTGGTTTACTAGATAACTTAGGTTACTGTGGCATTATTTCTTTAATCACATCTGCAATCGATTGTCTTTTAAGTGCTCTAGGATACGGAGATTCAATAAAAATTATTTTAGCTGCTGCAAT
>Ga0129324_10000713_pt1 | contig 23150 bp, 24 predicted proteins | sample CPBDNA_7_FD_96879 | JGI IMG/M metagenome (GOLD analysis project Ga0129324, IMG submission 96879) | Freshwater to marine salinity gradient microbial communities from Chesapeake Bay, USA - CPBay_Spr_15_0.2_DNA | ecosystem: Environmental > Aquatic > Marine > Coastal | place: USA: Chesapeake Bay... | reverse complement strand
TTAGTTGAAAGGTATGCAAAGGCTCAAGGAATGTGGCATGACCCTTCAGTTGAGCCACGTTTTTCTCAAATCGTTGAACTAGATCTTTCAACTGTTGTGCCATCTATTTCAGGACCTAAACGTCCACAAGATCGCATCTCATTGAGTGATTCCAAGAACTCATTTGAAAAGATTCTTCCTACTTACTTTGGGGATAAGACGTCCAAGGGAGAGGTTGCGGCAGGTTCTACCCGCGTTAAAAATGGAGATGTTGTAATCGCATCAATAACATCCTGTACAAATACCTCTAATCCATCGGTCATGATCGGTGCTGCATTACTTGCCAAGAAGGCGGTTGAAAAGGGATTGAAATCAAAGCCATGGGTAAAGACAACCCTGGCACCAGGTTCAAAGGTTGTAACCGATTACTACGATCGAGCAGATCTGACTAAGTACATGGATGCATTGGGATTTAATCTCGTTGGATATGGCTGTGTCACCTGCATCGGCAACTCAGGTCCACTGCCAATCGAAATTAGCAAAGCTGTGAATGAGGGCGATTTAGCTGTAACAGCGGTGCTTTCTGGTAATCGTAACTTTGAAGGTCGCATCAGCCCAGATGTAAAGATGAACTACTTAGCATCCCCGCCATTAGTTGTTGCTTATGCGATCGCCGGAACCATGGATCATGATTTTGAAACCGACTCATTGGGTAAGGACTCTTCAGGCAATGAAGTGTACCTGAAGGATATCTGGCCATCACCGCAAGAGATTCAAGCGGTCATCGACTCCTCAATATCATCTGAGATGTTTACCAAAGATTATGCAACTGTCTTTGAGGGTGATCATCGCTGGAAGTCGTTAGCAACACCGACTGGCAAGGTCTTTGAGTGGGATGCCAAATCAACCTATGTCCGCAAACCCCCTTACTTTGAAGGCATGCCAAAGAAGCCAACACCTGTTAAAGATATTTCAGGTGCACGGGTTCTTGCTGTACTAGGAGATTCAGTAACAACAGATCACATCTCACCAGCTGGAAATATCAAAGCTGATTCACCGGCAGGTAATTACTTGGCGCAGCACGGTATTGACCGAGCCGACTTCAACTCTTATGGCTCCCGTCGAGGTAATCACGAGGTAATGATTCGTGGAACCTTTGCAAATATTCGTCTCAAAAATATGTTGCTCAATGGAGTCGAGGGTGGATTTACTCGAAACTTCTTGGCAGATGGAGAACAGACAACAATTTATGATGCATCTGTTGTATATCAGGCGGCAGGAGTTCCACTAGTTATCTTGGCTGGCAAAGAGTATGGATCTGGCTCTTCACGTGACTGGGCAGCTAAGGGCACCGCGCTCCTTGGAGTTCGTGCAGTTATCGCCGAGAGCTTTGAACGTATCCATCGATCTAACTTGATTGGTATGGGTGTATTGCCATTGCAATTTAAGGATGGAGAAACAGCTGCATCCCTTGGACTCGATGGAACTGAAACCTTTGCCATCACCGGAATTACAGCGTTAAATGATGGTGGAATTCCTAAAGAGCTCACTGTGATTGCGGGAGATAAGACATTTACGGCAAAGGTGCGTATTGATACTCCGGGTGAAGCTGATTACTACCGACATGGTGGAATCATGCAGTACGTACTTCGATCATTGTTGTGAGGGTTTTAACTCTTAAGCGGGAAGGGAAGCGGTTCCCTTTGCATGGAAAAGTTTTCCGGTAACTGATTCGCTCACTCCTTCGCGATCCAAGTACGGCAAGATTCCACCTAAGTGCATTGGCCATCCAGCGCCCATCAACATGCAGAGATCAATCTCAGCAGGTGTTGTTACAACGCCTTCATCAAGCATCATGCGGGCCTCTTCAGCTAGCGCCCTGAGAGCGCGTGAACGTACCTGTTCAGCGGTAGATGGAGTCGAACCCTTCTCTACTAGAGCCAGCGCTGCAGGGTTTGCACTTACTGTGCCATCCTCGCCCTTAGCATAGAAGTTGCGAACACCTTCCTTAACCATGCGTTGCATAGTTGGAGAGATGCGGTAACGCGGACCTAGGTTGTTGTGCAAAGTTTCGGAGACATGCAGAGCAACTCCGGGACCTACAAGATCGAGCAGCTGGAATGGTGACATTGGGAAGCCAATCTCCATCATCGCTGAATCTGCAACCGCTGGAGATGTTCCCTCATCAACAGCATCTGTAACTTCACCCATGAAACGTGTGAGCAAGCGATTGACCACAAAGCCAGGTGCATCCTTACAGATAATCATGGTCTTCTTGAGCTCTTTACCAACTGCGATTGCTGTTGCAGTAGTTGCATCATCTGTTGTAGATGTACGTGCAACCTCTAGCAATGGCATGACCGCTACAGGATTAAAGAAGTGGAAGCCAACAACGCGCTCTGGATTTTTGAGCCCTTCAGTCATTCGTTCAACCGATAGAGAGGAGGTGTTTGTTGCAAGTACACATTCAGGAGAAACAATAGTTTCAAGCTTCTTGAATAGCTCCTGCTTAAGAGAGAGCTCCTCAAAGATAGCTTCAATCACAAAGTCACAACCTGCAAAGATTGCTTGATCAGCTGATCCTGAAACAAGAGCGGACAGACGTGCCGCAGATTCTGGGCTCATTCTCTTCTTCTCTACTTGCTTTGTAAGCTCATTTCTTACCCATGCAACGCCCTTCTCAGCTCGGGCTTGATCAATATCTGTCATCACAACCGGAACTTTGAGGTTTCGAACCATTAAAAGGGCTAGTTGTGATGCCATCAAGCCAGCGCCAACAACTCCGACCTTGGTTACCTTACGAGCAAGTGCAGGCTTAGGTGCTCCTTCAACTTTTTTGCGCTTCTTTTGTATCAAATTAAATGCATACAAGGAGGCACGTAGGGGATCTGACATTGTTAGATCGGCAAGGACTTGATCCTCGGCATCAAAACCTTGAGCTAATGTGTTGGTTCTAGCTGCTGCAATAAGCTCAAGTGCTTTAAATGGAGATGCGATAGTCGCACCACCATACTTCTTGAGCGCAGCAGCCTTACCTGTTGCAAGAGCGCTTTCCCATGCAGGATCATTACTGTAATCGGCACGCTCGATCTTGGTTGTGCCGTTGAGAACACCAACTGCAAAACCAATAGAACGCTCTAGAAAATCAGCTGGTTCGTACATAGCATCTACAACGCCAAGCTTGAGCGCATCCTTAGCCTTCATCATGGTGTTGTTGTTAAGAGCGTTGAGCATAATTACCTGAACTGCGCGCTCTGGCCCGATTAACTTAGGTAAAATTGTTGCACCGCCCCAACCTGGAACAAGTCCAAGGAAAACTTCAGGCAGAGCTGTAAATGCGGTTGTTGCCACTGTTCTGTAATGGCAGTGAAGACCTACCTCTAGACCGCCGCCGAGTGCTAAACCATTAATAAAGGCAAAGGTAGGAATTGAGCTTTCGCCTAGACGACGGAAAACATCATGTCCAAGCTTTCCAATAGCAAGAGATTGATTGCGATCATTTAAAAATGACAACGCGGAAAGATCTGCTCCGGCGGCAAAGATAAATGGCTTGCCAGTGATTGCAATCGCTGCAGGGTTGCGGCCTAGCGCATCTGTAATTGCCGCATCAAGTGCTTTAACAGATTGAGGACCGAAGGTATTAGGACGGTTGTGATCATGTCCGTTATCTAAGGTAATGAGCGCCATTGATCCTTTGCCACCAAAAGCGGTGAGATCAATATCGCGAACTAATGCATTGGTAACAACCTCTTCAGGTGCTCCCGCTGGAAGAGTAATATCTGCGCTCATAATTACTTAGCTCCCTTAAAGTGTGGGTTTTCCCAGATAACGGTTCCGCCCATGCCTAAACCGATACACATTGTTGTAATTCCATAACGGACCTCTGGTTGTGCTTCAAAGGTGCGTGCAAGATTGAGTATGAGACGCACTCCCGATGATGCAAGTGGGTGACCAACTGCGATCGCTCCACCGTAAGGATTAACTCGCACATCATCATCTGCAATTCCAAAGTGATCCAAGAAGGCAATAACTTGTACCGCAAAAGCTTCATTGATTTCAAAGGCACCAATATCTTCAATCTTCAATCCAGCTTGCTTCAACGCCTTCAAGGTTGATGGCACTGGTCCATACCCCATGATTTCTGGCTCAACACCAGCAAATGCGTAGGTGACCATCTTTGCCTTAATAGTTAAACCAAGTTCAAGCGCCTTCTCTTCACTGGCGAGCAAGGCCGCTGTTGCTCCATCATTGAGTCCTGAAGAGTTGCCCGGTGTTACTCGCCCTGAAGGACGGAAAGGGGTCTTAAGTCCTGCCAGCCCCTCCATTGTTGTCTGTGGACGTGGAGCTTCATCGGCGGTAGCAACTGTCCATCCAAGCTCTGCGCTGCGAGCCGCTGTTGGAATTAAATCTCGCTGAATCTTCCCATCCGCATACGCCTTTGCTGTTTTTAACTGTGAGCTCATCGCATAACGATCTGCGCGCTCCTTAGTCAATTGTGGAAAGCGATCATGTAAACGTTCAGCTGTTGCACCCATAGCAAGTGCATCCTGTTCAACAATGCGCTCTGCGAGGTAGCGAGGGTTTGGATCCATACCCTCACCCATTGGATGGTTGCCCATGTGCTCAACTCCACCAGCGATTGCAATCTCATTTGTGCCCATTGCGATAGCACCTGCAATAGTTGTGACAGCTGTCAGCGCCCCTGCACACCAGCGATCAATTGAGTAACCTGGAACGGTATTTGGTAAACCTGATAACAAAGCTGCGCTGCGTCCGATATTCATTCCTTGATCACCGGTCTGAGTCGCTGCTGCGATAGCCACATCCTCAATGGAGGCGGGATCAATCTTTGGATTGCGTTCTAATAATCCACGTATGGCGCGAACCATAAGATCATCTGCGCGAGTTCCGGCGTACATACCGCCGGCCTTTCCAAATGGGGTACGAACAGCATCAACGAGAACTACGGTGCGAGACATGGTTCATCCTTTGTTAGGTATGAGCGATATGTTACTCGTCGGTAAGGGTTTGTGACACTCCTGATTGCACCTCATCGACCGTGGTTTGAGCTACCTCAGTAGGGATTGGTTCACGCTCAAGTAGCGCCGCCGCCAGAGCGGGTGCAACTAAATCGATCTGCCACTGGCGAGCCCCAAGTTCCAACAAGGCGTGAGCAACCTCGGGAAGTGACAGGGTTGTTGTTGCTCCGACAGGTGGCCTCCAGCAGAGGCGACGAACATATTCAGGGGTGATGAGATTTTCAACTGGAATCTCATTTTCTTGAGCAATTACCTCGATCGCCGCACGTGCATGAGAAAGTGGGGCAAACTTTTCAGGAAACTTATCACGCCACAACTTAATAGGAGGCAAGGTGTCGGCACTAGTTCGCATCGCTGGCCATTGCTCTTCAGGTAGTGCAACAGCGGTTGCGATTGAATCTAGCCACAGCTGAAGGTTTTCTAACCAGCGGGCACGTAGCCCTAAAGGACGTAGGCACTTTTCAAACTCTTTCTTATTGGTTGGCACGGAGATTGCAAGTTCAACGATGGCAGAGTCATTGAGAAGTTTTCCTGGTGCCATATCCTGTTGAGAAGCTATCGCATCGCGGGCGGTCCATAAGGATTTAATCACCGCCAATTGATCCCGTTTCTTCATCTTGTGCATTCCTGAGGTTCTGCGCCAAGGATCAACACGTGGAGGTGCAGGAGGCGCTTTGAGAATTGCGGCAAACTCTTGATCTGCCCAGGGCAACTTTTTTGCATCCTGCAAAATCATATACATGCGCTCGCGCAGCTCTATAAGTAGTTCAACATCAAGAGCTGCATATGTCAGCCACTCTTTTGGCAATGGACGTGCAGACCAATCTGCTGCGCTATGTTCCTTTGCCAGAGAAACACCCATCAATGATTCGAGTAATGGGCCTAATCCAACCCGTGGCAAACCTGCGATTCTTCCTGCTAATTCAGTGTCAAAAAGTTTGACAGGATTGATCCCTAGCTCGCGCAAACATGGCAGATCTTGTGTACTTGCATGAAGAATTACCTCATCGGTATTCAACAAGTTGTTCAGTTCGACAAAAAGTTGATCTCTCGGCCCAAAAGGGATGGGATCTATTAAGTGCAGGCCACCATCCCTTCTCTTAATCTGAATCAGATATGCCCGTGCGCTGTATCTGAAGCCAGAAGCACGCTCTGCATCCACCGCAAATGGACCCGACCCTTGTGATAAGAGATCTAAGGCGTTTCGAAAGGCTTCATGCGTATCGATGACATCCGGCGTGCCTTCAGCAGGCTCTAGTAAGGGAACAGCAACTATCTCTTCACTCATTATTAACGCCTGCGAGAGGATGAAATTGTAGACACACCTTCAGGAACGGGCGGTAAACCAGCTACCTCAGAAATTAAATTGCACCAACTGATGATGTGATTCATGATCTCCTTGGGATCCTCAACTACAGGTGTCCATGATGCTCGAATTTCAATTTCAGCCTCATTGTTTCGTGGTGATAATTTTCCAAAAGATGCGCTCGTTACACGCGTAACCGTTCCGCTTGGAGAGTTGTATTTACAGTTATTCAAATCTAGTGATTCTAGAAACCAACTCCAGCCAACTTCTGGAAGTAATGGATCCTCCTGCATGATGGGATCAACATCTGCACTTACAAAGGTAACGCAGCGAAACTCTCCATCCCACGTCGCCTGTCCACCTGGCTCGTGCAAAAGTACAAAACGCCCATTGGCTATCTCATCTTCTTGATCTCCAATTTGTCCATTGGATGCATCGGCTGAGAATGCAAATGCATAGGTTGCTAATTTTTGCGGGGCCGGTACCTCAGTGAGTGTTAATTCAGCTCTTGGGTTTACGGTGCGAAGGTAATCGATTAAACGCTCAAAACCATTCGCATCCACATACTAAGAATAAAGATGGGAGTGTGCTTTTCTTGGGAGGCGGGGCGGTAACCTTGGCTCTATGGCATCACTATTGGCACTTCTATCAAGTGCACTATGGGGAACAGCCGACTTTTTTGCAGGTCGCCTTAGTAAGAAGCACCATCCATTTGCGGTATTAGGTTTTTCCCAGGTTATAGGTCTTGCAGTTGGCTTATTGATAGTTCTTGTTTCAAGGGATTGGGATGGACAAGCCTCTGGATTTGATGGATATCTGTTATCAGGTGCTCTAGCAGGTTTGTTTGGTTACATCGGCTTAGCCTGTTTATATGAAGGTCTATCAACGGGACGCATGGGAGTTGTCGCACCGATTAGTTCGATGAGCGCTGTCATTCCATTGATATATGCGATCGTAACCGGTGACAAACTTTCCATGATTGCATCGATCGGAATTATCATCGCATTGGTAGGAGTTTTTTGCGCAAGTGGGCCAGAACTTTCAAATGGAATGCCAATCAAACCATTGCTTTTAGCGCTGGGCGCTGCAGCGGGATTTGGAATGTCACTTACTTTTATTTCTATTGGATCTCAAGAAAGCGCTTTGCTAACAATGGTATCGATGCGCGGGGCGACATTTTTTGTAACCATCACACTCGCGCTCAGGTTTAGAACTACGGGTAAGTTTTCAAAGAAGGATCTCCCGATTTTGATTTTTATTGGAGCAGCGGATTTTCTAGCTAATCTATTACTGGGTGTAGCAACTACCAAAGGACTAGTTTCTGTTGCAATGGTCTTCGGATCCCTGTATCCAATTGCGACAGCGCTTTTAGCTTTTAAGCTTCTAAACGAGAGATTGCATAAGGTTCAATATGTTGGAATTGCTTTGGCCGTTACTGGTGTTTCCTTGATTTCAGCTTTTTAATTGCGAGCAGAATAAAAAGTAGTTCCAGATTCTTCTCGCTTATCAATCTGAGAAAAATGAGCCAAGAGCTGATTGATATCGATGGTGTGTTCTCCGCCTGTTGCAGGAGTAACACTTAGCTCGAGTTGGTCAATTAAACCGTGGTCAATTAACTCATTGATCATCGAGATCCCACCTTCTATAAGTATTTTCTCTCCAAAGAGCCCACGTGCCTTTTCAATAGCGTGGGTGGGGGAGCAGTTCCAAAACATCGCCAAGTGGTTTCCTTGGACCGGGTTAACTAAAGATCTGGAAATAACTACAAGAGGTACCGGAGTTCGGTTATATGGCTCATGCCGGGCAGTGTTTCCACCAACGATAATGACATCGACCTCTCGTCGCCTTTGTAGAAAGGCTCTTCGATCCTCCGGTGAGCTAACCCCCGCCGATCTACTCTCCTTAGAGGTCGAGCCATCTGCTCCAACAACCAATGTTGCAACGACGCTCACAGCTACAAGTATCGCCTAACTTCACCATTTCTTGTCAGTGGCTCTCTGTACATTTCTCATCATGATCATCGATTGTTCAACATGCACAATGGCGGCCATCGCATGCAATACATGTGTGGTCACCTTTTTCCTAGACAGTACCTCAGAACTAAGCGGTCAGAGTGTTGAGGCGCTATCGGTATTGGCTGAGAGCGGATTAACACCCCCTTTGCAATTTAACGCTCGCAGAGGCTGAGGCGGCTCTCAATTCACAGGCAAACCCCTTTCTGTAGTTGAGGAGCGACACAGCTCTGGTTAGCCTTGCCCCCATGTCCCTTTGGTTACACAGATGTATCGCACCATATGGATCATTGGGAGGTAATGAGTTGGCTGGAGCTTGCCGTTTCTAATCCAATTCTCTTTGTCACCAATGACTTTGGTCCTCGCGCAGGAGGAATTGAAACCTTTGTTATTGGATTGATTGAGCGTCGAGACTTTGGATCAACAATTGTCTACACCTCTTGGCAAGCGGGCTCCCACGAGTATGACGCCCGATGGAAGAGTGAGTTTGGTGTCACAGTTATTCGTGACCGAGCAAAGATTTTATTGCCTACTCCACGTGTATCCCGTAACCTCAAAATGTTGATCCGAGAACACAATATTCAAGTTGCTGCCTTTGGCGCAGCTGCACCCTTAGCCTTGCTTTCTGCTTCATTGAAGTCCGCCGGTGTTGTTAAAACCGTTGCATTAACCCATGGACATGAGGTTTGGTGGGCAAAGGTTCCACTATTTAATTTAGCGATTCGTCGAATCGGATCAACTACCGACTCCTTAACTTATCTCGGTGATTTCACACGGAAGGCGATCTCTGTATCTCTGAGTAAAAAAGCCTCACAGCGAATGGTCAAGGTTGCACCAGGTATTGATGTTGAGCACTTTACGCCTCAGGATTCGACGGCGCTGAGAAAAGAGTTGGGGTTAGAGAAGAAAAAGGTTTTAGTCTGCGTTGGTCGATTGGTACATCGAAAGGGCCAGGATCGATTGATTGAATCGATGCCCGAGATCATTGCAAAGGTTCCTGATGCGCATCTATTGATTGTTGGGCAAGGACCATACCTAGATCACTTAAAAAAGTTAGTGGCAGATAATCATCTTCACGGTTATGTCACCTTTATCGGACGAATCCATTATGGAGAGCTCCCGCGGTATATCTGCGCAGGAGATCTCTTTGTAATGCCTTCACGATCCCGTTTTGGCGGACTAGAGGTTGAAGGGTTAGGAATTGTTTATCTCGAGGCGAGTGCATGTGGTTTGCCCGTTATTGCAGGATCATCTGGGGGAGCACCTGATGCGGTGGTAGAAGGTGTAACAGGGGTTGTGGTGGATGGAACAAATACTCGACAGATCGCACAAGCGGCTATCTCTTTGTTAAGTGATCCCGCTAAAGCTGCCGCTATGGGTGGTGCGGGACGAGCTTGGATTATCGAGAATTGGCGTTGGGGGATTTGGTCTCAACGCTTTAACCAACTCCTAGAGCAGTAGCCCCTTTTCGCGGGCCTTCATAATCGCGGTAGACCGATTACCACAATCAAACTTTCTGAGAATTGATGAGATATGGGTTTTAACAGTTGATGTACTGATGTAAAGGTTGGCTGAGATTTCAGAGTTACTGGCCCCCTTTGCCATTAAGTGCAGAACATCAACCTCTCTTGGAGTTAGTACAACTGTGTGATCATGCCGAGTATTTAAGGTGCTGGTGAAGGATCGAGGATTCATCAGAGCGAAGTTCAGGGTTGTAACTATCTCTTCAATTGATTGACTCTTTGAAAGATATGCGTTGGCTCCCGAACTGCGAGCGATGCTGACGTACTGGCTAGGCTCATTGAGGGAGAGAATGATGATTGCAGCATCGGGTGCGCATTTTCTGACCCATTGGACAACTTCAAATCCTGAACCATCAGGCAGATTCAGATCCACGATAACCGCTTGCGGATTAAAGGCGGCGATCTTTGCGCGGGCCTGCTTAATGGATGCCGCTGTCTCAATGAGGGTAAAGCCGTGTGCGCCAAGGGCTGAGACAAGACCCTGACGTACAACATCGTGGTCATCTATAACAAGTAGTCGAACCATTACCTATCCAATGGGATTGTTACTCCAATTCTTGTTCCATGTGCATCTGAGTCAATATGGATCTCCCCATTGAGTTTTTCGATCCGCTCTTGTATACCCTTTAAACCAAAGGATCCATCCCTGACACCAACTCCACCCTTTCCATCATCACCGATCGCTATCTCTAGAGTCTTTGCATCAGAGTGCTTCTCGATATTTCGTAAAATCTCCTGAACAACTCGCAAGGCTTCATGCATCGTGTTGACCTGGCCCGGTACAGATAGGAGCGGCTCGGCTCCTCGTAATTGATGCATCTCCGCCCGCACCTTTTCTATCAGTGCAGTGGTGGTGAAGCGAATCATGCGCAGTGATGCTTTGAGCTCTGGCTCTTGGCACTGCGCTATCGCCTGATCAATGGAAAAACCCAGGACCACAAGGTCCTGGGCGATCCCATCATGTAACTCTTGTGCGAGGGTTACTCGCTCATTGTTCATTTTGTAAACAATGCGTCAATCTCTTTTGCAAACTCCTTTGCAACAACATGTCGCTTAACCGATAGCTTGGCAGTTAAGTGTCCACCAGCGATTGTGAAATCGGTAGGCAGTATTGTGAACTTACGAATTGACTCAGCCTTACTGACAGCCTTATTTGCCTCATCAACAGCTGTTTGAATAACTGCAATAAGATCTGGGTCACTGACCAAATCACTCAATGATGCGCCATCCTTCTTATTGTTGGTGATCCACACCTTCAGCGCATCAGGGTCGACCGTTACAAGCGCTGCAATAAATGGCTGATTGTCGCCAACGACGATGCACTGACTTACTAGTGGATGTGCGCGTAGGCGATCTTCGAGGACTGCTGGTGCAACATTCTTTCCACCAGCTGTAACGATAATCTCCTTCTTGCGTCCAACGATGTATAAGAAGCCATCATCATCGAGCTTTCCGAGGTCACCAGATTTAAACCAGCGCTCTGAATCAAAGACCTCATCATTGGCTGCTTGGTTTTGCCAGTATCCATCCATCACGATCGGTCCACGGATGAGAACCTCACCATCTTCGGCGATCTTGATTGAGGTACCCGGAATTGGACGGCCAACTGAACCAACGCGGTGGGCTCCATGAAGATTCAAGGTTGCTCCAGCGGTAGTTTCAGTTAAGCCATACCCTTCAAGAACTGAGATACCAATTCCACGATAGAAGTGACCTAGGCGTACACCAAGTGGTGCACCTCCTGAAATTGCAGCCTCTACGCGACCACCCATACCAGCGCGAATCTTGCTGTATACAAGTTTGTCAAAGAGTCCATGCTTTAACTTAAGAACTGGTGACATGTGCTTCTTGTCCAGCGCTTCAGAGTAAGCGATAGCGGTATCTGCCGCCTTGCGGAAGATCTTGCCCTTACCTGCAGCCTCTGCTTTCGCCTCTGCACCGTTGTAAATCTTTTCAAAGATACGTGGAACTGCCAGCACAAATGTTGGCTTAAATGTTCCGAGGTCAATTGGTAGTCGGCCAACTGGATCGCTGCAGTGGGCTAGGTGAAGACCAGCGGTAATCGCTCCGATTTGAACCATGCGACCAAATACGTGCGCAACAGGCAGGAACAAGAGGGTTGATCCACCCGGCTTGAGAAAGAGCTCACTTGCACCTTGCACGACATTTCCACACTCAGCAAGGAAGTTGCTATGAGATAGCTGCACACCCTTTGGCTTTCCAGTTGTACCTGATGTGTAGATCAATGTTGCAAGAGAAGCTGGTGTGATCGCATTGCGACGACGATCAATCTCATCATCACCAATGTGCTTACCCGCTTCTCGCAAAACTGTGAGCACATCATCTGTCATCGTCCACATGTGGCGGGTGTGTGCAGGCTGCACCGTCTTAACAAGCTCTGCTAATGCTGGAGTCTCAACAATAATCGCTACTGAGTGTGAATCATTTAAGATCCAATCAATCTGCTCAGCCGAGGATGTGTCGTAGATAGGAACGACAGCTGCTCCTGCAAACCATGTCGCAAAATCTAAAATCGTCCACTCGTATCGAGTGCGAGCCATAATGGCGACACGATCACCGATTTGAACACCTGCAGCGATAAGACCCTTTGCAGTTGCACGGATCTCTTCTTCGACTTCGCGTGCAGTGACAGGTTGCCAGCCATCGCCCAATGGGCGAGACATAATGACGCGCTCTGGCTCAAACCAGGCGCGTTCAGCGATGAGATTGGTGAGATTCCCGGCGGTAGCGGCGGGAACGAGAGGTGGGATTGAGATTTCATTCATGGTCGAACGCTAGCGCGGAGGCGCACAAAAGGGGAAGAGGGTAGCCTTGCGCCATGGCCGAATTCAGCAAATCAGTAATCACTATCGACTCACCAATCGCAGATGTACAGAAGGCTCTCTTTGAGTTGGACAAGTACCCCGAGTGGTCCACACAGATCAAAAGCTCTGAGGCCCTGGATCGCGATGCCCAAGGACGTGTCACCAAGGTAAAGATGAGTATCGATGCAGGAATGATGAAGGATCGAGTAACCCTTGATTACGACTGGAGCCAAGCTCCCAGCAAACTTTCATTTTCATTGGAGGATGCAGATCTACTGACCGGTATGGATGGTGTCTATACAGTTACAGCAATTGATGAGGATTCAACTGAGGTTACCTACGAACTTGAGGTTTCACTGTCAATGCCGATACCTGCAATGATGCGTCAAAAAGCGGAGAAGGCAACTATCGATGCCGCTCTTGCACAACTCAAGTCATTTCTAGAGGGATAACTTCGCCATGGGCAACACGATCGGCATCGATGTTGGAGGCACCAAAGTTCTCGGTGGTGTTGTTGATGAGACTGGAAAAATTCTCGCAACCGCCCGCAAAGATACTCCGCGTCAAGGTGGTGCAGATTTAACCCACACTATTGCCGATACCGCAAAAGAGTTAATGGCTAAATTTGATGTTACTTCAGTGGGTGTCTCGGCGGCAGGATTTGTCTCTTCAGATCGAAAAACAATGCTTGCAACACCCAACATCGCCGATTGGAATGGCGTTGATTTAGATTCAGAGTTAACTGCGTTGATCGGATTACCTGTAGTCCTTGAAAATGATGCAAACGCAGCAGCTTGGGGAGAAGCAAAGTTTGGTGCAGGTCGAAATCAAAATCATATGATGATGCTCACCGTTGGAACAGGAATTGGAGGCGGGATTGTTGTTAATGGTGCCTTGTATCGCGGCGCATTTGGAATAGCCGCTGAGTTTGGCCATCTTCGCGTGGTACCTGATGGACATTTATGCGGCTGTGGTGCTCGCGGTTGTTTCGAACAGTATGCATCTGGAAACGCCTTATTGCGCCATGCACGGGAGGCTATTAATGCCAGCCCTGAAATTGCACGAAACCTTCTCTCACGTGGGGATGGAACAGTTGCAGGTCTTACCGGACAGGCAATTACCGATGCAGCTCGTGATGGAGATCCCGTTGCACTGGCCGCCTTCAATACAACGGGTCAATGGTTGGGTGCAGGAATTGCATCTCTCTCGGTGCTTTTAGATCCTGCCTGTGTAGTAATCGGTGGCGGAGTAATTGATGCAGGAGAGATCTTGCTCAAGCCAACACGTGAAGCCCTAGAGCGCACAATGCCCTTTGCTGGAAAACACCCTTACCCAGAAATTATTGCAGCTCAGTTAGGTAATGAAGCGGGCTTAGTGGGTGTTGCAGATTTAGCTCGTCCCTAATTTTCAAAGGGGTATTTTAAGCCGATCTGTGCTCGTACCGTATCCATACTTTTCATAATATCTACTGTGTCTTTCCACGAGAGAATCTCTGATTCCAAAGCACCTGATGTAACTAATTGGGCAAACACCTGGGCCTGCTCCCTTAAGCCATGACCTTTGTAGCTACTTGGATATTCTGTAACCGAACCATCGTTTTGCACTACACGCATACTTGCTGGGTTATAAAAAGTTCTGTCGATTTCAAGCCAGCCATTTAATCCTGCAACAACGGCTCGACATGGGGTCTGCTCAACCATTGTTGTCGTTAGTACCGCTTGCGCCCCGTTGCTGTAAGAAAAAATCATCGATGTTTGTGCATCCACACCCTTATCAGTCATAACCGCATGAGAGGTTATAGATGTGGGATTTCCCAAAATCATGTGAGCAAATGAGACTGGATAAACTCCAAGATCTAGCAACGCACCACCTGCCAGCTGCGGATCAATCAATCGCGCTATCCCTTGATCTGCCAATCTTTGCCCATGATCTGCATGAATTGATTGGATCGGACCTAAAACTCCACTTGCAACTATTTCGCGAACCTTTGCATAATGTGGAAGAAACCTTGCCCACATCGCTTCCATAAGAGCTACCTGGTTTTTAGAAGCGGCATCAACCATCTCTTGTGCTTGCTGGGCATTGACCGCGAAAGGTTTTTCACACAAAACTGGTTTGCCAGCGTTGAGCGCCATAATGACATTGCCATGGTGAGCAGGATGTGGAGTGGCAACGTAGACACCATCTACAGATGGATCACTGACTAACTCTTCATAACTTCCATACGCTTTTCCACCAAACTCTGCGGCAAAGTTTTCTGCCTTGCTCAATGTTCGTGAACCAACGGCACCAATTGAGTGTCCCTCAAGGAGTGCGAGATCTTTTGCAAAGGCTCGCGCAATTCCACCAGGCCCCAAGATTGCCCACGAGAAATTACTCACAAGGTCGCTCCATCATCATCACGATTGTTGCGATGAAACCAACGCACGATTGCAGTACGAGCAGATTGAATAAATCCCCGCGGTGATTGTCGTGCGGGGTTGGGCTGTATAAATCCTTCTTGATCTATACGATCTAAATCATCCAGATAAGTTGTTGGGGATGATTGGTCCAGATTCAAGTCAGAGATGATCGACTCAAACTCTGAGCGGATTAACTCCTCTTCATCGAAGCCATCTGACCCTTTTTTCTCATTACCCACCCTCAGATAGTGTCATAGTCGTCAATAGCCACTAAATTAACCCCGTGCTTAACAACCTGCCCTACGGAACCTTGCGGGCCTTTCTGACCCCATTTTTAATGTTGGCCTTTCGTCCGAAGGTTCGTGGATTACGTAATGTTCCATCAAAGGGTCCGGTGATCATCGCCTCCAATCACCTGTCATTTAGCGATTCGATATTTATGCCCCTAGTTGTTCCTCGCAAAGTTACCTTCTTGGCAAAGAGCGAGTACTTCACCTCTCCTGGACCTAAAGGATTGTTGAAGAAGTTGACCTTCATAGCTTTAGGTCAGGTACCTGTCGATCGTTCCGGCGGGCGGCGAAGTGAAGCTGCGTTAATTACCGGCTTGAAATGTTTAGCCGAGGGCGATTGCATCGGCATTTACCCTGAAGGAACCCGTTCACCCGATGGCCGTTTATACAAAGGTCGCACAGGTATCGCACGCCTTGCCATTGAATCGGGTGCACCCGTTATTCCAGTGGCGATGTTTAATACCGACAAGATTCAACCCACCGGCAAGCTCATTCCCAATGTAAAGCGTGTAGGAATGCACTTTGGCGAAGCGATGTACTTTGACGGGGATTCGACAGATCTTCAATACCTACGCGATGTAACAGATCAGATTATGAATGCAATCCATGCGATGTCGGGCCAGGAGTACATCGATATTTATGCCCCCAAGAAGGCAAAGCTAGGTGTTGTTGAGGAAGAAGATTAATCCAGGGCGTTGCGTGCCACAAGATAATTACAGGTCTGGCACTCAGGGCCTGCATCTGGAAGTTCGCCTTCAAGTACATCAATGAACTCACCAATTACCTTTAAGAAGTTAGCTTGATCCCGCTCCACCGCAACATACTTTTGGAAAACTCCAAAACCATACTCATCAGCGTTGCTACCAATAGCTGTCGTTGGTCGCCAGACAAGTAGCCCCATAGAGGCCACCGATTGAGATTTTCCAGCGGCCGGGTTTTCTAATGCATAGGCGTAGGCCTCAAGTTGGGGGGAGTAGAACTGGCCACTATCTCGCTGACTATCTGAAACCTTGCAATCAATTAGACCGATAGTGCCATCAGCATTTGTTGAGACGAGGTCATACTTTCCGAGAATTCTCCAACGGCTCTCAACACTATTAACTACTAATGGCTTGCTCTTAACCCACTCGCCCCACTTTGTGACCTTTCCAGCGCGAAGGGATGGATCAATAGTGGGCATATCTGCACCTTGAAAATGCTCCTCTTGTAACGCGGCCATTGTTCCAACCAGTGGAAAAGCGCCTGGCATAGTTACCTTGAACCAATACTTAATCCACAGACATCTCTTGCAGGTTGATAAGCCAAAGGTCAAATCTGAAGGGGAGATGTTTTCGCGGGCTGGCTTGGCAGGTTTAATCATGTGCTTATTGTGTACTTAGCCACTGACAATTGCTGAATACAAAACTCCAAGACCCAAAGCAATCACGATGGCGCCGCCAGTTGCGCGTAGTTTCTCGAGGCGTTTGCCATCAGTAGCCAACCAATTTCGTGCAGTACCTGCCAACATCCCCCATGATCCATCTGAGAAAAAAGCCAGAATAGAAAAGATCGCACCGAGCAGAATCAATTGAGCTGTAACGCTTCCTCGATCGCGATCAATAAATTGTGGGAGCACCGCAGCGAAGAAGACCACGCCCTTGGGGTTTAACGCTCCGACCCAAAATCCATCGCGGATGGAGCGTCTGATGCTGGGAGCGACATCACCTTGGCTTGTCATGTCCGCAGCATGAGCACTTCTCTTTCTAATCGCAGCGATGCCAAGGTAGATCAAATAGAGACCACCTGCCCATTGAACTGCCATATAAGCAAGCTCTGAGCGCTCTAAGACCGGCCCAAGGCCAAGGGCGACAAATACTGAGAGTGAGAATGCGCCGGTTACATTTCCGGCAACTGTAAAAACTGCAATTGAGCGTCCCCACGCAATCGCCCGAGCGATGACAAACAATACGCTCGGGCCAGGCGCCAAGATTATTACCATCGCAGCGACGATGTATTCAGGCAACCGTGAGGGAATGACCATTTGGTGAGTTTAGGGGCGTGTTCAGGTTGCGCAAAGCGGGTATATCCCTCTAGATTACGCCTCGATATATCGAATAGATACATTCAGCGGAGTAATGCAGGTATACAGAAGTGGAGGGTCAGATGCGCTCGCGTTCAGAGTCGCTCGAATTCGCCCTCCTTGGGCTGCTCTCACAAGCCCCGCTTCACGGTTATGAACTTCGCAAGCGGATTGGAACCATCTTTGGACCCTTCCGCGCCCTTTCATTTTCAGTGTTGTACCCACAGCTTCGTCGCATGATGGAGGCTGGATTAATTGAAGAGTCGGTCACAGAAACCACATCGCGCCGCTCACGAATCGTTTATGCGATCACAGATAAAGGCGCTCGCAAATTTGAAGATTTAACTGAGTCTGTCACACCAGAAACATGGGAGGACGAGGGCTTTGAGATTCGATTCGCCTTCTTCTCGCCAACATCTGCAAAGAACAGAGTAAGAATTCTTGAGGGACGCCATCGTCGCCTTAAGGAGAAAGCCGAAATCCTTCGTGGTGAACTCGAGAAGTCACCTGTTGGTATCGACAAATATCTGGAGGAGTGGCGACGCCACTCACTAGAAACAGCTGATCGAGAGATCGCTTGGCTGGAAGACATGATCAAAACCGAGAGGAAATAGAGTGAACATCACAACCGGTAAAGGCGACATCCGTGTTGCAATTGTTGGCGTTGGAAACTGCGCTAACTCATTAGTTCAGGGCGTTGAGTACTACAAAAACGCTGCTGTTGATCAAGAGATCCCAGGTCTTATGCACGCCGTTGTTGGGGGATACCACATCTCTAGCATCAAGTTTGTTGCAGCCTTTGATGTTGATGCAAAGAAGATAGGCCTAGATCTAGCTGATGCAATCTGGGCTAGTGAGAACAACACAATTAAATTTAGCGATGTCCCAAAGACTGGCGTTCCAGTTCTTCGTGGTGTCACACATGATGGTCTCGGTAAGTACTACCGCGAGACAATCAAGGAGTCAGATGCACCAGCCGTTGATGTAGTCAAGGTCCTCAAGGATGAAGCGATCGATGTTTTGATCTGCTACCTACCGGTGGGCTCTGAAGCAGCCGCTAAGTACTACGCACAGTGTGCAATTGATGCAGGATGTGCATTTGTCAACGCACTTCCTGTATTCATCGCCTCAGATCCAGTCTGGGAGAAAAAGTTTGCTGATGCCGGTTTGCCTATCGTTGGAGATGACATTAAGAGTCAGGTTGGTGCGACCATCACTCACCGCATCATGGCTAAGTTATTCCAGGATCGCGGCGTACACCTAGATCGCACTTACCAGCTCAATGTTGGTGGAAACATGGATTTCAAGAACATGCTCGAGCGTGATCGACTTGAATCTAAGAAGATTTCAAAGACAAACTCTGTGACATCGCAGTTAAATCATGATCTTGGTGATAAGAATGTTCACATCGGTCCATCGGATTACATTCCATGGCTTGATGATCGCAAATGGGCCTACGTTCGCCTCGAAGGCCGCGCATTTGGAGATGTTCCCTTGAATCTTGAGTACAAGTTAGAGGTTTGGGATTCACCAAACTCCGCTGGTGTCATCATCGACGCACTTCGTTGCGCCAAGATCGGTCTAGATCGCAAGATTGGTGGAGCCTTGCTCTCACCCTCTAGCTACTTTATGAAAACGCCTCCAACTCAGTACACCGATGAGGCGGCTCATACCAAGACTGAGGATTTCATCGCAGGAAAGATCGACCGCTAAACCAGATAAGGGATTAAAGAAGAAGCGCCCCTGAGATACCCAGGGGCGCTTTTTTAACCCATCACGGAGAGTTGAGGGTTAAATCAGTACCTCTTCACCGGTGTGACGGCGATGGAGTACCGCCGCAACCCCCAAGACTAAGAAGAGAATTGCACCCACTAGAGACGCAAGGGCGGCATACCCTGCGATGACTCCCATAGTTCCAAATGCATACGCTTGTAGGAGCATTCCTCTCAGGGTATTTCCCATAAACAGTGTCTCCCGCAAATCACCCAACTGTGCAATCTTTGCGGTATCGGTGCTTCCACCACGAACAAGACCCATGTACGCACCAGATACCTCAGAGTATGTTGCTGGTTTACCCATTACAGCGGTAGCTGATGCGTTCATGTGCTCAAGGATGTAGAGATCTGAATAGTCCCGGGCCATCTCGCCAGTTACCACCTTTTGCTCTGCCCATTTGGCCAGTTGAGTCTTTGTTGCAGCTGGTAGCGCCACTTCTGCAGGAAAGGAAATGTTCTGCATCTCTAACTGAGATGCCACATTCTGCTCAGCAAATGTTGCACCCCAGTTCAAGAGGCCTGCAAATAGAAATAGAAGAGCTGCAAAGCCCAAACTCACGATTGAAATTATCTTGTCTAATGTCCTGCGTTTCATAACTTTCTCTCTCCCACTTAGGTATTGATATTCAAATCCAATACGAGCTATGTCTACTCTTGTTATGAGTCATCCATAAGGAAAAATGCGAGGGACAGCACTCGATAAGAAACCTTGAGGGTTCGCTCTCAGGATCTGTGATTTAAAAAGTTAAGAAATTACCGTTTTCATTGATTAATCTATGTGACGGTTGCATATCGCTTCGCCGTTTGGACCAACCTCTAGATGTGAACATGGGACATGCAAATTATCAAAAGCTCCATCACCATAATGTGTGCGATATGCAAGGGCTAATAAAACCCTCAAATTTGTATCGCCATCAGATTTGATTCCAAAAACCTGCGCGCTACGACTGACTGTGTTTTCAATAACCTTTTCACTATGAGATGTCTGTGAGGCAATAGCTGAATTTGATTTGCCTTCGCAGACAAGTGCTAAAACTAGTTGTTCAAATGGGGTTAGCTCCCGCGTTGAAATTGTGATATCTCGTGTCACTGTAAATCCGCCTCTCCGCGTGTTCCCATTGTGCCTTTCTTTTTTTCCATAGTCACCCCATAGGATGGGAGCCATGAGCGAAATTTTGAGCAGCCTAGATAATGGAGTGCTAACACTCACCTTTAATCGTCCCGAGAAGATGAACGCCCTGACCAGATCTATGTACTCGGGATTAGCCAAGGAGCTCAATGATGCGGCGGGGAATTTTGGGATTAGAGCGGTTCTCTTAACCGCAGCTGGGGATCACTTCACCGCGGGCAATGACATCACCGATTTTATGAACAACCCACCAACCTCAGATGATTCAGAGGTTGCTCAATTTTTGGGAGCGATTTTAAATTTTCCAAAGCCTCTTCTTGCCGCTGTGAAAGGTAATGCGGTCGGAGTCGGGACAACGATGTTGTTGCATTGTGATGTTGTGATTTCAGGACCCACCGCAAAGTTTTCAATGCCCTTTGCCTCTCTGGGACTTGTCCCTGAGGCCGGCTCTAGTTACCTATTCCCGCAATTGGTCGGGTATCAAAGAGCGGCCAGAATCTTTATGACAGGTGAAAGTTTTGACACAGATGCAGCGATTGATATGGGATTGGTGACAGCCAAAGACTCAGATCCACTGGCACACGCCATGAAGATCGCACAGCACATCGCTGAACAACCACCTCAGGCCATTATTAATACAAAGGCGCTACTCAAGGCTGGCGACCATGACTCGGTTGCAGCTGTGATGAAGGCCGAGTTTGAAATCTTTGCAATAGCGCTTCAATCAGAAGAGGCTATGGAAGCATTTATGAAGTTCATGTCGAAGAAGGGAAAGTAAATGTCACTAGCCGGAAAGAGAGTTTTCATAACGGGAGGATCTCGTGGTATCGGTCTAGCAATTGCGCTACGTGCAGCACGTGATGGAGCATCAATCGCAATCGCTGCAAAGACCTCAGATCCAAACCCAAAGCTTCCAGGCACTATCCACACCGCTGCCGCAGAGATCGAGGCGGCAGGTGGCAAGGCCCTTGCTATCCAATGCGATCTGCGAGATGAGGCTCAGATTGAGGCAGCTATCGCACAAGCAGCTGAAGTCTTTGGTGGCATCGATATTGTGATCAACAACGCCAGTGCAATTAACCTAACGCGCACCGACCAGACTCCAGCTAAACGTTTCGATCTGATGTTTGATGTCAATGTACGTGGAACATTTCTAACATCACAGGCAGCTTTACCGCACCTGCGCAAATCTGCGACAGAGGGTCGCAACCCCCACATTCTCAACCTGTCCCCGCCTTTATCTATGAAGCCAATCTGGTTCAAAAACCATGTGGCCTACACGATGGCTAAGTACGGAATGAGTATGTGTGTTCTTGGAATGGCTGAAGAGTTCAAGCGTGATGGAATCGGTGTCAACGCTTTGTGGCCCCGCACCGTTATTGATACCGCAGCGCTACAAATGATTCCGGGTATCGATGCATCTGCTGGACGTACACCTGAAATTTTGGCTGATGCTGCCTACATTATCTTCAACCGAGATGCGAAGGAGTGCACAGGCAACTTCTTTGTAGATGATCTTGTGCTTGCTAGCGAGGGAGTAACTGATTTGGAAAAGTACTCTGTTACCCCAGGGACCAAGGATTTCTTACTTGACTTCTTTCTAGATTAAGATCGAGTTTATGCGCACATTGATCAAGGTTGTTTTTATCGGCTTTTTAGCCTTCAATGCAAGCACTCATGCCAATGCGCATGTAGAGATCGTTAACTCATTCCCTGAGCAGTACGCCAATGTAAATCCAATACCAACTCAACTGTGGATTGAATTTAGTGGAAATCTCCAAACACTCGAAGGAGAAGCGGTTAACTCGATCGAAGTGATTGACTCAACAGGTATTGAGGTGAATTACCAGGATCCTGTGATTAGCGGAGGAAGAATTACTACCAAGATTTCGGGACAAAGTGCACCGGGAGTATTTACCGTGATTTATCGAGTCGTTGGAGATGATGGTCATGTTATTGAGGGCGAGTACACCTTTAACGCCTCACCAGATTATTCGGAGAGTCAGTCTCCAATGTCAATAAGTAATGAGCCTGAAAAGGCTGAATTTTCAACAGGAGCGATCGTTCTTACTGTGTTTTTGGTGATCTTTGCCATTCGATATTTTATAAATCTTAAGAAGAATAAAAAGTAAATATGCCTGCCTTTGAAATCGAATTGAATGGCCCTAATGTAATTGATGAGTCTGAGCGCTCAGGCAAACCTCGATCTCTCTTCTGGCCTTGGGCTGGGGCAAATGTCTCACTTTTAGCGCTCTCCTATGGAGCATTCTTCTTAGGTTTTGGAATCTCCTTTCGTCAGGCAACGGTGGCTGCCTTCGTGGGAACAATCGGCTCCTTTCTATTAGTTGGAATAAGTTCTCTGGCCGGTAAGCGCTCCAATGCCCCGACAATGGTTTTATCCCGTGCATCCTTTGGAGTAAAGGGCAGCAGAGTGCCAGGCGCGCTTTCATATTTGATTTTTGTTGGTTGGGAGATTGTGCTTGTCTCGCTTGCGACATTAGCCACCGGAACAATTCTTGCCCGCATTGGTGGAATTGATCGTAATCTTTCATTACTACTGGGCTTTGCCTTGGCTGCAGCTCTGACTGTAATTGGGGGAGTACTGGGTTTCACAGTGATTATGAAACTCCAAAAGTTTCTTACAATCACCATTGTTGTGATGACCTTGTTTTACATCGCACTAACTATTGATAATGTTTCGTGGAGCGCAGTTACAGCGATTCCAGATGGAAATTTTCAGAGCTTTGTTGGCGCTGTGATATTTGCAATTACAGGAATTGGGCTCGGCTGGGTAAATGCAGCCGCCGATTA
>Ga0129324_10000711_pt1 | contig 23169 bp, 24 predicted proteins | sample CPBDNA_7_FD_96879 | JGI IMG/M metagenome (GOLD analysis project Ga0129324, IMG submission 96879) | Freshwater to marine salinity gradient microbial communities from Chesapeake Bay, USA - CPBay_Spr_15_0.2_DNA | ecosystem: Environmental > Aquatic > Marine > Coastal | place: USA: Chesapeake Bay... | reverse complement strand
GAAATAAAACAGGGTAATTTTCAGTTGTATGGCTTAACTTGGGTTGGGGTTAGAACGCCTGAAATTTATCGTCAAGTGTTTGGCTCAGAATGGATGCCGCCGCAGGGCTTTAATCGTGGCCGCTATGTGGATGCTGCATTGGATGCTTTGTTAGGGGCGCAAGATTGGCTCGCCATCACGAAGCGGATTCATGCGCAGCTGCCTTATATTCCGCTGTGGTATGAGGGGCAGGTGGCCGTGATGCAAAAAAACATGAGCGGTTATGCTCCGCATGCGGATGGTAATTGGGATGACTTAGCAATGATTCAAAGGTCGGCTACAATAGCGCATGATGCAGATTAATATTTCCATTCCAAGGCAAACCTTGGTTGTTCGTGATGCGAGTGATGCGCTGTTGGCGCAGTTTCCTGTTTCTACTGCTACAAATGGGGTTGGTTGCGAAAAAGGGAGTGGTTGTACGCCGCTAGGTCAGCATATTATTCGGGCTAAAATTGGGGCTGGGGCACCTGTGAATGCGGTGTTTGTTGGACGACGTGAAACGGGTGAGATTTGTACGCCTGCTTTGATGGCGGCATTTCCTCAGCGTGATTGGATACTGACTCGGATTTTATGGCTTTCAGGTTTAGAGCTTGGCAAAAATCGTTTAGGTAATGTTGATACGATGCAGCGGTATATTTATATTCATGGCACGCCTGATTGGACGGATATGGGTGTGATTGGCTCACATGGTTGTGTGCGGATGCGCAATGCCGATTTGGTGACTTTATTTGATTTAGTATCCGTGGGCACGATTGTGCAGATTGAGGGCTAGTTGTCGTATGGTGCGTCGCTTTTTTCAGCTCTTTACCGTTATTTTTGGTGTCTTGGTGCTTACTTTTCTGTTGATTCATTTGGTGCCAGGCGATCCTGTGGAGGTTATGCTGGGTGAGTCTGCTAGTTTGGCTGACCGTGCAGCGTTGCGGGCGCAATTGGGTTTGAATCAGCCTTTACTTAGCCAGTTTGGACATTATGTCAATCAGCTGGCGCATGGGGATTTAGGGCAGTCGATACAGACGAAAATGCCTATTGTTGATTTATTTAAAACCCGTTATCCAGCGAGTATTCAGTTGGCTTTGTTGGCGATGGTGATTGGTTTGTTGATTGGTGTGCCGCTGGGTATTTATGCGGCCTTAAAAGCAGGCCAGTGGCAAGATCTTGTGGTGACTTTGATTAGTGTGCGGCTAGCGGCGATGCCTGTTTTTTGGTTGGGACCTATTTTGATGTTGGTTTTCGCGGTTTGGTTGGGTTGGTTGCCAGTCAGCGGTATGGGGGAGCCCGCTGCGATTATGCTGCCTGCGCTCACGCTTGGCTTGGGGCTTAGTGCTATTTTGACCAGAATGACGCGCACCAGTTTATTGGAGGTGCTCAATGAAGACTTTATTCGGACTGCGCGCGCTAAGGGTTTGAGTGAGCGCACGGTGGTGATGCGCCACGCTTTGCGTGCGGCTTTGTTGCCGATTGTGACTATTGTTGGTTTGCAAATGGGGAGTTTGTTGGCAGGTACTGTGATTACCGAAACAATCTTTAGTTGGGATGGTGTGGGTCGTTTGCTGGTGGACAGTATCGAAAAGCGTGATTATCCAGTCACACAAGCTTGTGTGTTGGCGGTGGCGTTGAGCTATGTGCTGATTAACTTTGCAACCGATATGGTGTATCGCTTCGTTGATCCTAGAATGCGGCTAGCGAGGGATTAGGATGAAATCCATTGCGCTTTTTATTTTACTGCTGTGGTTGCTGGCTGTGATTGCTGGTCGCGTGTTGGGGCTGCATGGTCAAGCAGTGGATTTAAGTCAGGTATTGGCAAGCCCTAGTTTGGTGCATTGGTTTGGTGCAGATGATTTGGGGCGCGATCTTTTGGCGCGTATCTTACGTGGGGTTGAGGTTTCCTTTGTGGTGTCTGTTGTGGTGACTTTGGTTTCGATGTCCATTGGTGTCACTGTTGGGTTGTTTGCTGGGTTTTATGGTGGCAAGGTCGACCAAGTCTTGATGCAAGTGACGGACATTTTTTTGGCTTTCCCGGGTATTTTATTGGCAATCGCGTTTGCGGCGGTGTTAGGGCCGGGTATTGTTAATTTGATGTTTGCGCTTTGTTTAACTGGCTGGGTTAGTTATGCCAGATTAACGCGTGCCCAAACACTCAGCTTGCGGCATCGCCAACATGTGTTGGCTTCAGCGTCGCTGGGGGCGACGCCGCTGAGGTTGATGCGCTACCATATTTTGCCGCTATTATTGTCCATTTTGATGGTGGAAGCGACTTATAGTCTTGCCAGCATTATGATTGCTGAGGCCAGTTTGTCATTTTTAGGGCTTGGTATTCAAGCACCTAACGCTTCTTGGGGGGCGATGTTGCGTGATGCGGTGCGCTATATGTTGGTTGCTCCGCATTATGTGTTGCTGGTAGGGGCGAGTTTGATGAGTTTGATCTTGGCGATTAACCTTGGTGGTGACCACCTCCGTGATAAACTAGATATTGTTTCGTCTGTTCACGAAAAATAAGCGGCTTATTTTACGCTGATTAACATAGCGGCTTTTTTCGCCTTTCAATTTTATCTATTTCAGTACAGGATTCTCTTTGACACAAGTAATTAATATCCATTGGCAAGAAAGTAATCAAGCCAAAGCGGCCATTTGGCAATCGGCTGCTAATAATAAACCACCTAAAAAAATCCAAGTGATTGACGATACGCTTAAAGCGGATGCGGCTTATAAGTTGGTTTGTGAAGGTACGGCTTTGTTGTGGCGGGGCGATTTTCAAAATGCAAAACATATGGCGCAAGCGATTTCTCGACGTATTGATAATCGAGATTTAAAGCCGAAAGCCAGAAATAAGCGCAATAAGGCGGAAAAAGCTGGGCTGGAAGTCCAGCCTAAGGATTTATTTCATCTTTATCGTAAGAGCCAGATTGAACGCGCGCGCACTTTAGGGATGTTGTTGGTTGAGCTAACCGCTGATTATCGCTTGCCATATCATCGCGCGCCTGATATTGCTGCAGCGTGCGAGCATGCTTATGGTAAAAGTGTTAGCCATCAGTCGTGCTTGGTTTCGCTGCGTGAGATTTTAGGCATTATTGGCGCTTATGAATGGCATAAAAAAGGGGTGGCGATTGCACCATTAGCGGCTAATATTACCCCTAGCTATGGGGTGTATTCGCCAGTACGTGGCGAGTATTTGACTTTGGTGAATACCGCGCCGCTCAATCAGGTTGAGGTGGCATTTGATATTGGGACAGGTACTGGTGTGATTGCGGCTATTTTGGCCAAGCGCGGGGTGAAAAAAATCATTGCAACCGATCTTGCTTCACGCGCATTGGTTTGCGCTAAACATAATATTCAAAAACTAGGGTATGCGAATCAAGTGCAAATCCTTAGTGCTGATTTGTTTCCACCAGTGAGTGCTGGTCTTGCTGATTTAATTGTTTGCAACCCACCGTGGTTGCCAGCTAAGGCCAATAGTGCGATTGAGCAAGCGGTTTATGACCCTGATAGCCAAATGCTCAAGGGCTTTTTGGCTGGGGTGAAAAACTATCTAGCCATCAATGGTGAGGCTTGGTTAATTTTGTCTGACTTTGCAACGCATTTGGCGCTACGCAGTGCAGATGAGTTGCAGCAATGGATTGTGGATGCTGGTTTGACTGTGGTTGAAAAATTAGACATCGCACCACAGCATGGCAAGGCGAGTAACCCTGCTGACCCATTGCATCAGGCACGTTCAAAAGAAGTGACTTCGCTTTATCGCTTACGTGTGGTGTAGCCTGATGGCTACGGTTGCGCTGTGATAAAATGTTTGCAGTAAAAAGAAGGGGTTGATGGATGGAAAGATATCGGGTTAAAACAGATGCTTTTACAAGCGGTTTATTAATGTGGATTGAGCGGTTGGGACTGATTTTAGTCACGATTGCGGCGTTTGTTTCACTTTCACATGAAATCATGCGGATTTGGGCAACAGGTACGGTTAGCTTGGGTGATTTGTTGCAGTTATTTCTGTATCTTGAAGTTTTTTCTATGATTAATAGTTATTTCGGTTCTGGTAAGATTCCGATGCGTTACCCGATTTATATTGCGATGGTGGCGTTGGCGCGGTATTTGTTGCTGGATTTGAAGGAGTTGACGGATGAGCATATGCTCTCTATTGCTTTTTCAATTTTGGTTTTGGCTTTTTCGGTATTGGTGATGCGTTTTGGGCATACCAAATTTCCTTACGATGATGTGCCTGATGACAATAAACATATCTAACCATTATCGGCGTATTGGTTTGCTGTCCGCCTTCGTGCCATTACGGGTTTTAAATAAGGCTTTTTGATTGAAGGAAGCGCCATGTCTTTAGGTCCAGTCATGCTAGATGTTGTGGGTACAGTGCTCACGGCCGATGATGTTCGTCGTTTACAACATCCTCTAGTCGGTGGGGTGATTTTATTTGCGCGTAATTTCGAGAATGGCGAACAATTGACTGCACTGACCGCTAGTATTCACGCTTTGCGACAGCCACCTTTATTAATTGCGGTGGATCATGAAGGGGGGCGTGTGCAGCGGTTTAGAGCGGGATTTACCCAGATTCCACCGATGCGTGCCTTTGGTAAGATTTGGGATAAAGACCGCAAAAAAGCACAGATGCTGGCTGAAGACGCGGGTTGGATTTTAGCGGCCGAATTACGTGCGCACGGGGTTGATTTTAGCTTTACACCTATTTTGGATATGGATTACGGCGATAGTTTGGTGATTGGTGATCGGGCTTTTCACCTTGATCCGCGGGCGATTAATGAATTGGCCTTTCATTTAATGCAAGGCCTTAAAAAAGGGGGTATGGCGGCGGTGGGTAAGCATTTTCCTGGCCATGGCTATGTGACTGCAGATTCACATGTGAGTATTCCTGTGGATGACCGCACGTTTGATCAAATTGCACAAAATGATATGCAGCCTTTTAGACAGATGATTGATGAAGGTTTGCCTGCCATTATGCCTGCGCATGTGATTTACGCTCAGGTGGATGACCAGCCTGCTGGCTTCTCTACTAAGTGGTTGCAAAAAGTCTTGCGCGAACGGTTGGGTTTTAATGGGGTGATTTTTAGTGATGACTTGAGTATGGAGGGCGCGAGTGTTGGTGGGGATGTGACCGCGCGCAGTTTGAAGGCCTTGCAGGCTGGTTGCGATATGATTTTATTGTGTAATCAGCCTGCATTAGCGGATGAGTTGTTGGCGAACTTAGTGTGGAAGATGTCAGCACAAAGCATGGTACGATTGGCTCGTATGCATGGTGGGCATCATCCTGAGTCGTTGGCTGTGTTAGAATCGCGGCAAGCGTTTAGGCAGGCAAAGGCTAACGTGGCCATGGTGGGGCAAGCAGCGGGTGACGATTTGTTCAATTAAGGTGTATTTAATCTTACTATTTACCATTTGTTACTTGAAACTTTCACTATTTGTCGCTATCTTAGTGGTTACCATTTTAGTTATTTTATAAGGATTTTTGCAATGGCAGATCGTATTGAAGTTTTAGGTCGTGAGACCAGTGTTTCTTCCTCAACCAATAAAGTGTTGCGTAACACTTATGCTTTGCTGGGTATGACCATGATTCCTACCGTCATTGGTGCGATGATTGGTGTGAGTTTAGATTTTTCTTGGCTTTTTGCTACTAGTCCAATCATTGCGTTGATTGGTATTATGGCGACGGTTTATGGGATGAGCTGGTTGGTGGCGAAAAACAGCAATAACGCATCAGGCGTTTGGTTGCTTTTTGGTTTTACTTTTATGATGGGTTTATTGTTAGGCCCAATCTTGCAAGCTGCCCTAAGCTTTAGTAATGGCGCACAATTGGTTGGTTTGGCAGCAGGTGGTACAGCGGCTTCTTTCCTTACTTTAGCCGCGATTGCGACTAATACGCAGCGTGATTTTTCTAACATGAGTAAGTTCTTAACGGTTGGTTTTGTGGTGGTGTTATTGGCGATTGTGGCCAATTTGTTCTTCAAAATTCCAGCCTTATCATTAACGATTTCAGCGGTTGTGGTGTTGTTAATGGCCGGGTTTATCTTGTATGAAATCAATCAGATTGTGCGTGGTGGTGAGCGTAACTATGTGATGGCAACCTTGAATATTTATATTAGTTTGCACAATTTGTTTACCCATTTATTGCATTTGTTAATGGCGTTAATGGGACGTGATGATTAAGCATCGCTTGCTTTAGCATGGCGCTAGATGATTAAAAACCCGCTTTGGCGGGTTTTTGTTTTAGGGTGTGCAGCTGTTATTTTTTCCTGCGCGCTTTAAAAAAAGTGCTGAGCAGTTGGCCACAGTCATGGGCTAATAAACCGCCTTCGACCACGGTATGATGATTCAATTTGGTTTCTGCCATTAAATTGACCACACTACCACAGGCGCCTGTTTTGGCATCGCTTGCGCCATATACGATGCGCGCGATGCGTGCATGTTGCATCGCGCCTGTACACATCGCACAGGGTTCTAGTGTGACGTATAAGGTGCAGTCGATTAGGCGGTAATTGCCAATGCGCTGGGCTGCTTCACGCATGGCGATTATTTCCGCGTGGGCGGTTGGGTCTTGCCTGTCGATGGGTGCATTACTGCCTGTGCCGATGATTTGACCGTCTTTAACCATGACAGCGCCCACGGGGACTTCACCTTGCTCGGCCGCTTTTTTTGCTAAAGCGATTGCCATTTGCATAAAGCTGATATCGGTTGCGGCAGGGTTGCATTGTTCGCTTGGGTTCATGGCGTTATTGTATCGGCTTTAAGGTTAGTCGTGCGCATTGTTCAAGTTGTTTTATTGAGGAGGTCTCAAATATTGGTGGCGTTTATTGCGCTCATTGGTGAAGACGCTATTTGATGTTGAACATTTGGTTTAATTGAAAGTCAAGGCTAAGTTGGTGTGACAAAAGTGCTGATGATGGCATGCCTTGTGTTAGGATTTGGTGCTGACGCTTGGTGTGGTGATTAGGCTGGTTTTAATGCCTTGACGCACAAGTAGCCAGTCATGGTTGGTTTGCTGATTAAACAGCCTACCATTGACGCTCTCGCATTGCTTTTATTGATTATTGCAATAAAAGTACAATAACATTTGGTAAAAGGATAAACATGGAAGTTGATTTGTTCTCTACGGTTCGTCTTGGTTGTATTGAGATGCGTAATAGAGTGGTGATGGCGCCGCTGACGCGCAATAGAGTTGCTGAAGGTGGAGTGCCTCAGCAGATGAATGTGACTTATTATGAACAGCGTGCAAGTGCTGGTTTGATTGTTACTGAGGCTACGCCAATCTCGCCTATGGCGCATGGTTATCCTGGGTTGCCTGGTATTTATACCGATGAACAGGTAGCTGGTTGGCGCAAAGTGACGGATGCAGTGCATGCGAAAGGCGGTAAGATCGTGATTCAGTTGTGGCATGTTGGTCGCATTTCGCACCCGAGTTTGTTGCCGAATCAGGTATTACCCGTTGCGCCTTCAGCGATTCGACCTGCTGGCCATGCGGTTACTGTTGAAGGTTTGCAAGAGTATGTGGTGCCGCGAGCTTTAGCAGTGACAGAATTGCCAGCGATCGTAAAAGATTATGTGCATGCAGCGCAGTGCGCGATGCGTGCTGGTTTTGATGGCGTGGAGATTCATGCGGCGAATGGCTATTTGTTGGATCAGTTTTTACGCGATGGCAGTAATGTGCGAACTGATGCATATGGAGGTTCTGTTGAGAATCGCGCGCGCTTATTGCTGGAAGTGACTCAGGCGGTGGTGGATGCCATCGGTGCTGAAAAAACTGGTGTGCGTCTTTCACCAGTGAATCCTTTTAACGATATGAAAGATAGCCATCCGCAAGCCATATTTAACTTTGTGGCAACGCAATTGAATGGATTTAATTTGGCTTATCTACATGTGGTTGAAGGGGGTATTCATGGCGGTGGTGAGGCTGCGCCATTTGATTTTGCTGCATTTAGAAAGTTATATCACGGTGCTTATATGGCGAATTTAGCCTATGATAAAGCGCGTGGAAATGCGGCGATTGCTAGCGGACATGCTGATTGTGTGGCCTATGGCGTTCCTTTTATTGCTAACCCAGATTTGGTTGCTCGTTTAAAAGCGGATGCCCCTTTGAATGAGGCCGATAGCACGACTTTTTATGGCGGTAATGCGCATGGATATACTGACTATCCATTTTTATCATTTTGATTGTTTGATTGGAGTACATTGATGCAAAAACCAGCTATTACGCAAGCACCTATACATGACATTATTGCCCAGCGTTGGAGTCCAAGAGCTTATGATGCGAATAAGGCTGTGAGTCAAGCGCAAATCATCAGTTTATTAGAGGCTGCTCGTTGGGCGCCTTCTTGTTTTGGCGATGAGCCTTGGCGTTTTATTGTATGGGATAAAAATAAAGATAGCGCCGCTTGGCAGAGGGCGCTTGATTGTATCGTGCCTGGTAATCAAGCTTGGGCAATGAATGCACCCGTTTTAGTGTTAATTTGCGCTGATCGCTTATTTGGACATAACCAAAAGCCAAACCGTTGGGGTGGCTATGATACTGGTGCTGCCGCAGTGAGTTTATCGATACAGGCAACTAGTATGGGTTTGGTGACGCACCAAATGGGTGGGTTTGATGGTGAGAAAGCCCGTGCTGCTTTTAATGTTCCTGATCAGTTTGAAATGATGGCGATGATGGCGGTGGGTTATGTGGCTGATATTGAGGGTTTATCTGACGAGTTGAAAGAACGCGCATTAGCGCCTAGAAAGCGTAAGCCGCTGGGCGAACTCTTTTATGATAGTGTGTGGAATCAAGCGATCATCTGATAAAATAACATTTTACTGAATTCATTATAGGAAGACATCATGGCCGTTGTCGCATTAACAAAAGAAAATTTTAAAGAAACGATTACTAGTAACGACTTTGTGATTGTTGATTTTTGGGCACCTTGGTGTGATCCATGTGTGGCGTTTACTCCTACGTTTGAGGCAGCTGCAGACAATAATCCTGATATTGTATTTGGGATGGTGGATACAGAAAAAGATCCTGAAATTGCTGAGTATTTTGATGTAGAAAAAATTCCTGGTATTTTAGTGATTCGTGAACAAGCGGGTATTCATGCGCAACAGGGTGAGATTGGAGCGCCAGCTTTTGATGAAATTATCAAATGGGCGCGTGCGTATGATATGACTACGGTACATCAATACTATGCTGATGAAGCTGCAAAAAAGAAATAAATTATCTTACTTAATCAAAAAGCCGCGTGATGCGGCTTTTTGATTATTTGTGATGGGTGGCTGTTGCGCTTTGTCTGGCTTTTATCTTCTGGTTTAGGTTTGCGGTAAGAATTGCTCTGGATCGACCGATTTCCCTTTTTGACGTATTTCAAAGTGTAATTTGGTTTTGTCCGTATCCGTATCGCCCATTTCAGCAATCTTTTGGCCTAACTTTACAAGTTGACCTTCTTTGACGTTGATTTTGCTGTTGTGGGCATAGACGGATAATAAGGTTTTACTGTGTTTCACTATGACTAGTTTGCCATAGCCGCGTAAATCATCACCAGTATAAATTACTTTACCATCGGCCGATGCTTGAATGGACTGGCCTTTTTCACCAGCAATATCAAGCCCTTTATTGCTGGCACCATTGAATTTAGCACTTACTTTTCCTTGCGTCGGCCATGACCATGAAATGCCTTCAACAACCGATGGTTTGTTGGCGCTTGTTGATTCTGGTGTTAGGGTAGTTGGATCCTGAGGGGTATTGGCGACTGTGGTTGGTTGCACTTCTGGCCACTCAGCTTCTGCTGGCGTGGCCTCTGGTGCTGGTTTGCGATTCAATGCTTCTAAACTATAGGGTTCTTTAATGGCTTTGGGTGTGCTTAAATTTGGCGGGCTGGTGGGTGCCGTTGTTTCAGCCACTTGTTGCGATGTGATGGTGCCGTCATCTATTGGCGAAATAATGACGTCACCTTCATTTGCATAAGTGGCTGGTTTTGCAGTTTCTACCACTTGATTATTTAAGTTGGAAAAATCCAGGGTTTGGCCAACTCTGATGGTGTAGGGCTTTTGAATACCATTGGTTGCGGCAATTTCTCGATAATCATAGCCATACTCCAAACCAATACTGTATAAAGTGTCGCCTTTTTTGACCGTGTAGCTATTCGGCCGCCAATCACTACTTTGATTATTTGATGTTTTGGCTGGAGACCGATTAATGACAGGTGCTGGTAAGTGGCTGACACAACCAGCAAATAAACTCGCTAAAATACCAATGAGAACAATGCGTTTCATTAACTAACACCACCTAATAATGGGACGAATTTTACCGCCTCTAATTCTGTTTTTTTAAATTCACCGTTCAAACGTTCTATTAAATAAAGCGTTTGTGATGTCGTTCCGATAGGAATCACCATTCTGCCACCATCGCTTAGTTGCGCTAATAAATCTTGTGGCACATGGCTGGCCGCTGCTGTGACAATGATGCCATCAAATGGCGCATAATCAGCAAGACCTTCACTGCCATCGGCATGATCCAGTTTTACATTGTTACATTTGAGCGTGCGTAAATGTGCGCGTGCTTTTAGTACTAGCGGCCGTATGCGTTCTAATGACAATACTTCGTTTGCAATGCGTGAAAGCACCGCTGTTTGGTAGCCACAGCCCGTTCCAATTTCTAATACTTTATGCAATATGCCACCATTACGCAACACTTCGGTCATGCGGGCAACAATATAGGGCTGTGAGATGGTTTGACCATAGCCAATAGGCAATGAAACATCTTCATATGCTCGGATTGATAATGCTTCATCAACAAAGAGATGACGCGGGATATCACTGATGGCAGCTAGTGTCATTTCATCTGTGATGCCTTGTTCTCTTAAGCGCATTAACATACGGTCACGCGTGCGTGATGATGTCATGCCAATACCCGATTTTTTTGTTGAATGATTGAAGGCCATTTAGTAGGTTAACCAATGCTTGATGACGGCTTGTTGTTCATGTTTTGTGAGGTCTGCATGAATAGGGGTGATTGAGACTTGGTTATTTGCAATCGCAAAGAAGTCTGTGCCTTCACCACCATCGTTAGGTTGGCCTGCTGCACCTATCCAATAAATTTTTTCACCACGTGGCGTATGCTGTTCAATCACGGGTTCGGCTTTATGTCGCTTGCCTAGTCTTGTCACTACGCGACCTTTAAGATGGTTGTAGGGCACGTCGGGCACGTTGACATTGAGTAATGCAGGACCTTGTAAGGGATTGCGTGCGTAATGTTCTACCAGTTCTACGGCGACCTTGGCTGCGGTTTCAAAATGCGTTGCATTATGCTGTGACATTGAGATGGCGATGGAAGGAATGCTGAGTAGATAGCCTTCCATTGCCGCAGCAACTGTGCCACTGTAGATGGTGTCATCTCCCATATTGGCACCGTCATTAATGCCAGAGATGACTAAATCAGGCATTTGTTGAATTAAGCCAGTGAGCGCAATATGAACACAATCCGTTGGGGTGCCGTTGATATAAAAGAAACCATTGTGTGCTTGTTTGACGGACAGGGGTCTGTCTAGGGTGAGTGAATTACTTGCGCCGCTTCGGTTGCGTTCAGGTGCAACTACGGTGATTTGTGCTATCTGACTCAGGTGGGAGGCTAAAGTGGCAATGCCTTCTGATAGATAGCCGTCATCATTAGAAATTAAAATTCGCATAGGGTCATTATAAATTACAAGCTGCTCTTGCGCGTAAGACGCGCGTAAAAAATTGCACACAGAAAAAAGACTATGGTGAGTATGACCTCTAGCATGGCTAATTGCGCTGAGCGGCCTTGGTCTGCCCACGCTCTGACAACGCCTTCGATAAAGTAAAGCAAAATCAGCATGCTGGCCCATTGATAGGTATAGCGCTTGCCACGCAAAATGCCAAATAGTGGCGCGAGGAGGGGTAAGGCTTTTAAAAAGAGCAAGGAGCCGCTGGCGTTCAGTGGGGACAGGATGATTTCCCATGCTAAGCATAATAAAATTAAAGCTACTAGGCTGATAGACGCGCCTAACTGTAGTTGTTTTGTTAAGCGCGACATGTTTTTGCCATGGCCACTAAAGCCATTCTTGCTTCTTGCGCATTGCTAATGGCTTGTTCAAATGAAAAGCGCAATCGTTGACCAGTGTTATGACGCACATCAAATCCTAGGCTATCAATGCCAATCATTTCAGCAGCGCTTGTTTCTATCTGGTGATACTGCCGGCAGTAGGCTTTTAAATGTTCGACATGGTCGATATTCATGTGTGAGATGATTGCCGTTTCTTCGATAAAGAGCGGGTTGCTTGGTATTTGAAAGTTTTCTCCTTCTATCCATCCCATTTTGCCAAAGCCTGCGATATAGCGTCCGTGGGTAATGTAGAGGGTATAGAAAGTGAAGTCATGCGCATCAAAGTAGGTGGTTGCTTGTGGCAGGTAGCGTAAATAGCGTGCGCGCATTAGTGCGTTATCTTTATCTGTTTGTTCTGCTTTGGCTAGCAGGGTGAGCCTTGCATTCGCTTGTAAATCATCCGCCTGATTAAATAGCAGTAATGAAACATGATTATTCTGAATGATGTTTTTGGTGTGTTCTGCCAAGCTGCTAATGAGAATGACGGGCATGCCTTGATGGTTTAATACAAATGGCGTGACTGAGCCGAAAGGGTAGTTTGGGTATTTCACCGAATGTGTAGAGAGAACCCCTGTTTGAGCGCTAAATAAAAACTGTTGGGCTTCTAAGCTAAGACGCATTTTAGGTATTCAATTGCAGTGCCATGGTCGCTAAGCGTTTACCTAATGCCATACAGAGCTTTTTCTCATCTTCGCTGATGGGTTTGTCATTCATGGCGCCACCGATATGGCTGGCGCCATAAGGGGTGCCGCCAGTTTGAGTGGTGGCCAAACTGGGCTCACTGTAAGGCAGGCCCAACATGACCATGCCATGATGCAGCAAAGGTAGCATCATTGTCATTAATGTGGTTTCGTTACCACCATGCATGGAGCCGCTAGAGGTAAATACGCATGCGGGTTTATCCACTAATGCACCTTTTAGCCATAATGATGAAGTGCTATCAAGAAAATATTTCATTGGTGCTGCCATATTGCCAAAGCGTGTTGGGCTGCCTAGTGCGAGTCCAGCACAGGCTTCTAAATCGTCTAGCTCAACATAAACATCACCAGCTTCAGGAATATCCGGTTCGCTGGCTTCACAGTTGGCGGAGACTTTTGGTACGGTTCTGATGCGTGCTTGCGCACCGTTGATGCTATCAACCCCACGGCCAATCAATTGCGCCATTTCGCGTACTGCGCCACCTTGTGAGTAATAAAGAATCAGGATTTCCATTGTGCTTAAGGATTGCTACTATTGGTTTTGGTCAGTGCAACGGCTTTGCCGATATAGTTGCTAGGGGTCAAGGCTAACAGGGATTGTTTGGCTTCGTCAGGAAGCGATAATGTTGCAATAAACGTATGCAACGATGCTTTGTTGATGCCACCTTTGCCACGCGTTAATTCTTTTAGCTGTTCGTATGGGTTTGCAATGCCATAGCGACGCATCACTGTTTGAATTGGTTCAGCTAGCACTTCCCAGCTGTGGTCTAAATCGGCATCTAGTTTTGCGGCATTCAGTTCTAGTTTATTTAAACCACGTAGGCAGGAATCATAGCCTAACAAGGTGTAGCCAAAGCCAATGCCCATATTACGTAATACTGTGCTATCGGTTAAATCGCGTTGCCAGCGCGAGATCGGTAATTTTTCTGCTAAATGACGCAGGATTGCGTTGGCAATCCCTAAATTGCCTTCGCTGTTTTCAAAGTCAATTGGATTAACTTTGTGTGGCATGGTGGATGAGCCAATTTCACCTGCTTTAACTTTTTGTTTAAAGTAACCGACCGAGATATAACCCCAAATATCACGGTTTAAATCGATTAAAATGGTGTTGGCGCGTGCTAAAGCATCATATAGTTCAGCCATGTAATCATGCGGTTCAATTTGAATCGTCATTGGGTTGTAGTCCAAGCCTAAGCTTTCAACAAAGTGTTTGGCCAATTGTTCCCAATCAAAGTCTGGATAAGCAGACAAGTGCGCATTGAAATTCCCTACAGCGCCATTGATTTTACCTAGGATGGCGTTGCCGCTTATTTGTTGCTGTTGGCGTGATAAGCGATAAGCCACGTTAGCCAACTCTTTGCCCATGGTGGTTGGCGATGCTGTTTGTCCATGTGTGCGGGATAGCATCGGTTGTTCGGCATAGGCTAACGCTAATTCGTTTAAACGGGCAATGACATTATTTAAAACAGGTAGCATGACTTGGTCGCGCGCCGTTTTTAACATGAGCGCGTGAGATAGGTTGTTGATATCTTCACTTGTACAAGCAAAATGAATAAACTCACTGGCTGCGTTGATTTCTGGATTGCCAATGAATTTTTCTTTTAGCCAATACTCTAGCGCTTTTACGTCATGATTAGTACGGCTTTCAATTGCTTTTACTTGTGCAGCGTCAGCTTCACTAAATTCGGTAATTGCAGTGTCTAGCTCTTGGACCGTTTCAGCGCTAAAAGGTGGGATTTCTGTCAGTGCTGGCGCCGCACTCAGCGCTTTTAACCACTCAATTTCAACCCATGCACGATGTTTAATGAGTGCGTACTCACTAAAATAGGGACGAAGATTGTCTAATTTTGTTTGATAGCGACCATCAAGCGGTGATAGTGCGTTGAGAGCTGATAATTCCATAAAAACCTTTATTGTCGACTAATCATAGTCACGCATTCTAAAGGCGTCATTTTACCCTACATCGACAAGAGTCAAAAAGGAGAAACTAAAATAATATGCGTATCGTTCTTTTTGACTTGTCTGATGGCGGGAATGCAGACTAGTTGACCACAAGCATATCCACAAATGCACTGACGCTGGTGTTTTCAAGCTTGTTTTGATTCAAGCAAAGCGTTAACACTTCTGCTTGGGTTTTCTTGTCAAAGCGCCGTGCCAGATTGATTTTGAATTTTTTAACTAGTTCTGGGATGCCTTCCTCGCGACGACGACGATGACCGATGGGGTATTCAACAGCGACCTGAGTCGACTTTGTGCCGTCTTTAAAGAGGATTTGAACGGCGTTGGCGATGGATCGTTTTTCTGGATTGAGATAGTCAGCGGTATATTCGGCTTTTTCAACACAATGCATTTTTTCTCTAAGCGCATCAATTCTTGGGTCTGCTGCTGCGGCATCTTCGTAGTCGAGCGCGGTTAGATTGCCTTTTAATAAGCCGATAGCCGTCATGTATTGGATGCAGTGGTCGCGGTCAGCAGGATTATCAAGCGGACCTGTTTTGTCGATAATGCGAATGGCGGATTCATGTGTAGTAATCACAATTTGATCGATTTGGGCAATTTGATCTAGTGTCTGGAGTTTGTCTCCTATTTCTTGGTGTAATTGTAGTGCGCATTCTACTGCGGTTTGTGCATGGAATTCGGCTGGGAATGAGATCTTAAATAGCACCTGTTCCATGACATAGCTGCCATAAGGCCGTTGAAATTTAAAGGCGTTTCCTTTAAATAACACATCATAAAATCCCCAAGTTTTTGCTGTGAGTGCAGAAGGGTAGCCCATTTCACCTTGCATGGTCATCCAAGCGAGTCTTACCGCTCGGCTAGTTGCATCCCCTGCGGCCCATGATTTTCGAGAGCCAGTGTTGGGTGAGTGGCGATAGGTTCTTAAGCTTTGCCCGTCAACAAAAGCGTTAGAGACGGCATTGATGATATCTTCTTTGTTACCGCCGAGTAATTTTGTCACTACCGCAGTGGAGGCAATTTTAACTAAGATAACATGGTCTAGGCCGACTTTGTTGAAGCTGTTTTCGAGGGCCAATACCCCTTGAATCTCATGTGCTTTAATCATTGCGGTCAGTACATCTTTAATGGTGAGTGGTGCTTTGCCTTCAGCCATGTTCTGACGAGATACATAGTCAGCAACTGCAAGAATGCCACCAAGATTATCTGATGGATGTCCCCATTCAGCCGCTAGCCAAGTGTCATTAAAGTCCAGCCAGCGTATCATGGCGCCGATATTAAAGGCGGCTAAGATAGGGTCTAATTGATAATGTGTTCCTGGTACCTTTGACCCGTTTGGCACTACCGTACCTGGGATAACGGGGCCTAGTAGCTTTTTGCAAGCGGGGTAGTCTAGCGCTTCGAAGCCGCAGCCCAGTGTGTCTATTAAACAATTGCGCGCGGTATCAAAGGCCTCAGCTGATTGGATTTCAACATCAGCGACGTAGTTGGCAATATCGACGATGACTTGGTCGGGCGCGGGTCTTACATTAGAAATATGGGCACTCATGGTTAACTAGTCTTTCAATGGATGATTAATTGTTGGCTTTATCATTTCCGTAGGTGGAAAGCGCGATAATGCTTATCTTTTGTTTAAGGGCACGAACGGTCGATTTTCTGGCCCTGTATACGCTGCATTTGGCCGAATAATTTTATTGTCCTTGCGTTGTTCTATGACATGGGCAACCCAGCCAGTGGTGCGCGCAATCACAAAAATTGGCGTAAACATGCTCGTGGGGATGCCCATCATGTGATAACTCGACGCGCTGTACCAATCTAAGTTGGGGAACATTTTTTTCTCACGCCACATGGTGGCTTCTATGCGAGCAGAGATATCAAACAGTGTCATATTGCCGTTGTCTTCGCTTAATTTGCGACTCACTTCTTTAATAGATTCGTTTCTTGGGTCTGAGATGGTGTAAACGGGGTGGCCAAAGCCGATAATGATTTCTTTTTGCGCCATCCGTGCCAAGATATCTGCTTCGGCTTCATCCGCGGTTTGATAGCGGCTGATGATTTCCATTGCTGCTTCGTTGGCGCCGCCATGTTTGGCACCGCGGAGTGCGCCTATGGCGCCAGTGATGCAGCTATATAAGTCAGACAAAGTGCCTGCAATCACGCGTGCGGTGAAGGTGCTGGCATTAAATTCGTGTTCTGCATAGAGCACCAGCGAAGTATTCATGGCATCAATATGCAGTTGGCTTGGTTTTTTGCCATGTAGTAAATGTAAAAAGTGTGCTGCAATACTGTCATCATCGGTTTCAACGGCTATGCGTTTTCCGTGATGACTAAAGTGATACCAATATAATAAAACAGATCCAAAACAAGCGATGAGTCGATCGCCTAATAGCGTGGCATCATCAATATTGCGGTCAGCTGCTTCAGGTTCTAGCGTGCCTAGCATCGCACATCCTGTCCGCATGACATCCATTGGGTGGGCGTCTTTAGGAATTTGTTCGAGTACCGTTTTTAGTGCCGCTGGCAATCCGCGCAATTTTTTTAGTTTTGCGTGGTATGCGGTTAATTGTTCTTGGTTGGGCAGTTCTCCATGCATCAGTAGATAAGCGACTTCTTCAAAAGTGGCATGTTGAGCTAGTTCAGTAATGTCATAGCCACGATAGTGCAAGTCGTTACCCGTATGACCGACGGTACAAACGGCCGTTGTGCCAGCACTAACGCCAGCTAATGCAACGCCTTTTTTCTTGTTGGGTGTTTGTGTTGTTGCGGTAGTGGCACTCATGTTTATCCTCCTGCTTTTTTATATAATGCGTCTAATTTTTGCTCAAATGCGTGATAACCAAGATGGTCATATAAATCCATGCGCGACTGCATTCGATCCAACACGTTTTGTTGAGTACCGTCCGCTTTAATGCCTTGGTAGACTTCGAGTGCGGCTTGGTTCATCGCGCGAAATGCTGATAATGGGTAAAGCACCATGCTGACGTCGGCACTCGCAAGTTCGTCAACTGTAAATAAGGGTGTAGAGCCAAACTCTGTGATATTGGCCAACACCGGCACTTTGACAGCGTCAACAAATTGCTGGTACATGCTCAATTCTGTCATGGCTTCAGGAAAAATCATATCGGCACCCGCTTCTACACAGGCGCATGCGCGGTCAATCGCTGATTGCAGTCCTTCAACCGCTAAGGCATCCGTTCTGGCCATGACAACAAAGTCATCAGTTGGTTTGGCATCGACGGCAGCTTTGATGCGGTCTACCATCTCTTCTAAGCTCACAATCGCTTTATTGGGCCGGTGTCCACAACGTTTTGCGCTAACTTGATCTTCGATATGCACCGCTGCTGCGCCTGCTTTAGCAATGCTTTTTACGCTACGGGCAATATTAAATGCACCGCCAAACCCTGTATCAATGTCCACCAATAAAGGTGTATCGACGGCATCGGTAATGCGACGAACATCAATTAATACATCTTCTAAGCCAGAGATGCCTAAATCTGGCAAGCCAAGTGAGCCAGCTGCAACACCGCCGCCTGATAGGTAAATCGCCTTAAAACCAGATTGGGTGGCCAGCATGGCGTGATAGGCATTAATCGCGCCTATGATTTGTAATGGTTTTTCTAAACTTAGGGCCTGACGAAAGCGGGCGCCTGCGGTCATTTGTTGTGTCATATTAAGCCTTTGATGCCATAAAGAAGGCATGATTTGCTTCATCTGAAATGCTCACGCCAGTTATTTTTGCTTTTTGCAGTATTTCCCAGAAGTAGCGGTAAGTCGCTCTATCATGCAATTCACCTGCATATTGAATGGGGCCCCAGTTCGCAGCTTGTGCAGCCAGTAAAATATTCGCCGCATCAGCCACTTCATCAAAGTTTGGCTTCATGGCATCGACAATGGCTTGTATTTGCGTGGGGTAGATGCTCCACATGCGCATAAATCCAAACTCGTTTCTAGCGCGGCTTGCATCGCTAAACGTTGTTTCTGTATTTTTCAAGTCTAGCGTGACGTTATGAGCAGGCACAACGCCATTGGCTAAAGCGGCAGCAACGATTTCTGCTTTTGCGCGCACCAACAAACGATGTTCGAATTGACCTGGGCTACGCATGGCGCTGGCTGGAATGGCGCCGTTATGGGCGCTTACAAAATCCATTAACCCAAAATCTAAGACTTGTAGCCAAGGAAGGGCGGCTATTTGATGGACTTGGTTTAGTGCACCATGTGTTTCAATCAGAACATGAATGGGGATGATGCGCGTTATACCGTTTAATACGGCTGTTTTTTGAATATAGGAAATCATTTCCTGCGCTTGGCTAAGTTCGGTACATTTGGGAATGGTGATGTAACTTAAGACTGCGCCAGCGCCACTAACCAAAATATCAATGTCTTGTTTCCAAGCAGGGTGGGTGTAGTCATGGATACGTGCACCAGCCATCTGGTGCACGTTGGCTGCTGAGGTTAATACGCGTACAATCATTTCAGCATGTTCGCGTTCTTGGCCACTTGCTGCGCCATCTTCACAATCACAGGTAATATCAAAAACACTGCCTATACTGTCTTGTAGGGACATTGCTTTTAAAATAAGCTTTTCACTGCCAGCAAAATGCTCACAGGCGGGGATTAATGGAAACGGCTTCTCGCCACCAAATAATGCCTCGTTTGGGTGGACTTTGTTGATTTGTTCTACATTATTTTCTACCATATTATTCTCCTCTTCGCGGCATTGCCACGGTGTAATCTAAATCTAATACCACATTCGGGTGATCGCTTGTCTCTGATTTGAATGCGTCTAATTCGCTTGGTAAGCAATCTTTAATACCAATCATACGTAGTCTTAATGCGCCCATGTCGTCTCTGCCAGGCAGGGTATATTTGTCAATCACTTCTGTTGCGCAGTAAATGGTGTCGCCTGCAAAGCTCGGATTGGCATGTGTCCCTGCATTAATCGCTAAAATTGTCAGTGCATTTTCTAGCCCTTCAAAACTGAGGGCGCGACAGAGTGAAATCACGACGCCGCCATAGACTAAGCGTTGACCAAAGCTGGATTGCTTCATTAGATAATCATCAAAATGTAAGCGTGCATTATTTTGATATAAGCGTGTGGCTAATGTATGTTCGGCAGGGTTGATGGTTGCGCCAGCAACGTGATTAATGCGTTCTCCAGCCTGATAGTCTTCCCAATAATACTGGCCGCCAGTTGCATTTGATATTTCATGATGTGCTTTGAAGTAAGGCGGTAAATGCATATCCTCAATCCTAACTTGGTTGGGCAAGTCTGGAATCACCGGCTTTGGTGCAGCGACGTTGAGCGCATTTTTATGCACCATCACCCAGCGCACCCAACTCAGCACCACGATATTTTGTTGATTCGTGGTGGTCGAGCGTACCCAAACAACACCGCTTTTGCCGTTTGAGTTTTGTTTGAGCCCTATCACTTGGCTGGAGGTGTGTAAGGTGTCGCCAACAAAGATGGGGTGTAAAAAACGCACATCGGCATAACCTAAATTGGCAACGGCGTTAATCGAAATGTCGGGTACTGTTTTGCCAAAAGCAATGTGAAAAGCGAGCAAGTCGTCAATTGGCGTTGAGTGGTAGCCTAAGCTATTGGCAAATGGTGTGCTGCAATGCATTGGGTTTCTTGCACCAGTGAGCGCGATATAAAGTGATGCGTCTCCAGCTGTGATTGTGCGCGGGGTGGCATGATGGATGACTTGATTTAAGACAAAGTCTTCAAAAAAGCGACCTGGATTTACTTTGGTTTTATGGTTCATATTAGATGTATTCTTCTTCCAATTCGGTAATTAAGTCATGCTTTTTTAATAGGCGCGCCGCTGCTTCAACGTGGTGATGCTCAACTAATTTGTTATCGACGACGACTGTGCCTTGACCAGATTCATTGGCTTCTTTTAACGCGGCGATAATGTGACGGGCTTCTTTTACTTCGGCTGCTTTTGGTGTGTATGCATCATTGCTATAAGCAATTTGGGCTGGATGTAGAAGTGATTTACCATCAAAGCCCATGTCGCGACCAAGCCGGCAAGCATACTCAAATGAGTGCATGTCATTGAAATTGCTATTGGTACCGTCCACAACGCAGCGGCCATATGCGCGCGCCGCTAAGATGACTAATGAGAGGGCAGTGAGTATGGCGCTTCTTTCATGCGTGGCTTTCGCATGTAGCTGAGAAGTTAATTCAGCGGTGCCGACCAACATGCAAACGATTCGATCGCTTGCGGATGCAATTTCTTTTGCATTGAGTACAGCAATCGGACTTTCTATCATCACCATGATGGGCATCTGGCCGCCGCCAGCAGCATCTAACGCCGCTAATGCTTGATGTACATTAGCAGCCGATTCTATGTGATGGAAGAGTATGGCATCAGCGCCAATATTAGCGACAGCCTTAATATCGTCAGCTCCCCAAATGGAGTCTAGTTTATTTACCCGAACTATTACTTCGCGCGAACCATAGCCACCTTTTTTAATGGCAGCGACAATGTTATGACGAGATTCTATTTTTGCGTCTACTAGAATAGGGTCACCTAAATCCAAAATCACGCTATCTGCTGCAAGCGTGCGCGCGCGGTCTAAATAATGCGGATTGCAACCAGGGACATAAAGTACTGATCTACGAGGGCGGTAACAATGTTCCATAAATTATGTTCAGCCAGAAAATAAAGATGACCTGATTATATAGGCGACTTTCTGAAACTGTCAACATTTATCTTATGTCTTATATAAGATATAAAACACTAGACTATTTATTTCTGCTATGTTTTAATAATCCCAACGAGCAAAGCATGCCTATAAAGTGAGCATATTAAAAAATGAATAAAGGATTAAATGTGATGGCAGATATTGGTTCTCCAAACTACAGACCATTGTATGAGCAAATAAAAGTGTTACTGACACAGAGTTTGATTGGTGGAGAGTGGCGCCCAGGCGACATTATTCCGAGTGAGATTGATTTGGCTGGGCGTTATAAAGTGAGTCAAGGTACGGTGCGTAAAGCGATTGATAGCCTTGCTAGTGAAAACATTTTAATTCGTCGTCAAGGCAAGGGCACTTATGTTGCTACACATAATGAAGAGGATGTTAAGTTGCGATTTTTGCGATTAACGGCTGCTAATGGGCAAAAAGAAGTGCTAAAAAGTGAGCAAATTTCATTTAAAAAAATCAAAGCAGACGCGCGTAAAGCGACTATCTTGCAAGTCAAAGCAGGTTCTTCATTAATCGAGGTGAAGCGATTGTTAGCCTTTTCTGGTCGGCCGTTGATTTATGACCATATTGCCATTCCTGCCGCATCGTTTAAAGGTCTTAATGCGACACGTATAGAAGAAAATAATGGCTCTATGTACAGTATGTATGAAACTGAATTTGGTGTACGTATGATTCGTGCAGAAGAAAGACTAACAGCAATCGCAGCGACTGCTGAAGTTGCTGAAGCGTTACATTTAGAGATTGGTGCGCCGCTATTGAGTATAGAGCGGGTTTCATACACCTATGGTGATAAACCAATGGAATGGCGTTTAGGCTTATGTTTGACAGATGACCATCATTATATGAGTGAGCTAGAGTAGGGATTTTTGTTAATCATGTATCTAGAGAGGATGAACCAGCGATGACTAAAGGTAATGAAGTGGATGATTTGAAAAAAAGAGCACTTGAATATCATGCGTTTCCTGTGCCTGGTAAATTGACTGTTGAATCGTCTAAGCCTTGCGAGACACAGGGTGATTTGTCATTGGCTTATACGCCAGGGGTTGCCGCTCCTGTGCTTGAGATTCAGGCTGACCCTGATTGCGCCTATCGTTATACCAATAAAGGCAACTTAATTGCGGTGATTAGTGATGGTACCGCAGTATTGGGATTGGGGAATGTCGGCGCTTTAGCTAGCAAGCCGGTGATGGAGGGTAAGGCGGTTTTGTTTAAACGGTTTGCTGGGATTGATGTCTTTGATATTGAAGTGAATGCAAAAACACCAGACGAATTTATTGAAACAGTGGTTAATATCGCGCCGACTTTTGGTGGGATTAATTTAGAAGATATTGCTGCGCCGCATTGTTTTTATATTGAAAACGAATTAAAAAAACGCTTGAATATTCCAGTTTTTCATGACGATCAACACGGTACTGCTGTGATTGTTGCTGGTGCGCTGTTGAATGCGCTTGAGATACAAGGCAAAACTTTGCCAAAGGCTAAAATTGTCTTTTTGGGCGCGGGTGCTGCTGGGTGTTCGTGTGCTAAATTGCTGCAATCCATGGGCGCAACCCATATTACGATGGTTGATCGTTCTGGTGTATTAGATACAAACCGTCAAGACTTACATGATAATAATCGCGTGCTAGCTGTTGCGCCTTCCCATGCGAACACATTGGCGGATGT
>Ga0129324_10000710_pt1 | contig 23169 bp, 23 predicted proteins | sample CPBDNA_7_FD_96879 | JGI IMG/M metagenome (GOLD analysis project Ga0129324, IMG submission 96879) | Freshwater to marine salinity gradient microbial communities from Chesapeake Bay, USA - CPBay_Spr_15_0.2_DNA | ecosystem: Environmental > Aquatic > Marine > Coastal | place: USA: Chesapeake Bay... | reverse complement strand
GCGTGGTCCGTAGCCTGCGGGACGCACGGATCCTTACCTATGTTGCCGTCTATCTGGTTTTTGCGACCCATGCGATGATCGATGCGATGACGGTGTACGGCACGCAACTGTTATGGCCGCTGACCGATACCCCATTCGGGGTCGGCTCGATCTTTATTATTGATCCGCTGTATACCTTGCCGCTGTTGGTGGTGACGCTATGGGGCTTGTTTTTGGCGCAGTGGAGCACCCGTTTTGCGCGCGCGCTCAAGGGTGCGTTGGTTTTCTCGACGGCGTATATGTTGCTCACCATCCCGCTACAGCAGATGATGGATGCCCGCGCACATAATCTGCTGAAAGCCGAGGGCATCACGCCTGAACGCCAACTGACCATTCCAACGCCATTCAATGTTGTGTATTGGCGCACCATCGCCATTGATGGCGCACGGTTGATCAACTTGGACATGCCGTTGTTTGGCGATGCATCCACAACATTGGCGTATGCGCACGCGCGCCGCCCGGACCTTGCCGGGTGCCTGATCGGCACCCCGGTGTTCGATAAACTTGCGGCCTTCACGAAAGGCTTTTTTCGGCTGGAACTTGACGGCGAACGGGTCATCATGACCGATCTGCGGATGGGTCTGACGCCGAACCATGTGTTTCGCTTTCACATCGCCAACGCAACACCGGACGGCGCCGTTCCGATCAGCCCGCCGACCCGTGAAACCGTGGTGCGCGGCACTGATGGCGATATCCCATGGATCATCGCCGGCATCAGCCAAAACCCAACCCCGCGACCAGCCGAGCAGACCACGCAGATCTCCTTAAACGACACCCCCCCAGCGATGGTACGCGACTTACGTCACTTGGTTGCACCTCGGCACCGGGAAACTCTTAAGCCCGCATCCGAGCCCCGCTGGGATCGAACGGCGGCGCGCTCAAGCACTTAGCCGGACGTTTGTCGCCAATGATCTCGATCTCAAAATCGATGGCGTCGCCGGCTTTTGTGGCATCGACGTAGCCGAGCGCCAGCGATTTACCGACGCTGTGCCCGTACGCCCCCGACGTCACCCAGCCGATCACCTCACCATGGCACCAGATCGCTTCGTCACCGATGCAGTCCGCATCTGATGCGTCTACATCGAACAAACAGAGTTTCCGCTTCGGGCCGGCGTCGCGTTCGGCCAACGCCGCGTCGCGCCCCATGAATGCTGGTTTGTCGTAACGTACGAAGCGGTCCAAACCGGTTTCAAGCGCGCCATAGATCGGCCGGTATTCCGTGGCCCACGAGCCGAACCCCTTTTCGATGGAAAGGGATTTCAGGGCGCGCGCACCGAACAGCTGGATGCCGTCTTCGGCCCCTGCCGCCATCAATGCTTCGAACAACGCGACCTGATGCTCGGCCTTGCACCAAATCTCAAAACCGAGATCACCGGTGAACGTCACCCGCCCGACAAGCGCCAGCACACCAGCAACCGCGACCTCGGCAAACGACATAAATTTAAAGGCATCGGCCGAGACATCGATGGCAACAACCCGCGCCAAAACATCACGCGATTTCGGCCCAGCTAGGGAAAGTCCGGTCATGCCGAGCCCGTGCGAGACAATCTCGACCCCGCTTGCCGGCATCTGCGCCAAGAACAGCCGCATATGATAATCTTCGGCAACACCCGAGCCGAAGATAAAGAACCGATCCGACGTCAAAGCCGCGACGGTAAAATCACCGACCAGGCGACCGTGCGCATTCAACAGGGGATTAAGCGCCATTCGACCCGGCTTTGGCAGGCGGCCAGCCATTAAGCCATCCAACCAGGCGCCGGCGCTTGGGCCGCTGACCTCGTACTTCGCGAACGTTGAGGTTTCGATCAGGCCGACCCCACCCCGCACTGCCTTGCATTCTTCGGCGACGATCGGGAACGCGTTGGAGCGGCGGAACGTGGCATCTTCGGCAGGCTGAACACCTTCGGGCGCGTGCCACAGTGCGTGCTCAATCGACGCCACCGCCCCGAACACGGCGCCACGTGTTTTGAGGGTTTCATACAGCGGCGAGGTGCGGTGCTGGCGCGCTGCCGTCAATTCTTCGTTCGGATAGCGAATACGGAAACGTCTGGGATAATTTTCCCGCACCTTGGCGTTTGTGTAGGGCATATCCGCCCACGAGCCAAAGCGCGCGACGTCCATCCCCCAAACATCGAAACCCGGGTCGCCGTTGACCATCCAGCCTGCCAATGCCAAGCCGACCCCGCCGCCTTGGCTGAAGCCCGCCATCACCGCGCACGCACACCAATAGTTTTCAAGCCCGCGCACCGGGCCGACCAACGGGTTCCCGTCGGGCGCAAAGGTGAATGGACCGTTGATGATCTGTTTGATGCCGGCACGCTCGAACGCCGGAAAATGCGAAAACCCGACTTCAAGCGACGGCACGATGCGGTCCAAATCCGGCTGCAGCAACTCCTGGCCGAAATCCCACGGCGTCTCGGATTCCTGCCACGGCTTGCCGGCGCGCTCGTAGGTGCCCATCAGCATGCCGCCGCGTTCTTGGCGCATATAGATTTCGCCTTCAAAATCGATGGCGTGCAGCACTTCTTTGCCGGAACTTGCGTTGATCTCCGCGACTTCGGGCATGTCTTCGGTGAGGATATACATGTGCTCCATCGCCAGCACCGGCAGCTCCAAGCCAACCATGCGCCCGCATTCGCGGGCCCACAGTCCACCGGCATTCACCACGTGCTCGGCATGAATGGAGCCTTGCTCAGTGATCACATCCCAGGTGCCGTCGGGGCGATGCTGCAATTCAACAACGCGATTGCGCAAATAGATTTCAGCGCCCTGCATACGAGCCGCTTTGGCATAAGCATGCGTCGTGCCGGACGGGTCCAGGTGGCCCTCGTCGGCATTGTACATGGCACCGACGAATTTCGATTTATCCATCAGCGGAAACAGCTCGGCAGCTTCATCGACCGAGATGATCTCCATATCCTGTAGGCCCAGATAGCGCGCCTTGCCCCGCGCCATCTTCAGAAAGTCCAAACGATCTTGTGTGCCAGCCAACATCACTCCGCCGGTCATGTGCAGCCCGCAGGATTGTCCAGAAAGTTCTTCGATTTCGGCATAGAGGCGGATCGTATAGTCCTGCAATTTGGCGACGTTGGGATCGCCATTCAGGGTATGAAACCCCCCCGCCGCATGCCAGGTCGAGCCCGACGTCAGCTCGGATCTTTCAATCAGACAAACATCGTTCCAGCCCAATTTTGTGAGGTGATACAATACACTACACCCGACGACACCGCCGCCGATAACCGCTGCCTGAACGTGATCTTTCATAACCCGACACCCTTAGCCTCTGATGACACCCTACATCAGCATGTGACCATAAACGACGCCAGGCTATCTCAAATCGGAATTCCTTAGCTTCATCAGCGGCATAATGTGGATATTGTTAATATTCGGCGCCACCTATCATTAAGATAAAAACAAACGATTTTTAATATAGTAGTTGAATGCTTATTGTCCTCATCAGACACGGGTGAGACCGACGTCGAAGCATTCGTTTTTAACTTTAGGAGAAGCCACATGATCAAACATGTCCCACACGTGACCTTTAAGACCCGCGTTCGCAACGACGCCATCGAAGGCGACAACCCGTTCAAGTGGAAAGACCTGACCACCGAAGAAATTTTCGACGGCAAGCGCGTTGTGCTGTTCTCGTTGCCGGGTGCGTTCACACCGACGTGTTCGACCAGCCACCTGCCGCGCTACGAAGAACTTTATGAAGAGTTCAAAGCACTGGGTGTCGACATGGTCGTCTGCTTGTCGGTCAACGATGCTTTCACCATGTATCAGTGGGGCAAATCCCAGCAGGCCGAGAATGTCTTCTTGCTACCGGACGGTAACGGCGAGTTCACCCGCAAGATGGGCATGCTCGTCGACAAGTCGAACCTCGGTTTCGGCATGCGCTCATGGCGCTATTCGATGGTTGTCGAAAACGGCGAAATCGAGCAGCTGTTCTCGGAGCCGGACTTCGGCGACAACTGCCCGACCGACCCGTTTGAAGTGTCGGACGCTGACACCATGCTGAAGTACCTGAAAAGCAAAGCCTCTTCGCAGGCTGCTTAAAAAACCCCTGCAGACGTCTCCCCACCCCCCCTCGGGAGACGAACGCGAAAGAAGGAGTGGACCTAGGTCCGCTCCTTTTTTTATACGGCGATCCTAGTCGAACATGATGACGGTGCGAATCGCGTCGCCCCGGCGCAATAAATCAAATCCGTCGTTGATCTCGTCTAAGCCGATCCGCGCCGTAATCATCTCATCCAGCTTCAAGGTGCCATCAAGATAGGATTGTGCGAGGGCTGGGAAGTCCTGCGCCGGCCGCGCGCCGCCATAGGACGAGCGGACGATGTTTCGCTCACCCATGAGCGTGCCCCACTTGAACGCAACATCCCGGTCCACGTTGACCTTACCGAGCCAAACGATCTCGCCACCGGGCCGGCACATTTTGACGGAGTCCTGAAACGCGCGCTCGGCGCCTGCACTTTCCAACACCACATCTGCACCGCGACCCTGCGTGAGCTTTTTAACATCCGCAACCGCATCGCTGTCTTTGGCGTTGATCACGTTTGTCGCCCCAACCGCCCGCGCGATATCGAGTTTTTTATCATCAAGATCAATGGCGATGATCCGCCCGGCACCCATCGCCCGCGCACCCTGAATCGCAGATAGCCCGATGGCGCCGCAGCCGATCACAGCGACCGCTTCGCCAAACCCCGGCGTCGCAATGTGCGTTGCCGCACCAAAGCCGGTCATCACGCCACACCCCAACAAGCACGCGCGATCCAACGGCATTGCGTCCGGAATCTTGATCGCCGACTGCGCCGGCACGATGACATATTCTGCGAAGCCACCCAGATACATCAGCATGTGCAGCGGGTTGCCGTCATGGGCATGGCGGTAGGCGCCGTCAAAATGTCGACCGATAGCGCGGTTTTTCGTATACGGTTCGCACAAAATCGGCTGATCGTGGTCACAGTAGTAGCAGTGGCCGCAATGCGGGTTCCAATGCAGGGCCACTTTGTCACCCGTTTCGAGACCCTGCACATCGGCACCGATATCAGCAATGGTGCCGGCGACTTCATGGCCCAACACCATCGGCATCGGATATTTGAGCTCACCTTCCAAAACTTCCAGATCAGTGTGACAGATGCTGGCGGCGCCGACTTTGACAAGAACGTCGCCGGGGCCGAGGGGGCCGATCTCGACCGTCTCGATGACGAGCGGTTTTTTGGTAGCATGCATTACAGCGGCGCGCATGGATATCATTTGTCTCTCCGGTTCAGTTTAGTTTTTTCCACGTCGATGACGTCAAAGCCGTCACCGAGCCAAGGCATGAGATCATTGACGCGGGGCGCAATGCGCTCGGTTAGGACGCGCCGGCATAAGGCGGCCAGCATGGTGGCTTGCGGCCCAAGCTCGCGCCCCCGCACCAACAAATGCAAGGTACGCGACACAGACGGCCCGGCCAGCGGTAGTGCGCGCACGTTATGGCCCACCGCAATTCCTTCGAGCACACACATCGGCGTCGCAATCGCAAAGCCGGCGCCCCGCGCCACCACGGCGGCGACCATCTGCGCAGAATCAAATTCAACATTTCGAGGTGGATTCACACGCAGCCGCCGCAGGTGCCGCTCAACCAACTGGCCGACCACATTGTAGCCGGCAAAGCGGATCAACGGCAGTTTTTCCGCCAACACAGAGATCGACCCGGCATCACCATCAAAATCCGCCGGCACCATCAAAATCAGACGTTCGCGAAACAGCGGATAGCTCTCAATCCCGGTCAGGCGATCCGTGGTCTCCGACGCGATCACCACGTCGACCTCGCGCTCCAACAAGGCGCGCACGTGATCGATGGCTTGGCCCGAGCGCATGGCAAAATGCCCCGGGCGCATCTCAGCTTGGACGATGTCATATAAATAAGGCGTCAACGTCGCCGCCAAGGAATTCGGCAGCGCCAGACGCAGCGTCGGCAACGGGTGGTCCCCGACACCGCGCACCGCCGCCAAAGCTTGTTCAGCCGATGTCAGCAACGAGTCGGCAAGATCACGCAGCACTTCGCCCGCCGGCGTCAACCGTGCCGGGCGCAAGCGCCGGTCCAAAAGACTGGCACCCACCAAATCCTCAAGTTTACTTATATATTGGGAAACGGCAGGCTGCGTCATACCAAGCCGTGCCGCCGCTTCAGCCATATTCTTTGCACGCGAAGCCTCGATAAATACATTAAGGGACCGAAGGTCTAGTCCTTTTGGTAACGCCATTCGTCATTCTCCACATTTTTACCCAGCGCCAACGCAGATTCCTTTACTATAAGTAAAATTTATATAGTTGAAAAATAGATCATGCCGCCATAGACGGTGTAATGTCATCGGCAACCAGGAGGATGACATGGGCAAATTGCTGAGCGACGAACAAATCGCACAATATAACAAAGACGGGTTCTTCGCGCCGGCGCGCGTGATGAGCGCCGACGACACGCTGGCATTCCGGCGCAAATTTGAAGCCTACGAAGCCGCCCATGAAGGCTGGTACGAGATGTCGAAAGGTCAAAAGCTGTATCTTTTGCAGACCTGGGCGCGCGATCTCGCCAAGCATCCGAAAATCCTCGACGCCGTCGAAGACGTGATGGGTCCGAACTTGATGGTTTGGGGGCTTAGCCTGTTCATCAAAGATGCGGGCTCGCCCAACTATGTATCTTGGCATCAAGACAGCACGTATTGGGGGCTCTCGAAACCCAACGTGACGACGGCGTGGATTGCGCTATCCCCCGCCAATCGGCAATCGGGCTGCATGAAAATGATGCCGGGCACCCATAAGTGGGAGCAGATCGCCCACAAAGACACGCTCGCCCAAGAAAACCTGCTGACCCGTGGCCAGGAAATCGCCGTCGACGTCAACGAAGACGATGCGCAATATCTGGAAATGGAACCGGGTGAGATTTCGCTGCACAACATTCGTACCGTGCATGCCTCGGCACCGAACATATCAAACGACCGACGCATCGGTATCGCAGTGCGCTACATCACCCCTGACGTGAAACAAATCAACGCCGACGGTGACAGTGCCTGGCTGGTGCGTGGCGAAGACACGGACGGCAACTTTATTCATGAAGCGCCCCCGGAAGCCGACATGGACGCTGCAGCCATGGCGGAGCACAAGCGGATCATGGCACTCCGCCAAGGCGTTCTTTATAAGGGTGTCGCGGGCAAGCCTGCGCGGGCCTGACGAACAGCGGCCTACGTCAACACAAACCCGTGCTGGAACGGATCACGGTCATCAACAAAGATTGTGTTGAGACCGGTCATCCGCGCCCATCCGGCAATGGAAGGCCGGATCGCCGGTTTGCCGGCGACGCTGACCTCGGCTTCAACGCGGCCATCAAACATCGAACCGATGATGCTTTCATGCACATAGTCATCGCCGACCTTGAGCAAACCTTTGGCAAAGCGCTGCGCCATTCGCGCTGACGTGCCGGTGCCGCAAGGTGAACGATCGATGGCTTTGTCGCCATAGAACACCGCATTGCGACCATCGGCGCGTTCTTGCGTCGGCGCACCGGTCCACATCACGTGCGATACCCCATGGATCGCCGGCTCTTCCGGGTGCACAAAAGTGTACTTTTTATTGACCATATTGCGCACGACCGGGCTCAAGCGCTGAATATCGCCAGGCGTAAGGTCGGCCATGTCGCGCATGTTTTCTTGCGGCTCGATGATCGCATAAAAATTGCCACCGTACGCCACATCGAACGTCAACCGCCCAAGCCCCGGCACATCGACATCCATGTCGGTGTCGGCCAAAAAGCAGGCGACGTTTTTGATGCGGACGTTGTCGACGTGTGCGCCGTTCATCTCGTAGCTCGCCTCGACAATACCGGCGGGGGTATCCAAGCGGACCACGCCCGGCGTTTTCGGCGTCACAATGCCGCGCTCAATCATAAAGGTCACCGTACCGATGGTGCCGTGCCCGCACATCGGCAGACAGCCGGACACCTCAATATAAAGAATAGCGACATCGCAGTCGTCGCGGGTCGGCGGATATAAGATCGAACCCGACATCACGTCATGCCCCCTGGGCTCAAACATCAATGCGGTGCGGATCCAATCGTAGTCGCGCATAAAATGCTGGCGGCGTTCGATCATGTTGGCGCCGTCCAAAAACGGTGCGCCACCGGCGACCATGCGCACCGGATTGCCGCAGGTGTGCCCGTCGACGCAAAAGAAAGTGTGCGAACTCATACCAAATCCCCGACCTTAGTCGAAACGACCGATCCGATAAGGTGTCATATCGAAACCGCTATCTTGATCGCCGATCATCTGCGCGACAATCTTACCCGTTGTCACCGACAACGTCAGCCCAAGATGTCCGTGCCCAAACGCGTAGATCACATTCGCGGCGCGGGCGGATCTGGAAATCACCGGGATCGAGTCCGGCGAGCCCGGCCGATAGCCCATCCATTCCGTGCCACCTGCGACATTCAAGTCCGGCAGATAGCGACGCGCCAAGGCAAGCAGCGCTTTCGAGCGTTGGTAATTCGGCGCCCGCGCCAGCCCTGCCATTTCCACGGCGCCACCGATGCGCAACCCGATGGATAGCGGCGCCGCGACAAAGCTGTCTTCTGAAAACGTCACATAGCTTTTCAGATCAATACCCGGATTGGGCAACGTCGTGTTGTATCCTCGGTCCGCTTCCACCGGATACTGCTCGCCCAGTTGTTTGCTGAGCCGACCCGACCACGCGCCAGCGGCGATGATCAAAGACTGCACGGCGATGTCTCGCCCGTCTGCACATTTCAGCGCCCGCACCTGTCCAACCTCTTGAACGATGCCTATGACTTCGGCTTTCGTAAACGTGACCCCGGCATCGCGAAGCCAGCCGCCCAACGTTCGCAAGAGTTCTTTCGGATCACGGTACGTCGCCCAGCGCGGCGTAAAATAGCCGCAATGCGCCGCCGGGCCCAACGCCGGCTCATGCTGAAGAATACCGTCGCGCTCGAGCGGAAATACATGGATACCGTGCGCTTGGCGCAGCTTCCATTCGTGCGCCGCTTTATCCCGGGCAGCGTGCGAGCGATAAACGAACAAAGCCCCGTCACCGCCCAACAATTGCTTGCCGTTAATGTGATCGAGCATCGCCCGATGATCATCAAGTGCGCCGTCCATCAACGCCGCCAAAGCCGCCACGCCCTTGGCATAGTTGTGCGGACGGCAGGCGCGCAAAAAACGATAAAACCACGGCATCAACTGCGGTAGATGTGTGACACTCAGGCTCAGTGGCCCCAGCGGATCGATCAACATGCCCGGGACTTTTTTCCAAAGTCCGGGCTCCGCAATCGGCATGATTTCAGCAGCGGCAACGGCGGCGGCGTTGCCGCTGGATGTGCCTTCGTCAACGCCGTCGCGGCTGATCACCTGGACCGTCTTTCCGGCCCGCACCAAAGCATACGCCGTAGCCAAGCCGACAATCCCGTTGCCGACAATCGTCACATCAGGCGTTAGGTTTTCGGCCACTTTTTGGCTCAGATATTCGGACGGTTTTCGAGGGCGTGACGAATCACGACTTCAACCCGTGAACGCTCTTCACCGACAAGGGTGAGTCGAGGTGCCCGCACATATTCCGATCCTTCGCCCGTCATTTGATTGGCGAGTTTGATCATTTGTACGAGCTTCACATCCACATCCAAGTGCAACAGCGGCATGAACCACTTATACAATTCATACGCTTCTTTGACCTTACCGGCGGCGCCGAGCTCAAATAATTTCACCGCCTCACGCGGGAACGAATTCACCATGCCGCAGACCCAACCTTTGGCACCGAACAATAAGTTCTCCAGCACCAAGTCGTCGACGCCGCAAAACACCGTATAACGGTCGCCCAACACGTTCGCCATATCGGTGATGCGGCGGCTGTCATGGGATGACTCTTTGACGGCGACGATGTTGTCGACGTCGGCGAGGTCTTGAAAATCTTCGGGGCTAAGATCGACTTTATAGGCGACCGGGTTGTTGTAGATCATGATGGGTAAATCTGTGGCACCGGCCAACGTCCGGAAATGATTCACGGCTTCGCGGGAGTCTTGCTGATAGACCATACACGGTAGCGCCATCAGCCCAGCAACGCCTGCACGTTCGGCACGTTTCACAAAATCAATGGCGAACGCCGTGGTGTATTCGGCGACACCTGTCAGCACGGGGATTTTACCCTCCGTCGCTTCGACGGCCGCTTTCAACACCTGTTCTTTTTCATCTTGGCTCAACGACGGGTTTTCTCCCAGCGTACCCAACATCACCAAGCCGGTGACGCCCGCATCCATGCAAGACCGAATGTGTTTTTGCGTCGCCTGCAAATCAAGCGCGCCGTCTTTGGTGAACTCCGTCATCAGCGCCGGAAAGACACCCTGCCAATCACATTTCATCGTCTGCACCTCCGTCAATTTAATGTCAGTATTAGGTACCGAAACGATGATGGCAACGCTTGCTCAATCCAACGTGCGGTGCGGCTTGCCGGTATAAGTCCAGATCATGTCACGAGGGATCGGACCTTTGTTGCGTCCGCCTTGTTGGGTCTGCTCCCACGCGTGCGCCAAAATACCGACCGAGCGGGACAGGCAGAAAAAGCCTCGCGCCAACGGGGCCGGGAAATCGAGTTCGGCGTATACAACGGCGGTCGCACCGTCGATGTTCATATTGATCTCGCGATTTTTGCGTGCTGAGATTTGACGCTCCATCGCTTGCGCGATGGTCCGCACGCGCCCTGGTACGACACCGTCCTTTTCAGCCTCTTCGATAAGCGCCATCAGCCGTCCGGTGCGGGGGTCAACCTTGTGGAAGCGATGGCCAAAACCCGGAATATACTTGCCGCCATCGGCAAAGAACTGGTCGAGAAATTTGCTGACCGCCGTTTCCGCGTCCGTGCCGTCGGCATCTTGGGACGCCAAAATCGTTTGATAGATTTCGACCGCTTGTTCGCCGGCACCGCCGTGCACATCGCCCAACACATTCATGGCCGATGCCATGGCGTTGTTGAGGCCGACGCCACACGTCGCCGCCATCCGGGCAATCGCGATAGAGGGCGCCTGCGGTCCATGATCAACACCGGCACTGATCGCATAGCCGAACAATTTTTCCTGGCCCGGCGTCGGCAACTCGCCTTTCAGCAACAACCACACCATGCCCGGAAAGCCGACGTTGCCGATCAAGTCTTCGATGGCATAACCGTGATAGCGCAGCATGCCCGGTGCCATCTCGGTAATGTCTGTGGACCACCAGTCACGGACTTTTTTATCAACGTCGTCGGTCATATCGCTTTATCCTTTTTAAGAGCTTCGATGGCGTCCTCGTCGTAGCCGAGAGACGCCAAAATTTCATCGGTGTGTTGGCCAAGCGTTGGCGGCGGGGTATCGACCTTCGCCGGTGCGCCGTCAATTTTATAACCGGTCCGCGCCAAGCGAATGTCGCGCCCGACACCCGGCGGATCTTTGAACTCCCCGATCATGCCGCGGTCTGCGATCTGCGGATGCGCCAAGACGTCCGGTACACTCAGCACTTCACCCGCCGGCACACCGGCATCGTTGAGTTTTTGACGCCAGGCCGCCGCCGTATCATTCGCCATTGCATCTTCGAGAATGGCTTTCAGCTGAACGCGGTTCTTCAATCGGTCTTTGCGATTAGCGAAGCGGACATCGGTTTTGAGGTCGGGCTGGCCGACGACATCGCAGACGGCCTCGAACTGTTCTTGTTTATTCGCGGCGATGTTCAAGAGGCCGTCGCCGGTCGCAAACGTGCCCGACGGGCTGGCGGTGAAATTGTCATTGCCGAGCGGTGCCGGGATCATACCGGCCACTAGATAGTTTGAAACCACCCACCCCATCGTCGCAATCGTCGCTTCCAACATCGACACGTCGAGAATATGCGCACTTCGGTCCGGGTCAGCCAACGCGGCAGCAATGGCAAACGCCGCTGTCATGCCACCCACGGTGTCCGCCACCGGATAGCCGACACGATACGGGGCCGTATCCGGATCGCCAGTGATGCTCATCAAGCCCGACATGCCCTGCACGATCTGATCATACGCTGGGAGATTGCGGAGCGGCCCGTTCTGCCCAAAGCCTGAAATCGCGCAGTAGACGAGTTTAGGATTATCTTGCTTCAACACGTCAAAGCCGACACCCAATCGGTCCATGACGCCCGGACGGAAGTTTTCAACAACCACATCCGCCGTACGCACCAATTCCCGAAACACCGTTTTACCGCGTTCGGATTTCAGATTGATGGTAATGGATCGCTTGCCGGCATTTTGGGCGAGAAACGACACCCCCATAAGCTTCTCGTTAAGCTCGGAATCACCACCCAATTGGCGGGCCAAATCCCCGGACCCCGGGACCTCGACCTTAATCACGTCGGCGCCCATGTGCGCCAACTGATGGCAGCAAAACGGCCCGGCCAGCACGTTGGTCAGATCGAGGACGCGAACTTTTGACAGTGGCTGCGCGGATATCGCCATTAAATACTCCAAATATCTGGAAAGGCCGGTCGGAAGGGGCTTTTGAAATTTATAGCATAGCCAATCTTGATATCATCAAAACTGACACCCTTGGAAATTTTTCAGTTTCTCCCTATGTCTATGGAATGACAAAACGCCCTCTTATCGGCATCACCGGCTCACGCAGTCGGGGGCGCACCATGACATTTTTAAACCGCTTGGCAGTTTGGCGTGCGGGTGGTCGCAGCGTCGTCATGACCCGCGACGAGCGCCGCTCGCCAGAACCCCTGGATGGCTTGGTGATCGGTGGCGGCGACGATATTTCAGCGCACCTGTATGGTGGCGAAGTGACGGTGGATGTCCGCGTCGACCCGAATCGCGACAAGCTGGAAATGGAAACCCTCGAGCTTGCTGAAAAACACCAGATCCCCGTGCTCGGCATCTGCCGGGGAGCGCAAATCCTCAATGTGTTTTACGGCGGCAATTTACACGGCGAGATCAAAGAGCAGTTCAAAGACGCCAAACATATCCGCACCGTGCTACCAAAAAAATGCGTCAACATCACAGCCGACACGCAGCTGCAAAAGCTGCTGAACACCGAATTCTGTTATGTGAACAGCCTTCACCATCAGGCGATCAATCGCTTGGGCGATGGCTTTATCGAAGCCGCAAACGATGTCAGCGGCATGATCCAGGCAATCGAAAACCCGTCGCGTCGTTTTCTGATCGGCGTACAATGGCATCCGGAGTTTCTATTCTGGCAGCCGCGCCAGCAACGCTTGTTCAAAACATTGGTGCAAGCGGCTTAACACATCAAATGCCAACAGGTTTTGCATACGTCGCCGTCTTCTCGTATTTTTAGACGCAGATAATTTATTCACTGTGCTGCGATAACGCACCGGGAGGAAACAATGGGCTACACATTAGAAGAATTCGCCGCCGATTGCCGCAAGGCACTGAGCACCGACAGCGGTCCGGCAGGAATCGAAAAGGTACGCAGCTTTGTGGAACGCGCACTCGGCGATGCCGACTTGGTCGCCAAGTACCTGCCACCCGACGCGGATCAAGAACGGCGCATACTTTATGAAGACCCGGATCTGAAATTCTGTATCTGCGCCCACGTTTACCAGGGCCCGAAAGACGGCAACCCGCACGACCATGGGCCGACCTGGGCGATTTATGGTCAAGCCGATGGCGAAACTGAAATGACCGATTGGAAAATCGTCCGTCCCGCCAATGGCGAACAACCAGTTCTGGTCGAGCAAACCCGGTCTTATGCGCTAAAGCCCGGCGATGCGCATGCGTATATGGTCGGCGACGTACATGCCCCGTTGCGCCGCGGCCCGACCCGCTTGATCCGGATCGAAGGCCAGAACACCGACACCATCAAGCGCACCCCCATCGAAGCCGCGTGACGGCTCGCACAACTTCTGACTACCTCACGCTGGCACCCGGCCCGCTCGCCGTGTCAGCGTGGATGGATGTGGATCAAACGCGGGTCGATGCGTTCGCCGAGGTGACGCGCCACACACATTGGCTGCATACAGACCCCGCCCGCGCGGCCACCGAAAGCCCGTATGGCGGCACCGTTGCGCACGGATTTTTGGTGCTGAGTTTTATCAATCACGCCATCGATAGCTGCGGCCTGCGTCCCACCGACAGCCCGTATGCGCTGAATTACGGTGCGGATCGCGTACGGTTTCTCGCGCCGATGCCGATCGGCACGGGCTTTCGGGTGCGGGATCGGATTTCGTTGATCGAGGCGTCGGCCCACGCAAAGGGCCTGTTCACCCGCACCGGCCATATGTTCGAAATTGAGCGCACCGACGGCAATCATGTCGCCTGCGTTAGCGCTGAATATCTGTCGATTTGGGTGCCTGCTTAAGCGTCGCCGCGAAGCCGCGCGATTTCGGCGCCTAACCTGTGCCTTACAGGAAAACCAATTCGCACGACCAGAAAGCGCTCATATCACACGCGCCAATACTTGAGGGTCATAAGAGCGCAGATGATGGAAACTGGCTCAATCGAACTCTCTAAAGTAAAGATTTTGGGATAACGTAAAGATAGAGAGACGGCGATAAAGACACCTCCATCCGGTTCAGCATTTAATTTCAATTTAATCTGATTTAGCGCGAGATTCGCGATCGCACTTGACCTGCATCAATGCTCATACCGATCCAGTGAGTACAATCAAAAGAACAGTCTATATTAAGAATTGGCAACACTGGAGTTACGCAAATGTCAGAAGTTAAAGAGGCCGTAGCAGTATTTGATAATGTGAAACAGTTGCAAGACGCAATTGACGAATTGGAGAGTTCCGGTTTCGACCGTGCGGAGATCAGCCTTCTGGCTAGTTCGGGTGCTGTTGAGACGAAACTCGGCCACATGTATGAGAAAGTTGAAGAATTAGAAGATGAGTGATCTGAAGGGATCAAAGGGGCGATCTTGGGGGATGTCGTTGGCAATATGATCTTTGGACATGAGGCATTGGGTCTTTTCTGGTGAACGCTCTAATAGGGAATAGATCAGAACTGACCCACCTATTAAATCACCATCAACATCGACACCCCGACAGGTGAGACATAAAGCCACCCAAAGGCAAACATTAAGACCCCTGATAGTCCTCTTAAAGTGGGACTTGGGTTATCCACCACCACCAGCCTCATCCCTAGATGCTGACCACTAAAGTTACTTTAGTTTTGATGCAAAAACCTGTGACCCTTTTAAGGTATAAGGTGTTGGTGGTCTTCCCCCCTAGGGGCACCTCACAGATACACTTTAAGTGCCGCCAAGGGACTCCCTGAGGCTACTCCTTGCATTGCCATTCAGTAGGATGTCAGTCGGAGCCATGGCGCCCAGCGAGCTGCCTAGGGGGCCTCTACGGCCACCCAATCAAGGGACTGAATAAGCTTCTGTTAGGTCACCTGAGGGTAGACCAAAGGGTAGACCAAAAGTGCCTCTAGTCATCGAACCTAAGATCGCCTAAGGTGCTGTAACTGTTGGAAACAGGGCGTCCCAAAGTGCCTGTGGTAGGAAGTGAACTTCCCGGGCGCGCCATTTTCTCTAGCTCACCTTGGGTCAACCTATTGTTTTCCAACGGTTTCGTGTTGAAACCATTTGGAGCGGTAGACCATGCGGTTTCAAGCAATCTTATTCATCCATTTCGACAGCACTTCGATTGGATAACCATCACCATACCCTTCTCCAACACCATCAACAGACCATCCACCTATCCGGTCGATAATGTCTGACGGACACTCAACCGCTCGAAGACGATCACGTAGCGAGTGCCGGAAAGAATGGACTACGCAGCCTTTAGGAACTCGGTGAGAAAGCCACTTGTTCAGTGCAGCACTCGCAGAGTTCGATTTGCATTCCAGTTCACTGCAGTATTTGGGAAAAAGGAATGTGTCAGTTGTAGCATTCTGAGCTTGCTGGGCAGCCCACAACGCATGCCCAACGAGGGGGACGAAGCGTTCACTCGATTGGGTTTTCAGCCTACGCCAAGGATGTGAACGAACGATCAAATGAGGACGAGGATTATCAAGAACTAAATCTGTTTTTACAGCCCCAAGAGCCTCACTCAACCGAAGACCGGTATCACTTATCAAAGCGATCAACCACCGTGGTTCATCATCCAAGCGGTGACATTCCATGTTGATTTCAGTTCGTTGCTGAATTGAGAACGTCTTCCTCTTGGATGGAGCAGCGCCATGTTCGTCTCCCAGATATATTGCGGAGAATGTTCTAATCTCTCCCAAGCCAAGTTCACGAACAGCAAAGTTTGTGGATGCCCGTAATACGCTGAACAACCTTTTGATGGACGCCTGACTTAATCCCCGATCAACCAGCATATCTCTCAAGGAGTTCGCTTCTTGCCGGGTATAGAGATCAATTGGTTTGTCGCCAGCCACCTCCACTAACCGAGCTGCAGCGCGATCCACCGACTGAATAAAAGTTGTAGATCGACCAGACTTCTTTGCCGCGACATAGAGGTTTCTGACTTCTGACAATCGAGGCGCCGTCGAAGACCCTAAAGACACGACGGGTGCATCAAAGAGGTAATGACTCAACGGGTCATCTTGAGTTTGCCACCGGATCGACAACCAATCTTGTTCTAATTTGCCCGACAAAGCGGCAGAACGAGCCTTAGCAGCCCTCAGAGACTTCGTCTTGAGCGACATTACGATGCGAGGGCAGCGATAATGAGATTGAAGATCAGAGGGGACACGGCGTGAGAAGTAATAGATGCCACGTTTTTGATAGAGGAATGGCGCCTCTTTGGTCAACCGCATGGTCTACCGCTCCAAATGGTTTCAACACGAAACCGTTGGAAAACAATAGGTTGACCCAAGGTGAGCTAGAGAAAATGGCGCGCCCGGGAAGATTCGAACTCCCGACCCCTTGATTCGTAGTCAAGTACTCTATCCAACTGAGCTACGGGCGCTTATTTGGTCTTTGGCTTAATCGCCGAGGCGCCTTGCGGCTGGTTTCGGCTATTAAGGGTGCGGAACCTACTCCACACGATACATCGTGACAAGACCCGATTAACCGCGTGCGCTCATCACGATAGGTCCGAATTTTGCCGGCTTTTGGGTGCCATGGCGCCAACCGGCAAATTGATCCCTAAATTTTTAGAGAAATTAAAGATTTCCTAGATAATACAATCATCTTGTGACCATTGCAGGGTTTGATTAATATCGCGACAATGATGGGGGTACATGATATCAAATGTCGTGGTACGCGCTCGTTGCAGTAGTGCGTAAGGTTCCCAAAATGACAAAAGGGCGGTCTTAAGGGATGACAATTTCGGATTTTTCCTCGATACGATTCCTCGTGCTCGGTGCAGCATTGACGTTGAGCGCGTGTTCGTACGGTGACAATGAACTTTGGCCATCCAGCGACAGCGCCGCGGATCAGGCGTCGGCTGAAGCTTCTGGGCAAACCACCGAAGGCGCGGACGGTAAAGTCCAAGTCATTGGGGGCGGCCAGCCGCCGATCGGCGCATCGACCTTTGTGCCGCCGGGCGTCACGCCGGGTGAGCCGACCGGCACATTTGTCGGCAAAAAAGTTGTCGAGCTTCGCGACGAATTGGCCCGCTTGCAAAATTCCATCGCCCAACAGAACGACGAGTTGCAGCGTCTGCGCACCGACCTCGTGCAGAACTCGCAGCAGTACCACGGCACCATCGCCGCGGTGAACGCGCGCCTGCAAGTCGGCACCACCCCGGGCAACCCGATTTTGGTGCAACAGTTCAAAAGCGCGCAAGCCGATCTCGACCGCATCGCCAACGAGATCAATAAGATGAACAATCTGGTCGCCGCCGTCGCCAACAACTCGACGTTGTCGGCATACATGGCCGAAGCCGCACGGGCCGCATTCTCGGTCTCGGGCGCTGTGGATGAAGATCACCGCCAGCTCGCGATCCTTGAAGACGAAGTCAACCGCACCGCAGTGCTGATTGACCGCCTACTCAAGGAACTGACCAGCGACGTGCGCCGTCAGACCAACTATGTGACGACGGAACGCGCCAACCTCAATTTGATTTCCGCCGGCATCAAGTCGGGTGAATTCTTCGGCGGGTCTTTGGTCAACAAAGCCGTGCTGTCGAACGCCGGACAAATGAACACCGCAGGCGCGCCGCTCAATACCGTGGGCCGTACACCGCTGGTGGTGATCCGCTTTGACCGCGCCGACGTGCCGTATGAACAGGCACTGTATACCGCCGTTTCCAAAACGTTAGAGCGTCGGCCGGACGCGTTGTTTGATTTGGTCGCCGTGGCACCCGTTACCGGTGGCGCTGCACGGATCGCCTTGAATTCGCAAAAGGCGCGTCAGCATGCTGAAAACGTCATGCGCAAGCTGATCGAAATGGGCCTGCCGCCGAACCGCGTCGCGGTTTCTGCGAAAACCCAGCAGATGATTGCCAATAACGAAGTGCACCTGTACGTCCGCTGATCGGGCGGACACGCACCTGACCGACTGAGCGGGGCGCCTATGGTGCAGCTTCGGGACGACGTCGAACATCACATTGTGACCTGGGCCGAGGTGCATCGCGATACGCGCATCTTGGTGCGGCGGCTGATGGGCAAAGGCCCTTGGCAAGGCATCGTTGCACTGACCCGTGGCGGTCTGGTGCCGGCGGCCATCGTCGCCCGTGAAATGTCGATCCACGTTGTCGATACGCTCTGCATCACCAGCTATGACGAGCAGGTGCAGGGCAAGCTGAACATTTTAAAAAGACCGGACGCCGCAATGGAAGATGGCGGCAAAGGATGGGTGTTGATCGACGACCTTGTCGACACCGGCACGACCATGCGGGCCGCCCGCGACATTCTGCCGAACGCGCATTTCGCCACCGTCTATGCGAAGCCCAAGGGTGTTGATTTGGTGGATACCTATGTGCACGACATCGATCAGGACTTGTGGATTTTCTTTCCGTGGGATACGGAGCCGCAATACGCCCGCCCCCTATCGGAAAACTAATCGGTCCTAACGCTCTGCCTTAAAATCGTCACACCGTGACCATGTTGCGCGCGCAATTGCGTGCGACATGGGAAGCGTCTTAACAACCAACCCCATTCTTCAGGAGGACAAACATGGCGCTTTTCAACAAAGATCCCATTCCGACGAAGCCGGCCACGCCGGCACGCCGGTCCGAGACGCCGAGCCTACTCGGCAATCCCCCCAGCGCACACACCGCCAATGTGCAAAAGTCTTCATCAAGCGCCAAACCCAACAACGCCGCCGACCCACATCCGGCTTCAGAAAGCCGTCTGATCGTCGGTCCCAACATCAAACTCAAAGGCGTTGAGATTGAAGATTGCGACACGCTGGTCGTCGAAGGGTATGTCGAGGCGTCGATGGACAGCCGCGTGATCGAGATCACCGAAACCGGCGTCTACAAAGGTAAGGTCGATATCGATACGGCCATCATTCGTGGCCGCTTCGAGGGCGAGTTGACCGCCCGCGACCGCTTGGTGGTGCATGAAACCGGCGACGTCAGCGGCAAGATCCGCTACGGTCGCCTCAGCATTGAAGAAGGCGGACGCGTGCACGGCGACTTGGACGAAATCCATGGCGCCGAAACCCGCACAAAAGAAACATCCGACAAAAACAAGGCGGGCGCCAGCAACACCACGCCAACGTCAGCGCAAGCAGCGGAATAACATCTTAGCGCTTTTTGGACAGCAGACGGTCAAGTTCGGCTTCTAAATTTATGAGGCTCTCCGGCACCGGCAGCCCCTCGGCCCGCATCCCCGAGATCATCTGTCGGAGCCGGAATTCGACCTCGTGTAGGTCTTCCGGTTGCTCTTCCATTGCATTCATCAGATATGAAATTTCCGCATCAAGATCATCGAACGCCATTGCAGTCTCCTTTGCTTTTATATCTATACGGTGTCACCACTGACCCAATGTCGCAAGGCTGGTGAAGTCCCGCCCGGAATGGCAAACTATGCAAAAATGGGAGTAAGCAACGATGACTGAGACCTACGAACTCTTTGCGATCAAATATGCCACCCATGATCGCGACGCGACCGAAAATTTTATCGACGATCCCGACCCGCATGAAGGCAACATGCCGATCGATTATTTTGTCTGGGTAGCAATCAACAAAAGCCGTACCGTGGTGATTGATACCGGCTTCAACCAAGAAGCCGCCGATGCGCGCAAGCGCACGTTCTTGCGCTGCCCGGCAGACGCGCTGAGCTTGGTCGGCGTTGATGCCAAAACCGTCGAAGACGTGATCATCACACATCTTCATTATGATCACGTTGGTAACTTTGATCTGTTTCCAAAAACCCGCTTTCATCTGCAAGACAAAGAAATGCAGTACGCGACGGGGCGCTATATGGCGCACAAGACGCTGCGCGTCGCCTACGACGTGGAACACATCGTCGGCATGGTACGAGAAATCTACCGCGAACGGGTTTGCTTCCATGACGGCGACACCGAACTTTTCCCCGGCATCGGCCTGCACTTCATCGGTGGCCACACCATGGGTTTGCAATCGGTGACGGTCGAGACGGCGCGCGGGCGCGTCGTGCTCGCATCCGACGCATCACACTTGTATCACAACATGTGGGACCGAAATCCATACCGAACGGTTTTGCATATCGGCGATATGATGGAAGGCCACGAAAAGCTACGCCGTCTTGCCGGCGGCAACGAAGACCTCATCGTGCCGGGCCATGACCCACTGGTGATGGATTATTATCCGGCCCCATCGCCGGACCTTGAAGGCAAGGTCATCCGCTTGGATGTGGCGCCGAAAACAGCTTAAGCGGGCTTAGACGGCAACGTTATCGATCAACCGGGTTTTGCCCAACCAGGCCGCTGCCAAAACGCGCATCGGCCTGCCGGCCGCCGGTGACTCCAACGTCTCGGCATCGCTAACTGCTATATAATCGATACTCGAAAAGCCTGCTTGATCCAATTCCTGCGACGCATCGGCGCAGGCCTCTTCAATCGCACCGCCGCTGGCGACCCGCCTTGCCACACCGACGATTTCATCGTGTAGCTTCGGGGCCAACGTGCGCTCGGCATTGGTCAGATAGGAATTCCGGGACGACATTGCGAGGCCGTCACTTTCACGGATCGTCTCGCCACCCAATATCTCCACCGGCAGGTTAAGGTCGCGGGCCATCGCCCGGATCACGCACAGCTGCTGATAATCCTTGTCACCAAACACGGCAACGTCGGGGCCCACCTGAATCAAAAGTTTGGCGCAGACGGTTGCCACGCCGGCAAAGAAATCAGGCCGAAAAGCACCTTCGAGAATTTTGCCGAGCCCCTGCACCTCAACCACGGTGCGATGTGTTTCGCCATACATTTCACCCACGTTCGGCGCAAACACGGCATCGACGCCTGCGGCTTCAAGCATCGCGAGATCGCGGGCTTCATCGCGAGGATAGGTCGTGAAATCTTCATGCGGGGCAAACTGCGTCGGATTGACGAAGATCGAGACGACCGTGCGCTCCGTCCGCTCAGCCGCCAATCGCACCAACGATATATGTCCGTCATGCAGTGCGCCCATGGTCGGGACCAGCGACACCAATTCGCCGGTCGCGCGCCAGCCGCTTACCCGAGTGCGGATATCTGCAATGCTTCGTATGACGTCCACGTCACGTCTCCTCGAGCTTCACGACACCAAAACAATGCGCGAGTTCGGGAAAGCGCCCGGTCCGCACATCGTCGGCGTAGGCCGCAATCGAGTCCGCGATCACGGCGCCAGCGTCACCATAGCGCTTAACGAACTTAGGTGTGAAGTCGGCAAATAGGCCGACCATATCCTGGGTCACCAAAATCTGCCCGTCACATGCCGGCGACGCGCCAATACCGATGGTCGGTACCGGCGATGACATAGTCACGTCACGGGCCACGGCCTCGACGGTGCCCTCAATAACAATAGCAAACGCGCCGGCGGCGGCAATTGCATCAGCATCCCGCATCACCTGCTGAGCGCCGGCGTCGCCTTTGCCTTGAATTTTAAAACCACCCCGATGTTCCGCCTTTTGCGGCAATAGACCGATATGCCCAAGCACAGGGATTCCAGCGTCAACGATTGCGCGAACGGTGGCTGCCATCTCTTCGCCGCCTTCGAGCTTAACGGCCTGACAACCGGTCTCGTCGATCACGCGCATGGCCGATGCAACAGCTTGATCCGGATTTTGCTCATATGTGCCATGCGGCAGGTCAACGACGACACAGGCTTGCGCACATCCGCGCATCACAGCTTGGCCATGATTGATCATGATATCCAGGGTTACACCGCGCGTGGTCTCAAGCCCATAGACCACCATCGCTAAAGAATCGCCGACCAAAACCAGATCGCAATGCGGATCGACACGGCGTGCCATCGGCGTGTCGTAGGCCGTAAGGCACACCAATTTTGCGCCGCCTTTGCGGACGCGAATATCCTCAGCCGTGATCCGCTGTGCTTCGTGCGTCATCGTGGCTTCTCTCCCCTTGTGCCCGAAAAGCCGAGACGAAGTATCCACATTATTTTGCACCGCACAATAGCGCAGTTATGTGCAAAACGTCGATTTCGCCTTATTCACAAGTGTTTAGACGCGATTTCTTTGTGGATAGTGATGGGGATCGTTGTGGACAATTATCGTGGAGGTCGCCCATCCGAACTTTCATCTTCATGGAAAGGAATCTCCGCATCCTTTTGGAATCGCTTACGGTTTTTTGGGCGAAATGCCCAAAAAAGAATGCCGATAAACAAGATCAGCATCACCACGATGACAATCGGTCCATCAAACGCCAGCATCACAAAAATCCTCCGTTCATGCGTTGGCTTCGGCAAGCTAAAGACAAACTTAGCGTGGGCGCACCTCAGTCCTTTGACAAGGCACCTTAGCGGTTTACGCTGAGCCTTCAAAAGAAGGTTTGCAATGATCTCTCAGTCCTACAAAGCCGTCCTCGCAATTGCACTTCTCGCGCTGAGCTTAACCGCCTGCGATGATGGTATTGATGTTGATGCGCATCGGCGCGGCACCGCAAACGACTATATGATAGCCGTCGCCAATCCGCACGCCGCTCAAGCGGGCTTAGATATTTTGGCAGACGGCGGCTCGGCCGTGGATGCCGCGATCGCCGCCGAGATGGTGCTGACCCTTGTCGAGCCACAATCGTCGGGCATTGGCGGCGGCG
>Ga0129324_10000709_pt1 | contig 23193 bp, 24 predicted proteins | sample CPBDNA_7_FD_96879 | JGI IMG/M metagenome (GOLD analysis project Ga0129324, IMG submission 96879) | Freshwater to marine salinity gradient microbial communities from Chesapeake Bay, USA - CPBay_Spr_15_0.2_DNA | ecosystem: Environmental > Aquatic > Marine > Coastal | place: USA: Chesapeake Bay... | reverse complement strand
TCTTCCTATAGAGCCGTCGTAGACTACGACGTTGATAGGCTGGGTGTGGAAGCGCGGTAACGCGTGAAGCTAACCAGTACTAATAGCTCAATTGGCTTGATTTATGCACTGAAAAAGTTTTTTTTATAAATATAACTATTTTTTTAAACTAGATTTTATTTCAAATTTTTTTATTTATTTATGAATTTTGCTGACAAATGAAAAAAAATTTTATTACACTATCGGTTTATTTTTTTCACAATTCATCGGCTTCATTATCAATTAACAATAAAATAATTTGTGCCTATCAAGAAGATAGATTTGTTAAAAAAAAAAACGAAGTTTCGATACCTTTAAATTCAATAAAAGCTTGCTTAAAATACGCTGGTATCAAAGCATTTGAAGTTGATAAAATTGGAATTGTAAATGATGAAGATAGTTTTGGTTCCAAAAATTCCATTATAAATTTTTTATTCAAAAGACAGTCTAGATACTCAATTGACGACTGGAGGTATGAAAATGAAAATTATTGGAATCCACTATTAATTAAAAATAAGAAATTGAGATCATTTTTTAAAACAATGGGTGGTACAAAAAAAATTTCAAAGGATCATCATATAAATATTAGTTTTTATAATGATAAAAAAAAATTTAGTATTTTGAAAAAAAACTTTTTTTTTGAAATTAAAAATTTTTTTTTAAAATTAGGTTTTAATGAAAACTCCATAGAATTTCTTCCTCATTATTTAATGCACCATTATCATGCTTTTTACTCTTGTCTCAAAAGAGATTTAAAAGGTAATTCAATGATTGTTCACTGCGAGGGCGATGGGGGAAGATACAATCATGCAATTTCAATATTTAAAAAGTCACATGGCTTAAAAATCTTAAATGGTACAAAGCTTTTTAATTTAGGAAGATTATATCAGTGGACGACATTAGGTCTAAATATGCTGCCATATCATGATGAATACAAGGTAATGGGCTTGGCTCCATATGGTAAATTAAACTATCAAAGTTTATTATATAAAGAGTTTTCTAAATTTTTTAAACTTAATAAAAAAAAAAATTTAATAGAACTTAATCAAATACCTAAAGATATGTTTTTTCAATTCAAAAAAATTATAAATAATACTAGATTTGATAATGTAGCAGCTAATTTACAAGGTTTTTTAGAAAATCAACTTTTGACATTATTTTTGCACTTAAAAAAAAAATTTAAAATAAATAATTTTTTCTATGGTGGAGGTGTTGCCATGAATGTTAAAGCAAATTTATATTTATCAACTAATTTAAATATTAAAAATTTTTTTGTTCCAATTTCTCCAGCCGATGAAAGTAATGTTTTCGGAGCTAATTATTATCTTATGGAAAAATTTTTTTTAAAAAAAAAATTTGATTTAAAAAAAATTGAGCCATTAAAAAATATCTACTTAGGAAATAATTATCATGTCAAAAATATTCATTTAAAAAAATTAAAAAAATATAAAATATTTAAATTAAATCATCATAAAATTGCAAAAGAATTTTCGAAGGGGAAAATCATTGGAAGATTTTCAGGTAGGGCTGAATTTGGGCAAAGAGCATTGGGTAACAGATCTATTTTAGCAAGTATAAATTATCCTGGCGTAGTAAACAAAATTAATCAAAAAATAAAATCAAGGGATTTTTGGATGCCTTTTGCATTATCAATACTTGACAGTGATATTTTTAAGTATTTTGAAAAAAATAATCACCTTTGTCCATATTACATGACAACATGTTACATGTTAAAAAAAGAAATTAATATTAATAGTTTTTTAAATGTTATCCATCAAGCTGACAAAACAGCAAGACCTCAAGTAGTTACAAAAAAACAAAACATAGAATATTATGATTTGCTAACAAAAGTTAAATATGACAATGGTGGCATAGGAGCTTTGCTTAATACATCTTTTAATATTCACAAAAAAACTATAGTTGAAACTATAGATGATGCGATAGAGGTATTTGAGACAACAAATCTTGATGGACTGATTTTAAACAAATTGTATATCTCAAAAATATTGATTTAAAACATTGATTAATAATTTAGAATAAAATCTAATCCCCTTTTTATTAAAATATCCATATCTTTGATGAATAAAAAATGAATGATCAATTTTATTTCCTGTGAAATCATAATATTTTATCGAGTTTTTTTTTAAAATTTTTTTTAAAAATATATTTTCAGGTAGTTTGTTTTCAGAAAAAGCTAAATCATGTTTTTTTTTGCGAGATATAATATCAATTAAATTTCTTTTAACACCATAAGTATAGAATGAAAAATTTCTGCATATAATAAATTCACAATTGTTTTTTTTTAGTTCTTTTTTCCATTTTCTTAATATATTCTGTATTAATAACCACTGATAAGGAATTTTATTTTTTTTATTTTTTTTTTCCAAATCATAAAGCTTATGATTAAATAAGTTTTTTAAAGATAAATTTCCTGTTAAATAATCAATAAGTCTAGAGTATAAAAATAGATTGTTATATAAAAAATTTTTTAAGTATTTTTTTTTTAAAGTATTGCAATAAGTAATTATTTTATTTTTTTCATCAATAAAAGATAAGCTATCTTTTTTTAAAGGAAAAATTTTATTCTGAAATAATTTCAATGTTTTTAGGTTAAATGGAATTTGATAAAAAATATTATCACTAAGATTGTCTTTTATAGTAATATTTCTTCTAGGATGGTTATGATTAAATATATACATGATTATATCAGGTTTAAATTTTTTAAAAAATTTTAGATAGAATTTATACATTTGAATTGTGGAATAATTTTTTTGAAAACAATAAATAATATCAAAATTTTTTTCTTTAGAAAAAATATTTAGATTATTTTGTACTGAATAATTATACCCATAATCAAATCCGCAAAAAAAAGTATCACCAAAAATTATGACTAATTTTTTTTTTTTATTTTTTTTATAATAATAATTCTTATTATCTAAAATACCAAAGTTATTAAGTTTTATTTTTGTTTTTTTTTTCAAATATCTATGATGGTATTCAAAATTACAAAAAGGTTTTTGCCTCCACCCTATAAACTTATCTTTTGAAATTATAGAGTTAAAATTAAATTCATATTTCTTTAATTTAAATTTAAAAAATAGATAATAAAAAAACTCTAAAAAACAAAAAGTAGTTAACAAAAAAATAAATATATAAAAAAAAGTAAGCATTAATTTTTTGTTAATATTAATATTTTGGTCTAACCATTGGTAATTAAATTTGTAGACTATACTTAGTAATTTTTTTTTAGTTTGTTTTTTTTAAAAACAATCTATAAGACTTATATAATATTTAAAATTTAATAAGTAAATTTTATAAATCATTTAACCATTAAAAAATTTTTAATGATAAAATCAAAAAAAAAAAGTGAAACTTATTTAGTAACGGGCTGCTCTGGTTTTATAGGTTATCATTGGACCTGTTATCTTTTAAAAAATAACTGTAAAGTAATCGGTATTGACTTAAAGCCTTTCCCTGAACAGAAATTTTTAAAACATAAAAATTTTAGATTTTATAATCAAAGCATTTTTGATTTTTCCTTAATGAAAGAATTAATTGACGAATCTACTTGTATTTGTCATTTCGCTGGAATTGCAGAACCACAAAAATATCTTGATTTTCCAGAAAGAGTAATACACTTAACCGCTTACCAGAGTATAAAAATAATTAAATATTGCTTGAATAAAAACAAATTATTCTTTTTTACATCTACGTCTGAAATATTTGGTATTAATTCAAAAGTTCCATTTGTTGAGAATTCAAAAAGAGTTTTGGGAAGTACTTCAGTTTCTAGATGGTGTTATAGTTCGTCAAAAGCCATAGTAGAGCATTATTTGTATGCTTGCGCTCAAGAAAAAAAAATTAAATTTATAGGAGTAAGACTTTTTAATATTTATGGTAAATTTTTACAAGGAAGAGTGGTTTCTACTTTTATGGAGAATGCCATTGCAAATAAAAATTTAATTGTAACTTATCCAGGATCTCAAACTAGATCTTTTATGTATATAAATGATTGTATTAATATAATGAGTAAATTACTCAATTCTAAAAAAAGTATAAATACTTTTTTTAATATTGGTAATTCAAAAGAGTTTTCAGTATTAGAGTTAGCAAAAATTATTATTAAAATATGCAAATCAAATTCAAAAATAGTTCTTAAAAAAATAAAAAATAAAAATTATGAAGATATACCTAAAAGATCAACTTTAATGGAAAAGTTTAAAGTTATGTTTAATTTCAAATCAAAGTATGATTTAGTTAAAGGATTAAAAGATTACTATAAAGAGCTTAATAAATAAATTTTATAATCATATTTTATTATAATTATTGTATAATAAATAACCGATCTTAAAAACTGCAATTATCCTTAATGAAAAATATGATATTATATCTAAATCTTTAAATTGAAAAGATAGATAAATGAAAAATTTTTTAACAATAAAAAAATTTAACAAAAATCATTCCAATGATCTTTTAAAAATATTTAATTCTGGAGTAGAAAGTAATCAATTTTTTAACAATAAAAAAATTTTAAAAAAAGAACATGAAAATTGGCTGAATTTAAACTTTAAAACATTCATTATTTTTGTATTACAATTTAATAATAAAGTTATAGGTTACTGTAGATTTGATAAAAAAGAAAAAAATATTTATAAAATTTCAATAGCAATTTTAAAAAAATATAGAAACAAAGGATTTGGGGAGTACCTACTTAAAAATTCAATAAAAAAAATTAAAAATAAAAATAAAAATAAATTAGTTGCAATTGTTAAAAAAAATAACTTAAGAAGTTTAGTAATATTTTTAAAAAATAATTTTAGGGTTTTAAATAAAAAAAATAGCTTTAGGGTGAAATCAAACAATTATTATATGGAACTAATAATATAGTTTCTATGAGCATAAATCTTCAATGAAAATTGCAATTCTTCAACCACACTACTTTCCTTATATTGGATATTTTAGTTTAATAAAAAAATCAGATATATTTGTTTTTTTAGATGATGTAGATTTTATTAAAAGAGAGTGGAAAAATAGAAATAAAATTAGATTAAATAATCATTCTAATGACACTACTTGGTTATCAATACCAATAAAAAAAAATTTTCAACAAAATTGCAAAATAAATAAAGTGCTAGTTGATAATCTAGATCTGGAATTGTCATTAGAATTACAATTTAACAAGCTAAAAAATTCTTATTATAAATCTCCTCATTTTAATATGTTAGGTGAAATATTTAAATTTCAATTAAAAAAAAATTTTAATCTTAGTTTGTTAAATATTAATTCTGTAGAAATTTTTTTTGATCTTCTTAAAATTAAAACAAAAATTATCAAATCAAGTGACTTAAAAATAAGTGGGAAAAAATCAGAAAAATTATTAAATATTTGTAAAATACTTGGAGCATCGACTTATTTTGCAAATAACAAATCTAAAGAATATTTAGATGAAAATTCCTTTTTGAAGAATAACATATCGGTAAAATATCAAGATTATGTACATCCTGTTTATGATCAAATTTATGATAATAAAAAATTAAATTTTATACCTTATCTTTCAATTTTAGATTTAATAGCAAATCAAGGAGATCAATCTTGGATTTATATATAATGTTGTTTTTATCTAAATAAAAGTTTTATATCACTTTTAATATTATATTTGTAGATATTTGACGTAATATAAACTAAAAAAATATTTAGTTAATAATTTCACTAAATTTACTTGTGAGTTAAATTATAAAAAATATGAATGATAATAATTTCGGCTTTATTGGAAGGTTAAATAAAGATTTCCCTTCTCAAGTAATGGTCGATATGACAGAAGTTTGTAATTTAGCATGCATTCATTGTACTCACCCAGCTTTTAAAGAAAGTTCAATTTATAAAAAAAGAATGTTGTCTCCAGATTTAAATAAAAAAATGATCGAAGAAGTTAGTGTGCATGGAAAAAATATAACAAAATATATTAGATATACTAGTAACGGAGAGCCACTTGTTCATCCAAAGTCTTATGAAATGATTCTTGATGCAGTGAAAAACTCTGGAACAAAAGTAACACTGACTACTAATGGAACTTTATTAAAAGAACATAAAATGCAAAAACTTTTGGATACAGGACTTCACATGATCGATGTAAGCATTGATGCATTTAAAAATGAAACATATGAAAAAGTAAGAGTAAATGGTAATTTAAATATTACTCGATCAAATATTATTAAATTAATTTCAATGAAAAATAAAAATTTAAGTAAAACTAAAATTATTGTAAGTTTTGTTGAGCAAAATCTAAATTCATCTGAAATCAATGAATTTAAAAAATTTTGGAATGAGAATGGTGCAGATGAAGTCTTAATTAGAAGCTTACATACCAATAGCGGATCTAATTTGACTGAAGCACAAACTAAAAATTTAAATATTAATAAAAATCGTAGACCTTGTTTATATCCTTGGGAAAGAATTGTTTTAAATGCAAAAGGATATTTGGCATTCTGTCCTACAGACTGGTATGGCAAATCTGAATTAGTTGATTATAAAAACTCTAGCATAAAAGAAACATGGAATAATAATTTTTATAAAAATTTAAGAAATCAGCATATTTCTTTAAAATTTAATAACAAGCTTTGTATGCAATGTCCGGATTGGGCCAACACAAGTTGGCCAAATGATCCTAATAAAAGCTATGCAGACTTGGTTGAAAAAATACTTTATAAAAATCTTTAAATGTTAAAAGAAGTTAAAATTGGCAAAAAATTTATTGGCCCCTCCCAAAGTGTTAAATTTGTAGCTGAATTAGGAGTAAATCATCTTGGTTGTTTTGATAGAGCAATAAAAATGATTGATTCTGCTATCAAGTCAGGTTCTGATTTTCTTAAATTTCAAACATACAAAAGTGAAAAAAGATATGATTTAAAAACAAATCCAAAAGCAGAATTGTTTATTAAAAATTTGTCAAAATGGGAATTTCCACGTGATAAAGAAAAAGAACTTTGGGATTATGCTAGATCAAAAGGTGCAGAAGTTTTTACATCAGCATTTGATTTAGAAAGTTTAGAATTTGCCGAAAAAATGAATTCTATAGCATATAAAATTGCAGCTTTTGAAATAAATAATCATGAATTGATCAAAGAAATTTGCAAAACTAAAAAACCAATTATTATATCAAGAGGCATGTGTACTTTAGAAGAGCTTGATGAAACAATAAATATTTTTGAAAAATTTAGCTGTCCATATATCATACTTCACACAATATCATCCTATCCACTAAATAAAATTGATAGCAATCTTAGTATGATACATACCTTAAGATCAAGATATGATTGTCCTATCGGTCATTCAGATCACACTGCAGGAACTGACATTCCTCCACTAGCAGTTGCTGCAGGAGCTGATATTATAGAAAAACATTTTACTGTAAATTCAAAATTAAGAGATTCTGATAATTTTTTTTCAGTTAATGAAGATGAGGTTCGAGAAATTAAATTTAAAATAGACCTAGTAAGAAAATATATGGGTAGTCCCTTTATAACCAAAATACCCACAGAAGATTTTATGTGGGATTTTAGAAGAGAAAAAAAAAATTAGTGTTTATTTGTTTTAGATGCAGAGGAGGAAAATTTTATGGATGGGGAAATATTACAAGACTTTCGATTTTAGCAAATAAACTTTACAAAAAAGGTCATAAAATAAATTTTATCTATGAAGGCGATAAATTTATTGACAAGTTTTTGAAAAAATTTTCTTTTAAAAAAATAAAATTAAAAGAAGATATTACACTCAAAGATGAAAAAAAAATTTTTTTAAAAATAAAAAAAATTGATTATTTTTTTGTAGAAATGCTTGATATTGGAATTCAATTACAAAAATTTTATAAAACAAAAACAAAAAATTTAATTATCTTTGATGATTTATTAGATAAATGTTATTTTTCTAATTATGTAATCGCTTGTCAAGATCATAGCAAGACAACTCAAAAAAATATTATTAAAAGTAATAATACAAAACTTATATGTAATAAAAAATATTTTATGTTGCCAGAATCTTTCCAAAAGAAAGAATGCCAAATAAAAAAAATAAATATGAATATAAATTCAATTTTAATTTTTTTGGGAGGAGGTGATTATGCTGGTGCCTATATAAAAATTGCAAAATCTTTAATAAAAACTAAAATTAAAAAAATTATATTTATTTTGACTAAATCTAATTACAATTCATTATATCCAATTTTAAAATCAATAAACAAAAAATTTAAAATTTTAAATGGTACATCAAATTCATTTAAAGATTTTAGCAAAAGCGACTTAGCAATTGTTTCTGGTGGTTATACTAAATTTGAATCTGCGGCATCGTTAACACCCTGCATAATAATTTTAACGCAATGGCATCAAGGTATTATTGCAAATAACTTCTGCAAGGCAAATAAAGTAAAAAATTTAGGTCATTATTCAGTACTAGCTGAAAAAAATCTAATTAATGAAATTTCTAGATTGAAAAAGAAATCCCTAAGAGAAAAAATTATTTTAAATTTTAAAAAAAATATATCTTACGATGGAACAGAAAATTTGTTGAAGTTGTTTAAATTATGATACAAAAAAAAAATAACAAAGTTTTAGCAATAATCTTAGCTAGAACAGGATCTTCAAGGCTTAAAAACAAACTTTTTTTAAAGATAAAAAAAAAAAATATGCTTCAAATTTTTTATGAAAGATTAAAAAAATCAAAGTTAATTGATAAAATAATAATAGCAACAACAGACAGGAACGAAGATGATAAAATTTTTAAATTCGCAAAAAAGAAAAAAATTTTATGTTATAGAGGATCACATAGCAATGTATTAAAAAGATTTGTAGATGCTTATAAATTTTCTAAATTTAAATATGATTTAATTGTTAGAGCCAATGCAGACAACACGTTATTAATGACAACAATATTAGATAAAGAAATACAGTTAATGAAAAATAGTAATTATTCTCTTTCAACTCCATTTGATAAAAATTACTGTCCATTTGGTTTTAGTCTAGTAATTTTTAGATCGAATGCTTTATTTAAAATTTATAATAATGCAAAAAAAAAAAAATATCTTGAGCATATTGAAAATTATTGCTTCGATCATGAAAAAAAATTCAAAATTTTAAGGCCAATTCATAATAAAAAATTATATTGTCCAAAATTGAAATTATCATTAGATACTATTGATGATTATAAAATAATAAAATATTTTTATTTAAAAATTATAAAAGTTAAATTTGATATGCAGCCAAACTTTGCTGTAAAAATATTTAAGGAAATAAATAAATAATAAAAATTTGCAAGGTTATATTTAGATAATAGATTTGTACATGATATTAAAAAAAATTATTAAAAATAAAAACATAAAAAAAATTTCAAATAATTTTTATACTTTAAATACACAAGGATACTGGTCTAATCTTTCTTATGAAGAAAATAAAAAATTAGTTTCTGATTTGAAAAAACATTCAACAAGAAAATTAATAAAACAATTTAAAAAAAAAAATTTAAATGAGGTAATTTTTTCACAAAAAAGACATTCCGGTTTAGATTTGTTAAATCTAAAAGGTTTTGAAAAAGTTTTAGATTTTGGATGTATGTGGGGAGCACTTACTATACCAATTGCTAAAAAAACTAAAACAGTACTAGGTATAGACCAAACAAAAGAATCTTTATTATTTCTAGAAAAGAGAACTTATGAAGAAAAATTAAAAAATATACATTTTCTCCAGGCCAATTTAAGAGATATAGAATTAACACATAGTTCTTTTGATATTGCAATTGTAAATGGTGTATTAGAATGGATAGCAGAAACAAACGAGGTTGTAGTTGATGATTATTTAAATAAAAAAAATAATATTAAAAATGAAAAAATTTCTCCCGGACTAATACAAAAAAAATTTTTACAAAAAATAGTTAGTGGACTAAAAAAAAATGGAAAATTATACCTAGCTATTGAAAATAGATATGATTATAAAATGTTTTTTGGTTTGAAAGATCCTCATAATGGTACCTATTTTACAACTATATTTCCTAAATTTGTCTCAAACATAATATCTTTAATTGTAAAAAGAAGACCTTACAGGACTTGGATTTATTCAGTAAATGAATTAAAAAAAATTTTAGATGATTTGGGGTTTGGAAATATTTCATTATACACAGCTTGGCCTGATTATCGATTGCCAGATCAAATTATTCCATATCAAAATAATTTGAATAATTTAAAAATTTGTTCTGCATATAAAAATTCTAAAATTACATGGAGAAAAAAAATTGCTGGTATTATTGAATATATTCTTTTCAAAAAACTAAATTTAAAATTTTTGTCACCCTCATTAATTTTTATTGCTGTAAAAAAATGAAAATTAATGCACATATTTTGGTAAAAATTTTGAATAAAAAAAAAAAGAAAATAAAAAAATGTAGTTTACTAAATTTTATTATAGAAAAAAATAAAAAAAAATATTTTTTTATATTATCTCAAAAAAAATATAATATATTTTTCAATTTTTTAACTATTGTAATTTTAATAATTTTTTATAAACATTCTTTTTTATTTTTTAAAACAAAAAATAATTTGTTTATTAATTGTATTTCGATTTCAAAATTTTTTTTAATTAAAAATAAAAATATTGTTTCTAATAATATTTTTGAAATAGTAAAATTATTATATCTTTGTTTTTTTAATAAAAATTACTTAATAGTAAATTTAAATTAATGTTAAGCATACTTAGAAATGAAAGTCATAATAATAAAATTTTGACTCTTTTAGATACATATGAAAAAAAAATTTATAAGATTTCTAATTCTAATAAAGGTAAGAAATTAATCTTAAATCATTTATTAGGTAAAAAATGGTATTTGAAAATTTTAAATTTACAAAATAATACAGAATTAAATAGTTATAAAAAATATTTATTTTATAGTGAAGATATAATTGATGGAAGAATAATAAATTATAACAACAGTATAATTAAAAACTTAAAATATATATATCTTGCAATAGATCATTATTTGAAAGTATGGCCCAAAAAAAAAATTGTACCTAGGCATGGAGATTTAACTTTAGACAATATTATATTTAAAAAAAATAAAATAACTTTTATAGATTGGGAAAACTTTAATTTATCAGGTTCCAAATACGGTTTTGATATTGCTTATTTAGTAGTTTCTTCTCTAATTTTACCTAATATTGGAAAAATACCTGATAAAAAAGAGTTTTTGGCTGCAAATGAATTAATGAATTATTTATTATTAAATGGATTAAGTGAGGAAATTTTTTTAAATCCTATAAAATTTTTTTTAAATTATTATAAATCAATAAATATTTCTAATAAAAAAATTACAGTTTTTCTAATAGAAAAAAATAAAATAGATTTTTATGAAAAAAATATTTTATTTATTAATTAGTTTTATTTTTATAAATTTTTATAAAAACTAATGATAAAATTATATTTAGTACAAATAGTGCTTTGACGTCATAAATAATTTGAATAATCACTATTATTAAATTTAATAAATTAAAGAGAAAATTAGTCTTAAAAATAAAAAATTGATTTATTTTATTATTTAATAATGGCATAGAAAAAAAATAATCAGATCTTCCTATCCATGGTAATTGTTTTTTTTTTATTCTTTTAATTAAAGTTATAGAGCAATCTAAAATTGTATATGAAACTAATGATAATGAGATATTCCAATATCCAGAATATGCTAGTTCTAAAAAAGATAATCCTAAAAAAAAACCGATAAAGTTAGATCCGACGTCTCCCATATATATAGATGCTATTGGTCTATTAAAAATTAAAAATGAAATCATCAGTGGGATGAAAAAAAAAGAAAAATAAAATGAAATAGTTTTAATTTCTGTAATGTTGCTTAAGCATAAAATTCCAATATAAAAAAAAAGAGTATTTGTAGCTAAAAAACCATCTGCTCCATCAGTAAAATTTGCAATATTAATTATATATACCCAAATTATTAAGTTAATTAAAATATAAATACTAAATGAAAAAATCATTTCATTATTTAGAATTATTATTAATGAAAAATAAATTATAATAATTTGAAAAAACAATCTTAATATTGGATTTAAACTTTTAATATCGTCTATAAAGTTTATTAAAGTTAATACTCCTAAAAGCACAAGTATAAAATCATACTTATTTAAGACCATATAAAAATATTTACTTTCATTTTTAAAAAAATATATAAATATTAAAAATGTTATAAAAAATACTAGTCCACTTGATGTTGGAGTTTTTTCAAAACCCAAACCTAAATTATTTTTGTCTAATAATTTAAGATTATCTGGAAATTTTTTATATATAAAAAAAAATAATAAACTAAAAATAAAAACTATTAAAAAAGATTTATAAAACATTTTTTATTAATATAGTATTTTTAATCAAAAATATGATAGTTAATAAAATAATTATATGAATAAGTATATATTAGTAACTGGTGGAGCTGGTTATATAGGTAGTCATATTTCTTACTTGCTTAATGATAAGGGTTATAAAGTTATAATTTTAGATAACTTGTCAACAGGTTTTAAAAAATTAATAGACAAAAGAAGTATTTTTATAAATGCTGATATTAACAATAAAAAACAACTAAATAAAATATTCAATAAATACTGTATTTATGCAATATATCATTTTGCAGCATGTGTAAGCGTACCAGAGTCACAAAAAAAAATATCGAAATATTTTAATACAAATGTTCTTGGAACTAAAAACTTACTAGAAAATGTTATAAGAAAAAAAATTCAATTTTTTATTTTTTCATCTACATGTTCTGTATATGGGACTCCAAAAAAAAATATTGTTCTAGAAAAAGATCCTAAATTACCCGAGAGTAATTATGGTATTACTAAACTTTTAGCAGAACAATTAATAATTAATTATATTAATAAGTATAAACTCAAATATTCTATTTTAAGATACTTTAATGTTATCGGATCTGATTATAAATTAAGAACAGGTCAATTATATTCTGGACCTTTATTAAAAAATATTGTGCAAAATATTATTAATAAAAATTATAAAATTTCAGTACATGGAAATGATTATTCTACAAGAGATGGAACTTGTATAAGAGATTATATAGATATAAATGATTTATCTAATATCCATTACTTAGCATTAAAAAAATTAGAAAAATCAAAATCTTTTATAATTAATTGCGGGTATAATCAGGGATATACAGTTTTGGAGATCATTAAGTATTTTGAAAAAATTATAAAAAAAAAAATTAATATTTCTTATAAGAAAAGAAGACCAGGTGACGTAGAGCAAATTTTTTCAGATAACTCAAATTTAAAAAAAATTTTTCCAAATTGGAAAAGGAGATTTTCAATTAGACAATCAATTATAAATTTATTAAAATGGGAAAAAAAAAACAAAAATTAGTCAACTTTTTTTATATTCAATTTTTTTCTAAAAAATATTATATCCAAATAATATTTTTTTTTATTTTTTTTATTTTTTTGCAGGTAGCAATCGAATATTTTTTAACTACTTATAATTTTAAAAGATATTTAGTTAGACTAGAAATTGGTAATTTAAATAATATTAATCAAAAAATTTTAAATAATAAAAACTTACATTTTTATGATAATAGAGAGTTACTTTCATTTAGTAATAATATAAAAAAAAAAATTCTAGCCATTTTAAATCAGCATATTCTTATTGATTTGCAGGAAAAAAAATATGTAGATTTATTTAATTATAAAAAAGGGAATCCTATTTTTTTTAATAAAACCTATATCTCATCAGTAGACACTTCATTTATGTACACATTTATTGTAAATAACAAAAAAAAAGATCATTTTTCAAAAAATATCAATAAGCTTGCAGAAACAGATTTTGCGAAACTAAAAGTTAATACAAATAATATGTATAGTATGTTTATTCACCAACAATTAAGACTTCTTGAAAATAAAATATTAAAATTATGTAAAGCAGAAATAAATTTGAAAAGAGAATTAATAAATAATAATTATTATCAAAATAATTTGATCAGATTAAAATATAGTTTTATAAAAAATAATTTAGAAGAAGTTAACTTGGTAAATTATTTATCATTGTATTCTTTTTTAGAAAAAAAAATACTTATTAAATTTTTAAGTATAAATAAAATTTATGAAAAAAATATTAAAACAAATAGAAGTAAAGTAGAGTTAATTTTGACTTCTATATTTCTTTCTTTGTTTTTTGTATTTATAAAATTAAAAATATAATATTATAAATTAAAATTATTTATAAAATCATTAAGGAAGCTTCTTTGTTAAAAAAATACAAAAATATAATTTCTTTGCTTTTTTATATTTTTAAAAAGTTAGATTTAAAACTTAAATGGCGTTTTTTTTATTTAATTTTATTATCTTGCATTACTGCAGTAGCTGAAGTGGTTAGTCTTGGAACTTTGGTGCCTTTAGTTAGTATTTTTATAAATCCTGAACAAATTGAAAAATCGAATTTAATAAATTTACTGCTTGTAAATTTTAAATTTCTTAATAAAGAAAATATATTATTCTATTTTCCTATTTTTTTTATAATTTTATCCTTAGTAAATGGTGTTTTGAGACTTTTATTGTTAAATCTAAATATAAAATTTTCAAAAAAAGTTGGAATTAATTTTAGCAATATTTTTTATTATAATACTATATATCAACCTTACAGCTTTCATATTAACTCTAATAGCAGTGAAATAATAAGTGGAGTAACTCAAAAAATAAATGCTGTAATAAGTGCAGTAATGTCTGTTACAGTATTAATTACGTCTCTGATAGTCGGTATTTCAATAATTATAACTCTTTTAAATATTGATCTAACCTTTTCATTTTTTGCAATTTTAATTTTTTCAATTTCATATTTAATTATTGGAAAATATTCTAAATCAAAATTAAATTTTAATAGTAACTTAATAGCTATTGAACAAACTAAGATAGTTAAAAATCTTCAAGAAGCTTTTGGTGGTATAAGAGAGGTTATTATCGATCACTCACATGACTATTTTATTAATGAATATAAAAATTCTATTTCAAAATTGCAAAAAGCAATGGCTCAAAATACTTTTTTAAATCAAGCACCAAGATATTTCATGGAAACAGTAGCAATTATTTCAGTATGTTTTTTTTTAATTTTTATAAATTTAGATAAATTTACTTCAGTTACTGTTATACCAATTATTGCTGTAATGGCTGTAGGTGCACAAAGACTATTACCTCTTTTTCAGCAAATATATGGACATTGGTCTGTTTTAAATGGTAGTTTTTTTTCTATTCAGGAAGTTTTAAAAGTTTTAGATGAAAATTATTTACCTATAAAAAATTATAATAATAAAGAAATAACTTTTAAAAATTCATTATCATTTCAAAATTTATATTTTAGATATAATGAGCAAAATGAGTATATTTTAAAAAATATAAATTTTACTATTTTGAAAGGAGATAAAATTGGAATTATTGGAAATTCTGGATCAGGAAAGAGTACTTTTCTAGATTTAATAATGTGTCTTTTATCTCCGACCAAGGGTAATATTTTAGTAGACGATAAAATTATGTTACCATGTCATTATTTTAATTGGCAAAAAAAAATAGCTCATGTGTCCCAGAACATATTTTTATCTGATGCAAGCATTGCAGAAAATATTGTTTTCGGTTCTGAAAACAAAATTAATTACGAAAAACTAATTTTATCTTGCGAAAAAGCATGTATACTTGATTTTATAAATCAAACACCTAAGAAATTTGAAACAAGAGTTGGAGAAAGGGGTGTGCAGCTTTCTGGAGGGCAAAAGCAGAGATTGGGTATTGCTCGATCACTTTATAAAGGGGCTGATATTTTAATTTTAGACGAGGCTACAAGTGCATTGGATAGTGAAACAGAAGATTTGATTATAAAATCGCTATTTGAAAATAATAAAAATCTAACACTAATAATGGTTGCTCATAGAATTAGTAGTTTAAGGTTTTGCAACATTATTCATGAGATTAAAGATAGAAATATTATTAGATCTTGTGGCTTTAGTGAATTATAAAATGTTTAATATTTTTAATAATAAATTATCTAAAATTTCTAAATTTTATAATTTACATAAAAATCAGGATTGTTATATTTTTGGAGATGGTTGTTCCATAAAGTGGTTTGATATAGAAAATTTTTCTGACAAAATAGGTATTGCTATTAATTTCTTTCCATTTCATAAAAAATTTTTAAAAACTCAAACAAAATATGTCTCTTTTGTCGAGCCATTCTACTTTTATCCATTTGAAACAATTTGGCATTTAAAAAATTTTAGAAAAAAAAGTTGGCTTGATAATATTACAAAAACTATCAATCATAGACAATTTTATGTTAAAAAAATCTTTGATGAATTCAAGAATTTATTTTTTTTTGTAAACTTATCTAATTATCCAACTTTATTTAATAAAAAAAATATTATTTTTTTTTATAAAAAAACTCATCATCCTCAATTTGATAATTTTTTTACAAATGCTTTTGAATCTAAAATTGACCCATTTAGTGGATCTATTAGATTTTCAATTTCATTGGCAATATTCATGGGTTTTAAAGAGTGTTATTTAGTTGGTTGTGACTACACTCATTCCCCGTCATTCTCAGGACATTGGTATGAGAAAGGTTTTGGAAAAAAAAATAATTTACAAAATTACAATAACTTATTTTTTGAAATTGCTAGGAAATACATAAAAATAATAACTATTGTGAAAGAAAATGAAAAAAGTGACTATATTGACTATATCAACTATGAAAATTTTACAGGTAAAAAATTAAATTATAAAGAAAATACCGAACTTGCAGAAAATTCTTTTTTAAAAGTTATGTCTACATGGCCAGGTTATGAAATATTCTAAATCATATAAATATTATGTCTAAAAAAATAAATTATAGTCGGCAATTAATTGACAGACAAGATCTAAAAGCAGTCAATTCAGTTTTGAGATCAGATCTTTTAACACAAGGAAAAATTACTCCACGATTTGAAAAAAAAATTTGTAATTATGTAAATTCAAAATATGCATTTGCAACTAATAGTGCAACATCAGCTCTTCACATTTCTTGTAAAGCTTTAAATCTAGGTAAAGGAGATATTTTATGGACAAGTCCAAATTCTTTTGTAGCATCAGCAAATTGTGCTTATTATTGTGGTGCGACTGTAGATTTTGTTGATATTGATCCTTTGACTTATAATATATCCATTACTAAACTTGAAAATAAACTTAAAATAGCAAAAAAACAAAACAAACTTCCCAAGATTTTAATACCAGTTCATTTTGCTGGCCAATCATGTGATATGAGGACTATTTATAAACTCGGGAAAAAATATAATTTTAAAATCATCGAAGATGCCTCGCATGCTCTAGGAGGAACATATTTAGGAAATAAAATTGGGTGTTGCAAATATAGCGATATAACTGTTTTTAGTTTTCATCCTGTAAAAATGATAACAACGGGAGAGGGAGGCATGGCTACTACAAATAAAAAAAATTTAGCAAATAGTTTGAAAATATATCGTAGTCATGGAATTACAAATGATAAAAAATTTATGAGTTTATCAAAACATGAAAAAAAAGAAATTTGGAACTATCAACAGATTGATTTAGGTTTTAATTATAGGATGACTGATTTTCAGGCAGCTCTTGGTTGCAGTCAATTAAAAAAACTTAATAAATTTCTAAAAATGAGAAGAGATATTGCAAAATTTTATGATAAAAAAATTGATCAAAATAAAATTAATATCCCCTATCAAGATTATAAATCAAAATCGAGTTATCATCTTTATGTAATAAGATTAAAATCAAAATATTATCAACGACAAGTTTATAAAGATTTACATAAAAAAGGTATAATTGTAAATTTACATTATATCCCCATCTATAGACAGCCATACTATGAAAAAAAAAAATTTAGAAAAAATTATTGCAAAGAAATGGAAAAATATTTTAGAGACGCTTTGTCATTACCTATATACCCTGGTTTATCCCAAAAAGATCAATTGAGAGTCATTAAAACTTTGCATAAAGTTTTATTATGAAGATTGCGATAATTCCAGCCAGAAAAGGAAGTACAAGAATTCCAAATAAAAATATAAAGCTTTTTTTTGGAAAACCAATTTTATCTTATACAATTGAAACAGCTAAAAAAACCAGGTTATTTGATAAAATCGTAGTTTCCACTGATTGTAAAAAAATTGCCAATATAGCATGTAAATTTGGAGCTGAAGTTCCGTTTTTAAGGCCTAAATATTTAGCAAAAAATTTTATTTCAACTCATGCAGTGGTAAAACATGTTTTAAAATTTTATTTAAAATTAAAAATTGATATTACCCAAGTATGTTGTTTATATCCTTGCGCTCCTTTGCTAAATTGTAAGGATATAATTAGTACTTATAAAATTTTAAAAAAAAATTCCTACAGTTATATTGTAACAAATTTTGATATTGATATTTCAACCGCATTATATATGAACCCTAACGATATAATGAAACGACACAATTATAAAGAATTAAAGAAATTAAAAAATTCTTTATATTGTGATGCCGGTCAACTATATTGGGCAGATACAAAGACATGGTTGAATAGTGGCCAAGATATACTTAATAATGGAGTTGGTTACTTTTTGCCAAATAACAAAATTATAGATATTAATCAATTAAAAGATTGGGAAAAAGCTAAATCAATTTTTAAAAAAAATAAATGAAAAAATTTATTACCGATCAAGAAAAATTTTGGGCCAACTCATTTGGAAAAAAATATATTTTAAGAAATCAAAACAAACAACTTCTTTCTAGTAATATAAATTTTTTTTCCAAGGCTCTTGCTTGCGTTGATAAATTAAATAGTTGTATAGAGTTTGGTTCAAATATAGGAATGAATATCAAGGCCCTGGAATTGTTAATTCCGAAAATAGATATTACCGCTGTAGAGATTAATAAGCATGCTTGCGCAGAATTAAAAAAAATTCTCAAAAATCAAAAAATTTATAATCAATCTATATTAAACTTTAATAGTAAAAAAAAATGGGATTTAGTTTTAGTTAAAGGTTTTTTAATACATATAAATCCTAATTATTTAAAAGCTGTATATAAAAAAATGTATAATGCATGCAAAAAATATATCTTAATAGCTGAGTATTATAATCCAACTCCAGTTACAGTTGAATACAGAGGTTATAAAGATAAGCTTTTTAAAAGAGATTTTGCAAATGATTTCTTAATAAAATATCCCAAGATGAGCTTAGTTGATTATGGATTTGTTTATAGACACGATGCCAAACATAAACTTGACGATATAAACTGGTTTTTACTAAAAAAAAATAAGTAAAATAATTTATGCTAATTAAATATTGCAAAGTATGTGTACTGCCATCTACAAAACCAGACTTAGGTTTTGATCAAAATAATATCTGTGATGCTTGCAATAATTATCAAAATAGAAAAAGTATTGACTGGAAAAAAAGATATGAAGATTTATTAATACTTGTTAAAAAATATAAAAATATAGATTTTTCTAATTGGGACTGTGTTGTGCCAGTTAGTGGAGGTAAGGATAGTACTTATCAAGTCCTTCAAGTAATTAAACTTGGTTTAAATCCTTTGTGTGTGACGTCGACAACTTGCGATTTATCTGATTTGGGGAAAAAAAATATACAAAATATAAAAAATTTAGGTGTGGATTTAATAGAGGTTTCTCCTGACCCGAAAATCAGGGCAAGATTGAATGCAATAGGTCTAAAAAGAGTTGGAGATATTTCTTGGCCAGAACATGTTGGAATTTTCACTATACCTGTTCAAATAGCATTGAAGTTCAACATTAAACTAATTGTATGGGGAGAAAATTCACAAAATGAATATGGAGGTCCATCAGAAGCGAGTAATTCAAATATATTAAACAGAAGGTGGCTAGAGGAATTCGGTGGTCTACTAGGAATGAGAACAAGTGATATTATAAAACTAGACAATATTCATAAAAAAAAATTGATTCATTATGAATATCCATCGGAGGAACTGCTAAAGAATGCGCAAATCGAAGGAGTTTTTTTGGGTCATTATATTCCATGGGACGGTTTAAATAATTCTCTAATCGCACAAATGAATGGCTTTTCAACTTATGAAAAATTAGTGGAGGGTTCAATTGTTAATTATGAAAATTTAGATAATCATCAAACAGGTATACACGATTATTTTAAATTTTTAAAATTTGGATTTGGCAGAGCCTCAGATATCGCATCTTTACTAATTAGGAGAGGTAAGTTGGATAGATCTGATGCAATAAAACTAGTAAAAAAATTAGATGGAAAGTTTCCATGGTATTATTTGGGAAAAAAATTAGAGGATATTTTAAAACCATTAAATATAAGTATTGATGAATTTGTTAATATTTGCGATGAGTTCACTAATAAAAAAATATTTAAAAAAGATAATGATGGAAAATTATTCAAAGATAACATGGGTAATTTGGAAAAAAATAATTACGATAATTAATTAGGAATGTACAGGAGAGACAAAATTGGATATTGGTATTATTGATTATGGAGTTGGCAATATTAAATCTGTAAATAATGCTTTTAGTAAAAAACACAAAAAAACTTTTTTACTAAGTTCTCCAAATAATATTAAATTTTCTGATGTATTAGTATTACCTGGTGTTGGAAGTTTTTCAAGTTGTAAAAAAATACTTGATCAAAATGGATGGTCAGATTCAATTAGAGAGCATGTAATTATCAAAAAAAAACCAATACTAGGAATTTGTTTAGGAATGCATTTGTTAGCTGACACTGGTACAGAGGGAGTAAAGGAAAATTCTAATATACCAGGTCTTGGTCTAATCCCAGGAAAAGTTTTAAACTTGAAATTATTGGGATGTAAAAATAGACTGCCTCAAATTGGGTGGAATGAAATAATTTTAAAAAAAAAGTCTTATCTATTTGATGGTATAAAAAATAAAACTAATTTTTATTTTGTCCACAGTTACACTTTTGTTCCTAAAGATGATGCATGTATTTATGCAGAAACAAGTTATGATATAACTTATGCATCAATTGTTGGTAAAGATAATATTTGGGGTATACAGTTTCATTTAGAAAAAAGTTCAAAATCAGGATTGAAAATTATAGAAAATTTTATAAAAAAATTTAATGCTTAAAATTAGAGTTATACCAACTTTACTTTGGAAAGATTTTGGGCTTGTAAAAGGTGTTCAATTTAATAGCTGGAGAAGAATCGGACCAGTTCTTCAATCTATAAAGTTATTTAATGAGAGAGATGTTGATGAACTTGTCTTATTGGATATTTCTGCAACAGAGCAAGAAAGAGATTTAGATTATGACTCAATATCGGATTTTTGTGATAATTGTTTTATTCCATTAACGGTTGGTGGTGGTATTAGTAATATAGATCAAGTTCAAAAATTATTTAACTGTGGTGCTGACAAAGTATCTATCAATTCCTTTTTATACAAAAAACCAGAACTAATTAACAAAATATCCGATAAATTTGGTTCGCAAAGTCTAGTTGTTAGTATTGATGTCAAAAAACAAAATAATTCCTGGGTATGCTATGGCAATTGTGGAAAAGAAAATATGAATATAAATGTTATTAAATGGTGCAAAGAAGTAGAAAGCAGAGGAGCTGGCGAGATATTATTAACGTCAATTGATAATGACGGCACTTTTTTAGGTTATGATTTTGAGCTATTAAAAACTATTACTAATCAAGTTAGCATACCAGTAATTGCCTCAGGTGGGGCGGGAAATAATAGTGATTTTGTTAGAGCAGTTAATTATTCTGGTGTATCTGCAGTAGCAGCAGCAAGCATTTTTCAATTTACGGAAAAAACACCAGACGATATAAAAGATGCTATGAACAAAGAAGGTATACCAGTAAGAATTGATTAAATTTAAATTATTAATTTTTTTATGCATATTCAAAGTGTTAAAAATGTTCCAAACTATGTCTATGGAAAAAATAGCATAGCTCATCTTCAGGAAGTACTTAAGAATATTGAGGAACCAAAAAAATATTTTTTTTTTATTATTGATATTTTTTTTAAAAATAAAAATTTATTTCAAAAAATTAATATTAAAAAAAATCATATTATTTATTTTTTTGATTCAAAAAATGAGCCATCAACTGACGATATTAATAATATAGTTAAAAATTTAAAAAAAAATAAAATAAAAGCTGTCATTGGAATTGGTGGAGGATCAGTTATGGATGTGGCTAAAGCTGTTTCAAATATGTTAACCAACAAGGGAAATGCAGAAGATTTTCAAGGATGGGACTTATTAAAAAGAAAAGGCGTATTTAAAATAGGAATACCTACCATTTCTGGAACGGGCGCAGAAAGCACAAGAACTTGTGTTTTGATAAACAAAAAAAATAAAATAAAATTAGGAATGAATTCAGATTATAGTATTTTTGATTTGATTATATTAGACCCTTCTTTATCTATTACAGTACCACGAAACAAATTTTTTTTTACAGGTATGGATACTTATATTCATTGCATGGAGTCATTAAGTGGTTTTTTTAGAAATCCTATTGCAGATTCTTTTTCTAGAGAGGCCCTTAATTTGTGCAGAAGAACTTTTAATTCAAAAAATATGAAGTCAGAAGAGTCAAGAAAAAATATAATGATAGCATCTTATTTGGGTGGTGCAGCAATAGCTATGACATATGTTGGATTGGTACATCCAATATCGGCAGCCCTTGGAACAATGTTTGAAATTCATCATTGCGTGGGTAATTGTATGGTTATGAGAGGTATGAAAGAATTTTACCCTAAATATTATAATGAATTCTGGAAAATGGCGAGTATGCAAAAAATTAATGTACCAAAAGGAAATTTTTCAAATTTAACTCAAAAAGAGTATGATAAGTGTTATGAACTAACGATTATACATAGCAAACCACTTGTAAATGCACTTGGTAAAAATTACACAAGAATACTTACAAAAAAAAAATTTATAGAGATTTTAAAAAAAATATAACGTGGCAATAGAAGTTGATTTTATAATTCATCCTGGTTATGGAAAAACAGGAACAAGCTGGATCCAAGAGTTCGCACTACCAAATCTTGAAATATTAAATATAGGAAAGAATAAAAAAAATAATAAGAATATTAATAAAAAAAAAAACGAGGTTTTT
>Ga0129324_10000708_pt1 | contig 23224 bp, 20 predicted proteins | sample CPBDNA_7_FD_96879 | JGI IMG/M metagenome (GOLD analysis project Ga0129324, IMG submission 96879) | Freshwater to marine salinity gradient microbial communities from Chesapeake Bay, USA - CPBay_Spr_15_0.2_DNA | ecosystem: Environmental > Aquatic > Marine > Coastal | place: USA: Chesapeake Bay... | reverse complement strand
TTCAGCGATGCCACCTGCTACCTTGCGACCATCCCGACATATGTCGGCGGTCCGATGGCGCTTGGTTGGGCCAGCGACGACCGTTCACTCCGCAACGTCAGCGAAGAAACCCTCGCTGCCCGCTTCGCCAACGCCGAACTCGAAACCCGCTATTATACCCCCGCCGTCCACAAAGCGGCGTTCGCCCTGCCCGGTTATATTGCAGACTTAGTCAGCGAATAATCTCTCGATATCTGGCGTAAGCTACATTTCCATCATCTGGTGAGCGTGCGCGATCAGGGCGTCGCGGTAATCAGCCATTTCGCCTTCGTTGGCGTCGCCCTCGACCTGCTTATAACGCGCTGCCCATTCACCCATGGTCGCCACCCAGTCTTCCGGAAACCCCATAGCAGCGCAGATGTTACGCACTTCGGCGATTTCAGCTTCATGCACGTAATCATCCGCATAGACCAGACGGAGCAATTCAAGCGCCGCCACGACGCGCGCCTTGTGGGTATCAAAAGCGGCGACGTCGATCTTGCCCAGCGCTTTTTTGATATCGACGTCCTGATGCAGGGCCATCTCGTGGCGAATGGCATCAAGCGCATCGAATTCATCTGCCGAATCTTCGCCATCGGCCATCATGACTCGGGTCGCTAAGACCAAGAACGACTCCCGCTGCGCCTGACTCAGAATTTCTAGAAACATCGCGTACCCTCGTGCTTGGCTTCGCCCGTGAGAATACCCTAGCCTGTCGTGAACCATGCGCAAGATCATCTCACACGGCCAACAGATGCGCTAAACTCGACAGCACACCCGATCAGCGTTAAGACGAATGGTATGGCCCTTAGTAAAGCGCAGCTTAGCAAATTCAAAAAGCACCTGATCGCCCTGGGCGATGAACTGACGGCGGTTTCGACTCTCTCGGCAGACGCGCGAAAGCCGGTGCAGCTTGATCAAACCTCAGTCGGACGCTTGTCGCGGATGGATGCGATGCAGGGGCAAGCCATGCAGCTTGAAACCGAGCGACGGCGCGCCATTGAACAACAACGTATTGAAGCAGCGCTGCTGCGTATCCGCGACGGTGACTTCGGATATTGCACGGAATGCGGCGAAGATATTGCCCTCAAACGCTTAGAATACGACCCGACCGTGCCTACCTGCATTGATTGCCAACGCGCCCGAGACTAGGCCGCGTCCACGTCATCGAATACGCTAGCAAAGGTAAAAGCCGTCCATGCCCCCGCCGCCCGCTGCCGACGCTAACAGGTTTCCCGAGACCGGCGACAATGGCCTCACCGAGACCGAGGCAGAAGCACGTCTTAAAAGTATCGGCCCCAACACCTTGCCGCCACCAAAATTGGCGGGCGTGGTGGCGCTGTTCTTACGCCAATTCCTAAGCCCATTTATCTATATTCTGATCATTGCCGCCGTCGCATCTTTGAGCATCGGTCAGGTTTCCAGCGCGATTTTCATTATCGCTGTGCTGTTGATCAATGCGTTGATTGGCACGTTGCAAGAATTTTCCGCGCAAAAAGCCGCCGTTGCCTTACGAGGTATGGTCAAAGGGAAAGCCCGAGTGATCCGCGAAGGTGCGCCGCAAGCGGTCGACGTCGAAACCATTGTGCCTGGTGATCTTGTTATGCTGTCTTCGGGCGACAAGGTGCCAGCAGACATGACCTTGCGTTCGACCGACGACTTGGCCATCGACGAATCGATGCTGAGCGGTGAGTCGCTCGCCGTCACAAAGACAAGAGCATCCAAAGACAATACTGACGAAAAAGTCGGGCGCTGCTTTGCAGGCTCGGTGGTCACGCATGGGCGCGGTATCGGTATCGTCACGGCAACGGGCTATGCCACCACCATCGGCGGCATCGCCCGCGAAGTGAATAGAGAGCGCGTTTCCGAGCCGCCCCTGATCATCCGCATCCGCCGGTTCACCTATCAAGTTGCGGCCGGTATTGTCATCGCCATCGCCCTGCTGGTTGGCTTGATGATGCTGCAAGGCGGCTATGCGCCGGCGGACATGGCGTTGATGTCCATAGGGCTCGCAGTCTCGGCCATTCCCGAAGGCCTCCCCGCCGCCGTGACCGTTGCACTCGCCATCGGTATGTCGCGCATGTCGAAGCGCAATGTCATCATCCGCCAATTAGCCGCCGTGGAATCACTTGGATCGTGCACGTTCATCTGCTCGGACAAAACCGGCACCTTGACGGTCAATCAACTGACCATTCAAGAAGTCGTATTGCCGGGCGGCAACAGTTGTCGCTTTGATGGCGAAGGCGTCGGGCCTGGCAATATTGCTGTCTGCGATATTCCTGACGAGCAAATGATCCCCAGGCTTCGCGATATCTGCATCACCGGCGTATTGGCCAATGAGAGTTTTTTGGACTATGCCGGCGGCGATTGGGTGTCCGACGGTGACATCGTCGACGTTGCCTTTTTGGTGATGGCCAAAAAGGTCGGCCTGTCGCTGAGCGAAATTCGCACCGAGCAGGTCCGCAAGCAACTGATCCCCTATGAGTCCGAGCGCGCCTATTCCGGCAGCGTCAATCTGCGGGACGGCAAAGCGTGGCTGCATATCAAAGGCAGCCCTGAAAAGGTGATTGCGGCGTGCTCACATATGCTGACCCACGCCGGCACGGTGCCAATTGACGAAGCAGCGATCACTGCGCAATTCAACGCCCTCGCTGCCAAGGGGTACCGGATCATTGCCCTCGCACATCGGGCCCTCGATGACGCAGGGTCAAATATCGATATGAGCAATATGACGTTTTTAGGCATGGTGGCGATGATTGATCCGGTGCGCGGCGAAGCCTATGAGGCCGTCGCCATGTGTCGACGCGGTGGGATTGAAGTGGCGATGGTGACCGGCGATCACCCGGCAACGGCACGCGCCATCGCCGCCGACATCGGAATCGGTAGCACCGATGAAAAAGTGGTCACAGGTGATGATCTTCAACGCGCCAAAGACCAAGGGCCGATTGCCCTGGATGCCCTGGTCAAAGATGCCCGCGTGTTCGCAAGAATTGCGCCCCTGCAAAAGCGCGATATCGTCGCGAGCTTCATGCGCCAAGGGCATTTTGTGGCCGTGACCGGGGACGGCGTCAACGATGCGCCCGCGATGCGCGCCGCCAACGCAGGCGTCGCCATGGGTAAGTCCGGCACCGACGTTGCCAAAGAGACCGCTGATCTGATCGTCACCGACGATAGCTTTTCATCCATCGTAAAAGGCATTGAAGAAGGCCGCATCGTCTATAACAACATCCGCAAAGTCATCGCCTTGCTGATCGCGACCGGCTTTTCTGCCTTGCTCCTATTCTTTTTGACCGTCTTCGCCGGCTTGCCGATGCCGCTTTTGGCGGTGCAGCTGCTTTGGCTCAATCTGATTGCCAACGGCCTGCAAGACGTGGCACTGGCGTTTGAGCCGAAAGAAGGCGACGAGCTCGACTTTCCGCCCCGCAACCCGGATGAGCCGATCTTCGAGCGCCATATCATCGAGCACGTTTTAGTGGTGGGCGGCGCCATGGGCGCGCTGGCATTCGCAAGTTATGCGTGGATTATCGACAGCGGCATGCACGAAAATGAAGCACGCAGTTTGATGCTGATGCTGATGATTATGTTAGGCAATATCCACGCGCTCAGCAGCCGTTCTGAACGGACATCGCTGTTTCGCATTCGCTTCTTTGCGAATCCGTTTCTGGCGATGGCCGTTCCCCTCGCCCAACTGACCCATATCGCGGCAGCATACGTACCAGGTCTCAAAGACGTGCTTGGCCTGTACCGGGTCAGCCCTGCCCAATGGGGCACGATATTCTGCGTCGCGATGGTGCTATTAGCGGTCGAGGAGTTGCACAAATGGAGTGTCCGCCTGCGTCATCGACGCCAAAACGCGACGCCGGTCTAAGTCGCCGGCTGCTCTGCTTTCATGTCGCGGATATCGCGCATCACCAATCGCTGAAAACGGATGCTCAACCAGATCAGCGAGACAAGCGTGCCGACCATGATGCCGTGAAATAAACCAACCACACCGTTGCCCATCACGAACGCCGATACATAGCCGACCGGAACCATCACGCCGAAGAAGCTGGCGGTTTGTATAACACTGGGCGCGCACACGTCTTTGCGGCCGCGCAGCGCATTCGCCATCACCGCCTGCCCACCATCGGGCACAAACACCCACGTGATAAAGCCAACCGTGATCACCACTTCGGCCAGCAACGCCGGGTCTTCTGAATAAATTCCGGCAAAGGGCCCTGGAAAAAAGTACGTGGCGACGCCGCACACAGCCATCACCAACGTTGCTAGCGCAAGACCGGTCCACCCCGCCAACGCGGTATCCGGACCGTCGCCCCGCCCGTATGCAATACCAACCCGCACTGCCGTCGCAGCCCCGATCCCCAGTGCCAGCATAAATGCCAAAGCCATCAAATTCAGCGTCATGCCGTATGCTGCCAACGGAATTTTACCGAGCCAGCCTGCAAACGCATTGAGCGCTGCAAACGCAAGACTCTCTACACCGACACTGAGCCCGATGGCATAGCCGATGCGCCGTAGTTCCTGCCACGCTTTGAAACCGCCCTCAAGCGGCGCCCGGATCGCAAACGTCGCATGATCGCGCATCGTCCAAACCAGGCATCCGAGCGAGATCGCCATAAACCATCTGGACACAGTCGTCGCCCACGCCGCGCCCGCAGCGCCCATCGCATCAAATCCAAAATGCCCCTCAATCAGCACCCAGTTCAGCGCAACGTTGATAATATTCGCCGCCACCATCACCAGCATCACCCTGGACGGACGCCCGATCGCTTCGAGAAAATACCCGGAGCTCAGAAACAACAAATGCCCCGGCAGCCCAAAGCCGATGATCGCCATAATTCGGCCGCCGTTTTCAGCAATGTCGGCGGTCTGCCCGGTCAGCGTCAAAATCGTCTCGCCGAACAAGGCCACGGTGACGCAAATCACGCCTAAAATCGATGCGTAGGATAAAGACCGCCGCCACACCGGCCCGCATTCTTCGGAATGCCCGCGCCCATAGGCATTGGCGCTCAACACCAAGGTGCCCATGATCATGCCCAAAGATGTGATCATCATCGGCATTACCAGCCCGACGCCGATGGCCAAATAGGCCAATTCCTCGGCATCGTAGTGCCCGGTCATGATGGTGTCGGCCATCACCAAAAACAAAAAACCAGACCGCGATACGACAATCGGCGCCGCCAACCGCACAAGCTCGCCGCTATGGCGTTTTAAGCGGCCACGAATGCCCTCGGTCGCCAGCCTTGTCTTGATGGGTGGGACGGATCTTTCCATACACGTCTTAGACATGAAAATCCCCAAGGTGTCACTGCAACGCACCGTCAACGGGATGCATGAAAATCATTCAGAACGTTTTTATATGGCGGCATTGGCAGCTAAAGTTCTGAAATGTCCAAACCCACACCAATGAACGACACACGCGCCGGTATTTTTTGGATGGTTACGACCATGTTGATGTTCGTATCCATGGATACGTGCGCGAAATATTTGGTCGCTCACTATCCGACCATGCAGGTCGTGTGGGCGCGATATTTTTTTCAAGTCGTCATTTTAGTGATCGTTTTAGCACCACGCCTACCGGTGTTGATCAAAACCCAAAGCCTAAAGTTTCAATTGATGCGGTCGATCTTTCTATTGGGCGCAACACTGTGCTTTTTTACCGGGCTCAGTACCATTCAGGTCGCCGAAGCCAGCGCGGTGATGTTTACCGCCCCGTTGATGGTGACGGCCTTAGCGCCACTGGTGTTGAGAGAAAAAGTCGGGATTCGCCGATATGGCTCGGTTGTCGTCGGTTTTATCGGCGCATTGATCATTATCCGCCCAGGTCAAGACGCCCTCGACGTGGGGGCTTTTTGGGTATTGGCGGCGGCGGCATGCTATGCCTGCTATCAACTCAGCACCCGCGCACTGAGCCAGCAAGATTCAGTGCTGACAACCCTGTTCTACAGTGCCCTGCTCGGGGCCATCGTCATGAGCGCCATCGTCCCGTTCGAGTTTCAAGCACCGACGCCGTTAGACTGGTCGGTGATGGCGCTTGCAGGCCTTTTCGGGACCCTTGGTCATTTCTGCATGATTAAAGCATTCACTGTGGCCGAAGCATCCAGGCTGGCGCCTTACAGCTATACGAACCTGCTATGGGCGACGCTGATCGGCTTTGTCCTGTTCGGCACGCTCCCCGATCTCTGGACCTATGTTGGGGCCGCCGTGATCATCGCATCCGGGCTCTATATTCTACATCGCGAGCGGCAAAAGCGTCCCACATAACGCCATAATTTATCCCACAAAATGCCTAATCTGACAATTCCGTCAGGGTCCCGTCAGGTTCAAACCTTACAAAGTTGCCGAATCGTCGATACCGACGGTATGACTTTGAATTAACGTAAGGTTTCACTGTGTTTTTAAGCCGTTTTCTTCTCGCCATCTGTTTGACCATCATCTCCACGACAGGGGTGAAAGCTGCGTGTGCGCCGTTCCCGACAAGCAAGTACTTGGGCGCCTATAGCCACGCGCAGATCAAAGACTATGTCGAGACTCAGCAGAATGGCAACTGGTCCTCGTACCTGTCGCTTTTGCAAGAAAACCTGCAACGCTTACAGGACATGAACCTATCTGGTGAAGGCGCGGTTTTGCGCGTCAAAGGCTCACCGACACGGCTGAGCGCTAACCAGCTAACTCGGTTTATCTACGTTTCGCAGCAATGGCTTGAAGTGGCTCAGTGCCTTTCGGCAGAAGCTGCGGCCCCGCAAACCGCGCTCAGCATTGACGACTTATCGAATTTTGCCACCGCTGCCGGCGGTGACATCGCGGTCCTCCGCGACAGCCTCGAATCCAGCGATACACCGAAAACTTCAGAAAACGCCAAAGTTACGCCCCGCTCTGATGACCGTCTGGTCACGTATCTTGCCGCGCAAAAAAAACCGGAAGATCCGCAAGTCTCAAACGTGACGACCATGGAACTCTCGATGCGGATTGAAACCGTCTGCAACAGTGGCTACACGTCATTCAAGGTCGTCAACAACGGGGCCACATGGCCAGACGTTGGTACCTTTTCGATGTTCCGATTGGATGGTGACACTAAGCAGCTGATCAGCGCGCGCCGTTTGACCATGAATGCGAACGACAAAAAAACGTTTTCGATCACGCCAACGCAGAACCGTACTGGGCGCGTCGGCATCTCGATCGAGCCGTCATGGTACGAACGTCCGTTCACCATGGACGCTGCGGCAAGCTGCAGCAATTAAACTAAATTCGTTTTATTGAGGCGCGCGCTGGTCGATTTCTTCCAGCAAGGCTTCCAGTTCCGGATCTGACACCCCGATCTTTTGCATTTCCTCGATCGTGCCCGCCAGATAATCGCGGCAGCTTCCGTATTTGCCGCAGGCACCAGCCATCACCTCGGCCATATGGCCGCGCGGCAGCGGACCTGCGTAATGCGGATGATCACGATTCACGACGAACGTCAGCGCGGCAACGCGGCCATGCTCCTCAGTATCGACGGACAGCCACACGGCTTTATAGACGCCGCTGCCCATCTCACGTTCCCATAGGCGCTCCCACGCCGCTTCCACATCGTCTTCGATAAGCCGAAACGCCAGGCCTCTGCAGCCGCCGGCACAGCCTTCCAGGCATAGGCCCAGTCCCGGGCGATCCGGGGTGCCGCGGGCGCGCGTCGTCCAGATGTGAAACTTCCGATCATAGCCGCTGATCATACCAGCCACTTTGGCGTCATACTCGAAACACGGATTCCACATCAGCGAACCGAATCCGAACACCCACATCGGCTCACCCTTTGGGCGCGTGGCGCGGGCTTCAAGTTGCGTGCGCTTTTTCTCTTCGGGTGAGAGCGCAATGAATTCCATGCGCCCGGGCAAGTTCGATATCTGGTCCATGCTTATATTATCTGCTCGCGGGTTTTCATGAATTGCAGGTCCGGATAATCCTCAGCCGCTTTGTTCAAGTGCCACGCGTTGCGCGCCAAAAACACAGGTTCTCCGTCATGATCGACGCCGATTGAAGAACGATTCCCATCTAAGAATCTCTTCACGTTCGCAGCCTCCCCGCCAATCCATCGTGCCGTCATCAAATCGGTCTGCTCAAACCGCACGGGAATATCATATTCGGTTCGAATGCGATCTGCCATCACTTCAAATTGAAGGGTACCCACGGCACCGACGATCCAGTCCGAGCCAATACTGGGCTTTATCACCCGAGCAGCGCCTTCTTCGGCAAGTTGCTGCAAGGCGCGGCCCAGATGCTTGGCTTTCAACGGGTCGTCCGGACGGACCTTTTGCAGCATTTCCGGTGCGAAGCTCGGGATGCCGGTAAAGTGCAGGCTCTCGCCCTCGGTCAGCACATCACCGATTCGCAAGTTGCCATGGTTTGGAATCCCCATGATGTCACCGGCGAACGCCTCCTCGGCAAGTTCGCGGTCACGTGCTAAAAACAACACGGCGTTATGCACGTTCAATGATTTTCCGGACCGAACCTGCTTCAGTTTCATGCCCCGCTTAAAACGACCCGAGCAAATCCGTACAAAGGCGATTCGGTCACGGTGCTTTGGGTCCATATTGGCCTGAATTTTAAACACCACGCTGGAAAACTTATCTTCAGTCGGCTGGACGATGCGTTCCTTGGCGTTTTGCGGGCGCGGCGACGGTGCACGTTTCACCAAGCCGTCCAGCAATTCCCGCACACCGAACGCATTCACCGCACTGCCGAAATACACCGGCGTCATGGAACCGTTGGCGAACGCTTCTTCATCCAGCGGCGGACACAGTCCACGCACCATTTCGACTTCTTCGCGCAACTTCTTGACGGCGTAATCGGGCAGTAATTCATCGAGCTTTGGATCGTCTAGGCCGTTGCACGGCTCGCCCATCTCGGGCATTTCGCCTTTGGTGCGTGACGTCAGAATCAAGCTGTCATTCAACAGGTCATAGCAGCCCAGAAAATCCCGGCCCATGCCAATCGGCCAACTGGCCGGCGTCACGTCGAGGGCCAACGCCTGCTCGATCTCGTCCAACAGATCGAACGGATCGCGGGCCTCACGGTCCATCTTGTTGATAAACGTCGTAATCGGCACATTCCGGAGTCGGCAGACCTCGAACAACTTTTGCGTCTGACTTTGAATACCGCGCGCCGCATCGATCACCATCACCGCACTGTCGACAGCGGTTAGCGTACGGTAGGTGTCTTCGGAAAAATCTTCGTGGCCCGGGGTATCCAAAAGGTTGAATGTGCAGTCTGCATACTCATAGGTCATCACCGACGAGGCGACCGAGATCCCCCGCTCGCGCTCGACCTTCATCCAGTCGGAATGCGCACGCCGTTGTTCCCCCCTCGCCTTCACGGCGCCGGCCAACTGAATGGCACCGCCGAACAGCAAAAGCTTCTCAGTCAGGGTCGTTTTACCGGCGTCTGGGTGTGCGATGATGGCAAACGTGCGTCGTGACGCGATTTCGCGTTCTAGATCAGTCATAGAATCTCCGAATTAGATAGCGGCAATGTAGTCATTACCCCCGGAAATTCCAGGAAAATAGGGAGGAACAGATTAAATTGAATTGGGTTTTATGAGCCTTGCGGCCTGGGAGTGCCTCTTCCCCTACCCGATCCGATGATCCGCCTTGATCACCACTTCGCGTTGCGGGAACGGAATGACGAAGCCGTTTTCCATCAACGCTTGATAGATCATGTACAACAAGTCGCCGCCAACGCGGTTCTTGCCGTCATCGATATCTTCCATCCAGAACTCGATCAGGATTTCGATGCCGTTTGCGTTGAACGCCTGGATCTCGGCATCGGGGCGCTCTTCGATCGGATAGTCCTCACCACTGAGCACGCGCGGGTGCGAGGAAACGACGTCACGGAGCAACGGAAACAGCTTATCCAAGTCTGAGCCATAGGCGACTTCGAGGACAATCGGATAGCGTTGCTTTTTGTTGTTGTGGGTCCAGTTGGTAAATGCCGTGGTGATGAACCGCTCGTTCGGCACCATGATGTCTTTGCCGTCATAGGTCTCCAGGGTCGCCGACCGCATCGTCAATTCCCGAAGCGTCCCGGCGCGACCGTCCTCAAGCTCGATGTAGTCGCCGATGGCAATCGAACGGTCGAGCAGAATAATAATGCCGGAAATAAAGTTCGATGCGATCTGCTGCAGGCCGAAACCGAGGCCGACACCTATTGCGCCGCCGAACACCACCAACGCCGTCAGATCGATCCCCGCGACCTGCAAGATCATCAGAGCAATCAGCACGAACAACCCGATCTGGAACGACTTTAGCGCCAGTTCTTTGGTGGTCCCGGTCAGGGTTTCCCGCCGACGGATAAAATCAGATCCGGTCTGATTCGAAAATCGCCCGATCCAAAACAAGATCGCACCGAAAATGATCGTGCGTGCCGCCGCATACAACGTGAAATCGATGTTACCGATATCGAATGATACGTGCTCCAACACGTTGACCAAATCGTCGAGCAACCCGACGGCATAAATGATGATCAGCGGCGACATCACGAACAACGTGAAGTATTTCATCGCGTGGCTGGTCGCGATCCGCGTCGCAATGATGTACGCCAAAGTCAGAAAGTTAAAACCCTGCACCAACTGGATCAGCCATTGCTGATCGAAAAACTCGTGCATGATCGCAACGGCGACGCCCAGCAACATCGCGCTCAGCGCCGGGAAGATCAGATCGCGCAGCGGGTACGTGAGGCTGCCGACCCGTTGTTGAAAAAATTGCGCGGACTCTTTGACCGTGCGACGGCCGCCGCTAACATCGGATGCGGCCGCCTCGTCTGATGCGACACTGACCGCTACCTGATCTTCTGACGACTCGTCCTCATGCAACATACCCAGCCGCCGGCGAATGGCCCTGGCCAGCACCCACGCCACCGCCATCGTCAACGCAATGGCCAACACCTGCAGGTAAAAATCCGGACTGGTGATGGTCTCTTTGATGACGTTTAGGATGGATTGCGCGAAATCGTCGTCGTCCATGTTGTCCCGTGTCCCAATCAAACTGACGTTGATCCTATGAGACTACGAGACACGCCGCGCTCTGCCAACCAAATGCAGTGCGCGGCGCGTTTTTCGTGTTATTGGTCGTAAAGCCGATCAGCGCTGCCAGAACGGCTTTGCATAATCGGTTTGGCCGTCACCGCGGGTCGGGCTCTGATCGCGGAACGACGGCGTGCCGACGGTCGGGATCTTGCCGGCATCCTGCCATGCATACAGTGCATTCAAGATACGGCCGGGGATACCCGCCAAGGTGTGCAACAAAGCGCCTTTCGACGCGGTTTCGGTATGGAGAGGGTTTAGGGTTGTCATCGGTTTTATCCTTTTGTTGGGTTTTGTGTATCCCCGGTACGCACCGGATCACACGTGGCGCGCATGCGCCTGTTGCCCAATCCAATAGGCCAAACCGATTTTTCCAACAAACGATCTTAATTCATGTTGAGATTAGCAAAGCTAATATTGGTACAATTTCGGACAGATTGTTCTAATGGGGTTATCAGATCAGAAAGTTGCCAAAATTGCCTCGACGATTGCATCTAAGTAACAATCTTAGATAAGCTCATTAATAAAATTTACTACCGCTAAACCGGTTGATATTTTGATACATTGAGAAACTCATGCAAACGCACATCACCGACACCACTTACATATCTCAAAGGGACGCGGGAATCGCACCGGCGAATGTGACAAATCATTGGCAACGCCCCCAGATCGCCACCGACCATGCTGAATTCAGCATCGGCAAGCGAGAGATTTTCGGGAATTTGAATATCGCCCGACTGCGTCCCATCTGCTTGGTACGTTTTGTCAGCGACTTGAGTGGCTTCAGCCATTTTTTTACAACCCTTTGAACGGACGCTATTTTTTGCCGTTCAATGCGGTCGATATATGTTATTATTGTTCTTTTCTGAGGATGATATGCACCCAAACACGTGACGGGGTCAACAATTTCAGTATCGTTTCCAGCGTTAAGATCAGGACGCTGAACCTAAGCGGTTTTTTGAGTTAAGCTGCCTGAGCCCCATAATACAGGGTCACCACGTGGCGGGCTTCGGCGAAGAAAAGCCAGCGTTCGGTGATCAGACCAAGGCTGATCGACATCGCCGCCAGAATACTCGCCGACGCGGCGGCAAACCCACCGCTCAAATACGCCACGATCATCAGGACCAAAGGCACTGCAAAGGTCGCGATATGGACGATCTTGCGCAGCTTCGCCGCATGCTTTCGGGCGACCTTGAAGCCCATTTCTTGTTGCAGATAATTTTCTTCGGTGTGCGGCCCTTCGAGCAATTTCACGCTGGCCCCGGTCAAGCCGGTCGCCGATGCCGGCGTCGCCGCGTGCTGCGTGGTGTCGATATACTGCCAATACGACCGCTTTACGCGCCACGCCACCAGCAACACGATCGCGGCAAAGGCAAATAGACCCTGCGGCGCAATACCGGTCGAAGTCAGCACCGCACACGCAAACACTGCCCCGCTCGCCAAGGCCATCATCAGATAGACCCGCACCGTCCATGGATTGCACCATTGATGCACGGTCTTGAGCGACGCATAGATCATCGCCGTCGCATACACCGTGGTCGCCGCCAGTGCCACGGATAGCCCAGCGGCAACGCCCCACAGGCCACTGATATCTTCGCGAATGATCCACGCATAGGCCAGCGCCAGCCAAGGGATGTAGGTCAATACCGCCAACACACCTTCCCGCGACAACCAACTGCTGCGCCATTGCGTCAACGCGCGCCATGCACGCTCGGGATGGCCCAAATGGAACGTCGACGACATCAAGCCGCCGCTCACCAATACAAACGCCAAGCCGAGGCCGACAATGCCACTGAGTCGGTCCGCCGGGATCACCTGCAACGCCGCCAACACCGCCAACACACCCAACAAGCCGTAGCCTGCGCCGGATGCGGTGGTGAAAAAGATCACAGAAAAGGCTGGATGCATTACGGTGTCCTTTTCAACGCGACAAAGCGCGGTCGATCCAGCGAAGGATCGGATTATCGGTGCCGGGTGTCGGTGCCAATTCAGTCGGCATGGTCGACGTTTCAGCATTAGCGCGGCGCGCACGGGGCGGCAGATATTTGTTGGTCGGCTTGTATCCCATTTCCGGCATCAGGTCGTAACCCTGACGCTCGGCCACCAATTGCGACACCGCAGAATTCGCATCGCCCAGATCGCCGAAGTGACGAGCGCCCACCGGGCACGTCGACACACACGCCGGGACGCGGTCTACTTCTTCCATGTTCTCGTTATAAATACGGTCGATGCACAACGTGCACTTCTTCATCACGCCTTCGTCGGCATCGTATTCACGCGCACCGTATGGGCACGCCCAACTGCACAGCTTGCAGCCGATACATTTGGCTTCATTGACCAAAACGATGCCGTCTTCGGTGCGCTTAAAGCTGGCGCCGGTCGGGCACACGGTGACGCATGCTGCGTCTTCGCAATGCAGGCAGGATTTCGGAAAATGCACGGTGCGCGCGGGCTCGCCATCACCGGCTTTGGCCTCAAACGTGTGGATGCGGTTAAACCAGATACCGATCGGCTTGTCGCCATAGGCATCGCGGTCCGTCAACGGCGCCGCATGCCCGCCAGAATTCCATTCCTTGCAGTTCACCGCGCAGGCATGACAGCCGACGCAGATATCCAGGTCGATCACCAGGCCGAGCTTTTTTTCTGAACTGGTTGGGAGCGTTGTCATGGCTTGTCCCGCCCCTTTCTGAACCCGGCGCCATACGTCAGCGTATCGGCTGGAGTCGCGAGGCCCGCCGGCTTCGCGGTCGGATCAAATTGCGGGAAAGTCACGGCGTCCTCGGCGGGATCGGCTTTTTTGATGTGCACCCGAAGGTCATACCAAGCCGCCTGCCCGGTCACCGGGTCCGAGTTCGCATAGCGGTAGCCGTCGTCGCGGGGCGGCAGAAGCTCGGAAATTACATGGTTCAACAAGAAGCCTTTTTTCGCTTCGCCCGCGTTGGCATCCAAGTTCCAGGCGCCGGACCGCTTGCCGATGGCATTCCACGTCCACACCGTCGAGGCTTCGACGCCGTCCATCAAAGACACCTGCACGCGAATGCGCCCGTGATAGCTTTCGACCCACACCCAATCATCCTCGGCCAAGCCCATTTCAGCGGCCTTAACGTCGTTCATATACAGCTTATTGGAGCCTGTGATTTGGCGCAGCCACGCATTGTGCGAGCCCCACGAATGGTACATCTGCATCGGCCGCTGCGTGATCGCATGCATCGGATAGCTGTCCAAGTCGATCATCGATTCTTCGAACGGCGGATACCAAATCGGCATCGGGTCAAAGTACGCTTCGATCCGCGCGCGCTCGCGCTCGGGCGGCTGGATGTCGCCGTGGCCGCGGGCCGCATTTCGGAACTTTTGCAGAATTTCCGAATACACCTGCAACACGATGGGTTCGGTGGAACCGATAAACCCGACTTCCTTGGCCCAGTCCAAATACGCTTTGTTGGCAAACTTGTAATACTTTTGGTCGTCCGGGAAATGGTGCGACCAGAAGCACCCATTCTCGATATATTTTTCGAGCTGGTTCGGGTTCGGTGCCCCTTTGCCGTGCTGATCCCCGTTTTCACCGCGCCAGCCGGCCAGCGGGCCGATGCCGGGGCCGCGTTCGTGGTTGACGATGTAGTCCGCATAGCCGCCCGGATACTTGGGCTTGCCGTCGTCATTGGTCATCCCCGGCAACTTGAGCCGGGCCCCTAAATCCAACAGTACGGTTTGGAACGGGCGTACGTCGCGGTCGGGCTCGATGATCGGCTGGCGGATCGCGTCTTGCGCCGCATCCGCTTCACAGATCGGACGGTCCAGCAACGAGATGCAGTCCCAACGCTCCAAATACGTGGTGTCGGGCAACACCAAATCCGAATACGCCACCATTTCCGAATAGAACGCATCGGAATAAATGATCCGCGGGATTTTATACTCGCCGGTTTTCGGGTCGGTGTCGGTCAACATTTTCATGGTGCCCGACGTGTTCATCGACGAATTCCAGCTCATGTTGGCCATGAACATAAACAACGTGTCGATGGGGTACGGATCCCCCTTCCACGCGTTCGAAATTACCATGTGCATCAGGCCGTGCGACGACAGCGGGAACTCCCACGAGAACGCTTTGTCGATGCGGCCAGGCTTGCCGTCGGCATCCACCAGCAAATCTTCAGGGCCGGTCGGAAAGCCCAACGGCGGGCCTTTCAGCGGCTGCCCCGCCTGCACATCGCCCGGCTTGCCCGCAGGCTTCAACGCCGGCGGAATGGCTTTCGGGAACGGCGGCTTGTTGCGGAAACCACCCGGCACGTCGACCGAGCCGATGATGGTCTGCAACAAATGAATCGCGCGACAGGTATGGAAGCCGTTCGAGTGTGCGGAAATACCGCGCATCGCGTGCATCGCAACGGGTCGCCCGATGAATTTGTCGTGTTTGCGTCCGTACGCATCAATCCAAGGGGTGTTGACCTCGATGGTTTCCTTAAACGCGACGTGTGCGATCTCGGCAGCGATACGGCGGATGGTGTCGGCGGGAATGCCGGTCTGATCAGCGACCGCGTCCGGGGTATACTTTGCGTCGAGATAGCGCGCCGCCATCAGTTGGAACGCCGGCGTTGCAGCCCGCCCATCATCCAACGTGGCATTGCCGGCAAGCACCGGCTTGGCGTTGATATCGGTGGCCGGCTTCAGTGCCTTTTCTTCGCCGTCCCAAACCAACGGATGCCCTTCGGCATCGCGGGCGAACAAACCGTCGTCGGCGCTGCCGGGGTCTTGGATCACCAGCCAAGGCGAGTTGGTGTAGGTCGCCAGATACTGTTCATCCACATTGCCGGTGCGCAGCAATTCATGAATCAACGCCATCACAAACAAACCGTCGGTGCCGGGCTTAATGCCCAACCACTCGTCAGCAATCGCGGAATAGCCGGTACGCACCGGATTGACGGAGACGAACTTCGCCCCCCGCCCTTTAATTTTACCAAGCCCGGTTTTGATCGGGTTGGAGTCGTGATCTTCGGCGACGCCGAACATCAGCATGTATTTGGTGCGGTCCCAATCGGGCTCGCCGAATTCCCAGAACGAGCCGCCGATGGAATATAATCCGGCCGCCGCCATGTTGACCGAACAAAAGCCACCGTGCGCCGCATGGTTCGGCGTGCCGAACTGGCTGGCCCACCAACCGGTCAGCGACTGCGATTGATCGCGGCCGGTGAAGAATGCGAGTTTCTTTGGGTCGGTCTCACGAATTTTACCCAGCCACTCGGTCGCGATACCCAGCGCTTCTTCCCATTCGATTTCCTGGAACTCACCCGAACCACGGGGGCCGACACGCTTGAGCGGCTTGGTCAGCTTGGCCGGGGATTCCTGGGTCATGATCCCAGCGGAACCTTTAGCGCACAAAACGCCTTTGTTCACCGGATGGTCACGGTTGCCCTGGATATAGCGAATCTTGCCGTCCAACAAATGCACTTTGATGCCGCATCGGCAGGCGCACATGTAACACGTGGTGCATTTAACCTCGTCCGCGACTTTCGGCGAGGTATCGACCGCATCTTCACGATTTGTCATGTCATCTGGTGGGGGTTATTAGACGTCTCACTCGCATCCGGCGAACCTTTTGCCGGTGCCGAAGCAGGTCCACGCATATACGTGCGGCTCGGCTGATAGCTAAGGTGACGCTGATACCAGCGGCGTAAAGATTGAAATAACCCGGTCATGAAATTGATCCCAGAAGGTCGGAAAGCGGAGGAAACAGAATGTGAGACGCTTTGTGCCAAATATTGATTAATCAGTCCAATGAGTAATAATTGTCATATTCACAAAATTTAGTTATGATTTGGTGCTATGACCTTGACCCAACTCAAAATTTTCGCCGCCGTCGCCGAAAGCGGCCACGTCACGCGTGCCGCAGCGGCCCTAGGAATCACGCAATCCGCCGCCTCCGCCGCCATCGCCGCGCTGGAAAACCTTTATGAGGTCAAGTTGTTCAACCGTGTTGGGCGGTCGGTCGAATTGTCCGAGGCCGGGCAAATCTTTTTAGTCGAAGCGCGCGCCGTGCTCGACCGGGCCCGCCTGGCACAACGCACTTTGCGGACACTCGGCGGCAGTGCGACCGGGCATCTAGATATCGCTGCCAGTCAGACGATTGCCAACTATTGGCTACCACGCCGGCTTTCGGTGTTTCATGACCGCTACCCGGCCATCGCCTTAAACGTGGTGATCTCCAACACACGAGGCGTGGAGCGCGCCGTCGTCAACGGTGACGCCGACGTCGGCTTTGTCGAAGGCATCACCCATTCCCCGGAATTGTTGTTGGATGAAGTCGACCACGATCAGCTTGCGCTGGTGGTTTCTGCAAAACGTTGGCCTTCGCTTGGCGTCGGCGGTGTCGATCTTGCCGCTGTTCCCTGGGTCGTGCGGGAACCCGGGTCGGGTACGCGCGGCGTGCTCGAAGACATGGCCCTCGGAGCCGGCCTGCAATGGAGTGATTTAAACGTGGTGTTGGAATTGCCTTCGAACGAAGCCGTGCGGGAAGCCGTCGAGGCAGGCGCCGGTGCGACGCTGATCTCCCGCCACGTGGTCGCGTCCGCACTCAGCGCCGGCACTTTGCGCGCACTGCCACTGGATGTGCCGCCGCGCAGCTACAAAATGGTCCGCCACCGAAAACGTCATGCCAGCCCGGCTCGACGCGCCCTGGTCGAAATGGTTTTAGAGAGTGTTCCGAGCGCCTGACGCTAACTTGCGTCATCCGCGCCCCGCTCGTCATTCCCGCGCAAGCGGGAGTCCATCTAGCCCATGGGTCCCCGCCTGCGCGGGGATGACGATAGATGATTTTGCCGAAGGGTAATATCTCGCTTAGAAAAAACTCAGCCCTGACCGGCGGGGGCGTAGCGTTTTAAGAACGCAGCCTCATTGAGTGACTTAAAATATTCAATCGCGCAGCCGAGCATGTGATCTTTGTCTTCGCCCACGGTCGGGCACGCGCGCTCAGAAATCCGGGGGTGTGAGTTGGCGTCGTCATCGTCCATGCGCTGTGCCGGAATCGCGCCCGGCAAGTCCGCTTCGCGGGACCGCGCCGGCATACCTTCGGGATCAAGGTCCCGCACCACCATAATGTCTGGCGTCACGCCCAATGCCTGAAGGGTTTGGTTCGAAGGGGAATAGTAAAGCGCCGTGGTCAGGCGCAACGCGCCTTCAAGCGGCATCGGCATAATTGTCTGTACCGAGCCCTTGCCGAAGGTGCGACTGCCCATCACCAAGGCGCGGCCATGATATTGCAGCGCGCTGGCAACGATCTCGGACGCTGACGCGGAACCCCGATTGACCAGAACGATCATCGGCACACCTTTGATGGCATCGCCGGGATCGGCATAGAACGAGCGCTCGTCACGCCCATCACGGCCTTTAATCGAGACAATTTTGCCGTCATCCAAAAATGCATCTGCGACGACCACCGATTGGTTCAACAAACCACCCGGATTGTTGCGCAGATCGACAACAACGCCTTGCAAGTTCGTACCCAAGGTATCTCGGATATCCGTCAGCGCCGCGTTAATGCCTTCTTTGGTTTTCTCGTTGAACCGGGTGATGCGGAGGTAGCCCACATTACCCTCGATCCGATGGCGGACGGATTTGACCTCAATGATCGCGCGGACGATGCGCATATCGAAATCTTCGGTTCCCGGACGACGTACGGTGAGCACCACCGGCTCTCCAGGCTTGCCGCGCATCAAGGCGACGGCATCGCGCAGCGTCTTGCCTAATATCCCGACCCCGTCGACGTGGGTAATCAAATCGCCGGCCAACATACCGGCGCGCTCGGCTGGCGTGTCTTCGATCGGCGAGATCACTTTAACCAATTCGCCTTCCATGGTGATCTGAATCCCAAGGCCGCCGAATTCACCTTTGGTGTTGGCAAAGCTATCCTGAAATTCTTCGGCATTCAGATAGCCAGAGTGCGGATCAAGTGCCGCCAACATGCTGTGCAGCGCGCCTTCGACAACCACTTGCGGCGTCAGCGACCCCGGCATGCGCTTGCCTTTGGTCACGCCCGCAATAGCGGCATCAATCATCTTGTGATCTTCAATTTCATAGACGTAAGCTGCACGCACGCGACGGTAGGCGAAATTGAAGTAATCCAACCGCTCCCGATCTGACGCATCCGCAACGTAGGTGTCATAGACCTGGGCGAAGCGCTTCAGTTCTTCTTGGGTTTTTTCAGGCAGTTGCGTCGTCTCGGCATTCATCGCCATGACGACACGACCGATCGCAGACTCGTCGGTCACACACGCGGTTACGCCGGCAACGATAAACGCGCCGACAATGCCGGCGATGACATATCCCGGCACCCCGCCAAGCCCAAATTTTCTGAGCACGCGTGTTAGCTGCTGTCGCACGTAATAACCTGCCCTTTACCTAATACCCGCCGGCGCAATCAACCGTCGGCGATGATTTTCGCAATCAACTCATCCAGCACACGCGCCGCGTCTTCATTTTCGACCTGACAGGTGCCGGCGTTTTCATGCCCGCCGCCATTGTAAGACAACATCAACTCGCCGATGTTGGTGTTCGACGTTTTGTTCAAGATCGATTTTCCGGTCGCGAACACGGTGTTCAACTTATTCAAGCCCCACAACACGTGGATCGAGATATTGCAGTCCGGGAACAATGCGTAAATCATGAAGCGGTTGCCGGCGTAAATCATCTCTTCTTCACGCAAATCAAGCACCACCAAGTTATTGTGCACCTTCGAACAGCGCATGATTTGATCTTTGAATTTTTCCTCGTGCTCAAAATAAAGATCGATCCGCTCTTTGACGTCCGGCAGCGCGACAATTTGTTCGATCGTATGGTTACGGCAATAGTCGATCAGTTCCATCATCAATTGATAGTTCGACACGCGAAATTCGCGAAACCGCCCCAGACCGGTGCGGCTGTCCATCAACATGTTCAGAAGGTCCCAATTCGCGGGTTTAAGGATCTCAGCCTCGGTGAAGCGGGCTGAATCACCTTTGTCGACAGCTTCCATCATGTCTTCGGCAATGTTCGGAAATTTCTCTTTGCCACCGTAATAATCGTACACCACACGGGCAGCTGACGGCGCCTCCGGATCAATGATGTGATTGTCGGGCTTCGAGCCGATGCGAATAGTTTCGCTGGAATGGTGGTCAAATGCCAGATGCACACCTTCGACGTACGGCAGGTTCGTGGTGATATCATTGTCCGATATCAAGATCGTCCCATCCTGCATATCTTTAGGATGCACGAATTTGATATCGTCGATGATCCCCATGTCCTTCAACAACACCGCGCACACCAAGCCGTCGAAGTCACTGCGCGTCACCAATCGAAATTTCGTATCACTCATGCGTATTCGCTCCCTGGTCGAGAATTTGCCCCGTTCGTCAGGGACTGTGCGGTCCGGCCTTGCAAAAAGGCAAGAGCGGATTCACGGAGATACCGGTTTCAATGATCGGGCGAAGGGCCTGCTATCCCATGTCGCAACCAGAGCGCGGATGCAAAAAGGATTACAGCGCCTGCTTGGTGTGCAGCGGCCAACGGGATCGGCACCACGTGCAATAGTGTTGCGATCCCTAGGAGCACTTGCGCGGCGGCGGCAATCAATACAACCCCGCCCCGCTTTGCCAGATCGCCACCCGCCAGGCGTGCCAAGCGCCATGTGACGACCGCTAAAAAGAACGTACTGATCGCCAGCCACCGGTGGTCGAATTGCACCGTCGGGATATCCTCAAAGAAGTTTAAATACCACGGGCTCAGCTGGAAGCCGACGGACGGGAAAAATTCGCCCAGCATCAACGGAAACGTATTATAAATCTTGCCGGCATTCAGTCCCGCCACCAGCGCCCCCGATAGCACCGTGACCAGCACGGCAAGCGGCAAGATTGTCGCGGCCCGTCGCAGCCCTACGCCCGCCTGTTGGCGAGGCGATTCAAGTTTGCTTAGCGCACACCACAACACCGCGCCCAAAATCACGAATGCCATACCAAGGTGCAAGGCCAAACGGTACTGGCTGACGTCCGGGCGGTCGATCAGTCCGCTTTTCACCATCCACCAGCCGATAACGCCCTGCATGCCGCCCAACACCAACAATCCGGCCATTCGCCAAAAGTCTGCACCCCGCAGCCAGCCTTTGATCGCAAATACCGCAAACGGTACCGCAAAGGCCAAGCCGATGATGCGGCCGAACAAACGATGCAGATATTCCAGCCAGAAAATTTCTTTGAATTCGAACAAGCTCATGCCCGCATTGATTTGATTGTATTCAGGCGATCTACGGTAGGCGTCAAACTGCGCTTGCCACGCAGCCTCGCTCAATGGGGGCAACCATCCCGTAACCGGATGCCAATCTGTCATTGATAACCCGGACTCGGTCAAGCGTGTGAAACCACCGATCACGACCATCGCAAACACCATCGTGCAAATGATCAATAACCAGCGCCCAATGATCTGATTGGGTGAGGCCGGCAAGATGTCTGCAGTCTTCGTAAGCACAGGGCAAAGCCTTTCGCTGGTGGATCACGTATGTCCTTGTGCAGGTAGTGGATTGACCCTTGTTTGTCCATGCCTGATCCGCGATAAACCGCCCATGGACGAGCTAAAAAACCCTATTCATCCTGTGATGCTGGTCGGTGCAGGCCCCGGCGATCCGGAGCTTTTGACGATGAAAGCGCACCGCTTGCTTAGCGAGGTCGATGTCATCGTGTATGACCGGCTCGTCGCCAAGGAAATCTTGGCGCTGATCCCAAAAGAGGTCGAGCGCGTATTTGCCGGAAAGCGGGCGTCCAATCACTACATGGCGCAAGACGACATCAATGCTTTGCTCGCCGACCTCGCACGCACCGGCAAACGCGTGATGCGGTTAAAGGGCGGCGATCCATTCGTATTCGGGCGTGGCGGTGAAGAAGCGCTGCATCTTGTACAACAAGGAATCCCCTTTGAAGTCGTGCCCGGCATTACCTCATCCGCTGGCTGCGCCGCATATGCCGGTATTCCGCTGACGCACCGAGGCATGGCGCACGGCGTGCGTTTCGTGACCGGCCACACCAAAGGCGACGAGCCGTTAGACCTGGATTGGCGCAGTCTTGCCGATCCGAACACCACACTGGTTGTCTATATGGGCATGACAAATGTCGATGAGATAGCGGCAAAGCTGATTGAACATGGCCTTGATCCGGCAACACCGGCGGGCGTGCTCAACATGGGCACACGCCCCAATCAAAAAACCCTCATCACCACGCTGGCCGATTTGCCAAACGCCGTTCATGACGAGGCCATCAAGGGCGCCACGCTGTTTGTGATCGGTCGGGTCGTGAGCTTGGCCAAAGACCTCAGCTGGTTCGGTGAGATACCGCAGGGCTAACGGCCACCCTCAAATACCTCGATTAAGCGCTCGGCGTTCCGGGCAGTCGTAAAAAAACCCCATCATCCCCTCACCATCATGTCCGCTTCGGCGGGACTCCATTTTATACTATGCCCCCGGCTACGCGGGGGTGACGATTGCGATATCGGCGGCCCCTACATATCCCGATCAAGGGCGCGGGCGAGGATCATGTAGACTTTGCCCATGTCGGACGACAGGAAGGTCGCGTGCAGCATCGAGTTGTGATCGCGCTTTTGCGACTCGTCGAGCAGCGTTTCGAACTCTTCCAGATAGCGCGTAACGTAATCGCGGAAGGTCCCGTCCTCTTGATAGGTTTGACGGACCTGCTGTAACTTAGCCTTCTCGCGGAAGCCCAAAAGCTTGCGTACGAAAATCCCCTTCTCGCCCTTGTTGAAGCGGCGCCAATCGTCTTCGGAGACCTGGGTTTCCAAAACCCGCCCAATGTCGACTGCGAGTGATTGAAGGCGCTCCGAGATAAACGTCGCCTGGCGCGTGAATTCTTCCAGGTCGGCCTTCTCGGTGCGCTCTTTGAGCGACGCCAGCAACGTAGATGCTTCATTCGAGGCGGTCCGCACACTCTCGGTGCGCTCGTCCAGCAACTGGTTGATCTCGTGGGATTTGCGTGCCACTTCGCTGGTTGTCTTGGCCAGCGCGTCTGAGTGAGAACGCACGGACGTATCCCACGCCGCCACCTTGCCAAGCGCAGCATCGGTGGCGCTGGAGAGTTCTTGTGCGCGCCGGGCCAACGCTTCGCCGAGCGCTTCCAAGCCGCGTTCGGC